>Ga0116152_10000877_pt1 | contig 24841 bp, 17 predicted proteins | sample AD_UKC119_MetaG_FD_89894 | JGI IMG/M metagenome (GOLD analysis project Ga0116152, IMG submission 89894) | Active sludge microbial communities of municipal wastewater-treating anaerobic digesters from Hong Kong - AD_UKC119_MetaG | ecosystem: Engineered > Bioreactor > Anaerobic > Digestate...
CGACGTCCGTTCCATCGACGGCGTCGCCAACAATGTCGCCAACACGACCTGGGGAAGCGTCGACCAGGCGATGCTGCGGCTCGGCTCGATCGCCTACGCCGACGGCGCCAACGAACCCGCCGGCGTCGATCGCCCGAGCGCTCGTGAAGTCAGCAACGCCGTCATCGCGCAGGGCGCGTCGATCCTGAACGAGAAGAATGCGAGCGACTTCCTCTGGCAGTGGGGACAGTTCGTCGATCACGACATCGACGAAACACCGATCGCCGATCCGGCCGAAGCCTTCGATATCTTCGTACCGACGGGAGATGTCTGGTTCGATCCGGCGGGCGACGGCGACAGAACAATCCCACTGGATCGCTCGGCCTACCTGACGATCAATGGCGTTCGCAACCAGTTCAACGCCATCACCGCCTACATCGACGCCTCCAACGTCTATGGTTCCGATGACGAGCGCGCCAACACGCTGCGCACGCTCGATGGGACGGGCCGACTCGCGACGAGCGACGGTGACCTGTTGCCGTTCAACACGGCGGGGTTGACGAACGCCCCCGACAGTCGCGATACGCTCTTCCTCGCGGGTGACATCCGGGCGAATGAACAGGTCGCCCTGACGGCCATGCACACGCTCTTCGTTCGCGAACACAACCGTATCGCCGACAGCGTCCGCGCGGCCATGCCGAACCTGGCGGGCGACGACGTCTATGAACTCGCCCGTGCGATCGTCGGCGCCGAGATGCAGGCGATCACCTATCGCGAGTTCCTTCCCGTCCTGCTGGGACCGAACGCCGTGCGCCCCTACGACGGCTACAAGCCGGACGTCAACGCCGGCATCGCCAACGAGTTCGCCACGGCCGCCTATCGCGTGGGACACAGCATGCTCTCCAGCGAGATGTACCGACTCGACGCGGATGGAAATGAAATCGCCGCAGGTCATCTCACACTGGCGACGAGCTTCTTCAACCCCTCGGCCATCCTGAACGACGGAATCGATCCGATCTTCCGCGGCCTGGCCGCAAAGACCTGCCAGCGCGTCGACGCCTACCTGATCGACGACGTGCGCAACTTCCTCTTCGGTCCCCCGGGCTCGGGAGGATTCGACCTGGCGTCACTCAACATCCAGCGCGGTCGCGACCACGGTCTGCCGTCGCTGAACGAGATGCGGCGCAACATGGGCCTGCCGGCGCACGCGAGCTTCGCGGATGTCTCAAGTGACGCGACTGTCGCCGCGAATCTGGCGAGCGTCTACGCGAGTGCCGAGGACATCGACCTCTGGGCCGGTGGTCTCGCCGAGGATCACGCCCCCGGCGCCATGGTTGGCGAGACGTGGCTCGTGATCATCCGAGATCAGTTCACGCGCCTTCGCGACGGCGACCGGTTCTTCTATCGCGCCCATCTGCCGGGACCGTTGGTGGATTACGTCGAGGGCATGACGCTGGCGCGGATCATCCGAGCGAACACGGATGTGGGCGACGAACTGCCGGCCAACGTGTTCGTCGTCGGCGCCCCGGCGCCTGTGGCCACCGCGACGCGCCCCCCGAGCGACATCGGCGCGCTGATCCGCGACACACTGACGCGGCAAACGCCTCGTTGACCCCGGGTGGCATGCTTGCCCTCCCAGGCAAGCATGTGAGATAGCGCGTTCCAGTCGAAGGACGTTGAACGGAATCCAAACCCTGCGCGCTATCCCTCATGCTCACCCTGACAGGTGACGCTGTCCGGGAATTCGAGTGAGGATTTCCGATTTGCAGAACCGTCGTAAACGCCAGTGTTTCCAAGGCCAAGACAGCTCCGAAGGAGCGTCAGTTTCTAGCCACGGGTGGAGCGGAGACCGCATAGCGGTCGGAGCGCAACCCGTGGCTAGCGTTTTTTCCTCGGGTTTAGCCCTGAAAGGGCGACACAATTCCCGGACAGTCTCACCCTGACAGGTGAGCATGCGACATAGCGCGGAAGCGTCGGACATCATCCATCGTATTCCCACCGCCGACACGCCAGCCGCATGCTTGCCTGTGAGGGCAAGCATGCTGGCCCACCCTACGCGGGCTGCGTCTCCAGGCGTTTGCCTTCCATTCGATTCACGACAATCGCCCCGATCGCGTCGCCGAGCACATTGGTCGACGTTCGGAACATGTCGAGGAAGGCGTCGACCGCGAAGATCAGCGGTATGTAGTAGATCGGCAGACCGACGGCGGCGGCGACGAGGACCATCGTGACGAGCCCGGCATCGGGAACGGCCGCGGCGCCCACGCTCGCCAGGACCGCCGTCACGAAGATCACGAGCGTCACGCCCATCGTCAGCTCAAAGGGCACGTCGACAAGCCCGCCGTAGATCTGAATCAGAAAGATCACGGCCACGCCCTCATAGAGCGCCGTCCCGTCCATGTTCATCGTGGCGCCGAGCGGCAGCGAGAAGTTTGCGACCTTCGGCGAGACCTTCAGATTCTCTGTCACATTGGCGATCGTCACGGGCAGTGTCGCCGCGCTGGAGCGCGTCGTAAACGCGATCATCCACGCCTCACGCAATCCTCGCCACAGCGCGAAAGGTCCCACGCCGCCGATGAAGTAACACACGGCCAGCAGGAAGATCACGTGGGCGAAGATCGCCACGATCACTGTTCCGCAGTACCAGCCGAGGGCGTGAAAGATCTCGGGACCGTTCTCGGCGACGAGCTTGGCCATGATGCACATGATGGCGAAGGGCGCCACACTCATCAGCCAGTGCGTAATCTTCAGGATGACCTCGTTCATGCCCTGGAAGAAGTTGATCACGGGCCGCGCGGGCTCCCCCACAAAGGTGCAGGCGATACCGAGCAGCAGCGCGAAGAAGATCACGCCCAGCGAATTGGGCGGGCTCTTCGAGACGGACTCGAACGGATTCATCAAGAGCGGCTTCACGATGTCGTCGCGGAACATGTCGGCGGCCGTCCGCTTTTCGGCGGCGGCGATCTTTGCATACTTCGCCGAGTCATGGCTCGCGGATCGATCGCCGGATTTCTGCGCGATGAAGGCCAACAGCCCCGCGTCCTTTTCCGAGGTCGCCTTTCCGATCTGCCGTTCATATTCGGCGCGCAGATTCGTCAGTTCCGTTTCACGCTCGGCGCGGATGCCCATCGCGGCGCTGCGCGAACCCGGCTGAAGCGTCAGAACGAAGACCAGACCGATGGCGACAGCGACACCCGTCGTGCAGGTGTAATAGACAAGCGTCTTCCAGCCAATGGCGCCGAGTTCTCTGATATTCGGCAGACTTGTCACACCGGCGACAATGCTGGCCAGAATCAGTGGCGCGATGATCATCTTCAAGGCGCCCATGAAGATGACGGGACCGCAGAGATCGAGCAGCCAGAGCGCGTCGGCGATCCACGCGGGGCGTTCGGGTTTCCCCCCCGCCGCCGCGACCGAAGCCTGTGCCTCAGTTGAAACGGCCGCCTGCGTCGCGGCGCCCGGCGTCGGCGTCTGAGCCTGTTTGTCGAAGTGGTGCAGCGTCAGCCCCAGGATGACACCAAGGATCATGCCGACGAAGATCAGGTTGTGGAGCTTGAACTTCACGGGGCCTCCTTGCGCGAGATATTCGACGATGCGCCGTCGAGAACGACGCCCACCGAGCGCCGGCGCCGCGCGGCGGCCGTTCATGATTCGCACTGCTTGAGAGCAGTGGCACACAGATTCGATGGCGGCGCCGGGAATTTCCTCGCGCGACGCGTCAGCCGGGGAGCTGGACCTTCAGATCGGCCCATTCCTTCAGGCGGGGGCGATCCGTCATGTCATACTGCAGCGGCGTGACGGAAACGTACCCCTCGCCGATGGCGTGGCGATCGCTGTCGTTCGGATCGCCGTAGTTCTGAAAGTCGCCGCTGAGCCAGTAATAGGATCGACCGTACGGATCTTCGCGCTTCTCGATGCGCTCATCCATATTCTGCGTCGACATCGGCACAACGCGGACACCTTTCGGCCAGCCCGGCTTGAGTTCCGGAATATTGATGTTGCAGACACAGCCGGGCGGAATGCCCCGCTTCGCGGACGCCTCGATGATCGGCTTGGCAATGCGCGCGGCCGCATGGAAATCCATGTCGCGATACAGCTCGAACGAAATCGCCACGGCGGGTCGTCCGAGGATCGCCGCCTCCATCGCCGCCGCGACGGTCCCCGAGTACAGCACGTGAATGCCCGTATTCAGTCCCGCGTTGATTCCCGAAACGACGAGATCCGGCGGCGACTCGATCAGATGATGCAGCGCGAGCTTCACGCAGTCGGCGGGCGTGCCTTCGACGGCCGTGCCTTCGAACCCGTCCCCGATCTTCGCGTGATGCCAGAGAACCGGATGCCGGATCGTGATCGCGTGCGACGTGCCGGACTGGACGCCCTGGGGCGCAATGACCTCCACGTCCCATTCCTCCGCCAGCACGGCGTGCAGCGCGCGGATGCCGGGGGCGTATATACCGTCGTCGTTGGTGAGCATGATGCGCATGGGCGGCGATTGTAGGACGCGCGGTCGAGTCCTACAATTCCACAGGGCGGGAGACCGCCCGCCGGCCGCACGCCAGCCTCCGGAATCGATGCAGAGGAATTCAGAATGCCGTCCAAGCCAGGCCCTTTTCGCATGTCACGAACGATGCAGGGCTTCATTGCGCTCGTGGCGGTCCTCGCGATGACGGGCGTCGTCTATCAGGAACTGCTCCAGTCAGGCCTGATCGACAAAGGTGATCACGCCTGCGTCGACCTCGGCCGGTATTGGGCGAACCGGTTCCAGCGCCTGGCCCTGGAGTTCAATGAGAACCCGAGCGAACACTGGCGGGACACGTTCGATATCTTCACAAAAAGCGGAATCCAGCAACCGCCGAACACAGGCGGATTCTGGCAGCCGCTCGTCACCCTGACCTTTGCGCTGGACGCCAATCTCGCGTCCGGCCCGCTGGCGGAGCCCTTTCACTTCCATCTGACAAACGTCGCGCTGCACCTGTTGAACTGTGCGCTCGTATTTCTCTTGCTGCGGCAGTTCAGCAGGACGCTCGTGTGGCCCGTGCTGCTGACGTTGTTGTTCGCCCTGCACCCGATCCAGGTGGAGTCCGTGGCGTGGGTATCCCAACGAATGACGCTGCTTGCGGCGTCATTCGCCCTGCTGGCGACGAACTGCTACGTACGGTACGCCAAAACGGGCCACGCGCGCTGGATGACGCCCACGCTGCTCTTCTACGCGTGCGTCCTGCTGTCGCGTCCACTGTACCTGGCCCTGCCGGGCGCCTTTCTGATTCTGGACATCTGGCCGCTGCGACGACAGGGCTGGCAGACGCTCGTCGAGAAGATTCCCCTGTTTGGCCTGTTGCTATTGGGGAACATGCTCGACACCTCGATTCGCGAACACGCCCAGCCCGTCCACGGCGGCGGTCTGGAAGGTGTGCAGTCCATCCTCCATAACCTCGCCTCCCTGCTGGCGCGCCCGTTCTGGCCGTTCGACCTCTCTCCGTACCACGTCCCCGAATCAACAATCGGCGCCATCTCGCTGGGAACCGTTGTCGACGCGCTGATTGTGACGCTGTTCGCTGTCGCCCTCATCCTGACATTCCTCAGGAGCAAGCCGGTCTTCGTGGGACTCGCCTGCATGGGGCTCATCGTCCTGCCGGCGCTGATCCAGGCGCCCTTCAGCGAATGGCTGCTGAGCGATCAGTACCTCTACCTGGCGCTTGTGATTCCCTGCCTGTGTGCGGCGGCCTGGCTGGGGGATGTCGATTGGGGGCTCCAGTCTCGAAAGCGCCAGTGGGCGGCCGTCGCCGTCACGTGTGTCGTTGCGGCCTGCGCTGTCGGCTCTTACGCCCAGACGCTCAACTGGAGAAGCGATCGCGACATGGCCGAACACTCGATCGCCCTTTACCCGGATCAGGCGTTCGGCTACATCGCCGTCGTTGAGGCCTTCATCGCCGAACACGACTATGAGGCGGCCCTTCGCGCCGCCGAGCGCGCCCAGAAGATGGAGCCGGACAATCCATCGACGGACTTCTACCTCGGCACCGTCCTGCTGCTCTACGAATCCGATCGCAGCGCGCAGGCGATCGACCATCTGGAGTCCGCGCTGAAATCGAATCCGAACTGGATTGAGTGCCTGCAGAATCTCGGCGTCGCCCTGGGGCGCAACGGCAGAACGGAAGAGGCCATCAGGTACCTCGAACGCGCCCGCGACCTGGATCCGTCATCGGCCGGTATTCGGCTGGGCCTCGGAACGGCCTATCTCGAGACGCAGAAGTACGCCGACGCGCGCCGCGAGTTCGAAGAGGCCGTCAAGCGGGACAACACGCCGTCGGCGCACCTGGGCCTGGCGATCGCCTGGGCGGCCAACGACAACCCCGACTACGCCCAGCGCCATCTCGCCGTGGCCGTCGAGAAAGACCCCGGCGTCGCGTTTCGAGCGGGGCGTTCGCCGCTGCTGAGGCGATACGCCGATCGCCCCGGCTTCCAATCCCTCATCTCCGTCGACCCGAAGGCCAATCAGGGCAAGGGGCCCGTGACTGACGCGCCCACCTCTTTCGAATCCGGCGGCGCCTCCTGACGACGAGAACCGATCGACCCATGGAATTCAGTCGATTCAATCCCGACGAGCAAACTCACCTGACGCGCGCCCAGGTGCGCGAAGTGGATCGCCGCGCCATCGAAGACTATGGCGTACCCGGCGTCGTCCTGATGGAGAACGCCGGCCGCCACGCGACGGATCTGATTCGCGAGGTTCTGGTCAAGTTCGAACCCGTCACGAGGCGGTTCATCGCCGTCGTCTGCGGACGCGGTAACAATGGCGGCGACGGATTCGTCATCGCCCGCCACATGTCGAACGCCGGGAATTGCGTCGAGATCTTCCTCGCGGCCGAGCCGAACGACCTGAAGGGCGACGCCCTCATCAATTACGACATTGCCCGAAAAATGGGAATTCCGATTAACCCATTCGTCTCAGGGAAGGACATCTACGTCGGACTGGCGAGACTTCGCAACTCGATCCTGATCGTGGACGCGATCCTCGGCACGGGATTTCATGGCGCCGTTCGCCCGCCGCTGGACGTCGCGATTCAGGGGCTCAACGACATCCAAAAGATGATCTGCGCGATCGACGTTCCCTCGGGACTCGACTGCGATACGGGTGAACCCTCGAACGCAACAATTCGCGCCAAGATAACGATCACGTTCGTCGCGCGGAAAATCGGTTTCCGTTCCGAATCGGCGAAGGCCTTCCTGGGCGATGTGAAAGTCGCCGACATCGGTGCGCCATCGGCAATCATCAGGGAAATCGCGCCGGACTAGTCAGTTCCGCCGGCGAACGCCGGGGCCGCCATATTCCGCCAGATTCTTTCGATAATAAGACAGGCTCGCCTTCAGACCGCCGCGGCGATTGCGCGCCAGCCAGATGCGCTCGTGCCGCTTCATGATCGCCGTCATGTCCCGCTTCATGTCAGACATGGACGCCACGCGGCCGCGGGCCCCTTTCCCGAACGACAGGTCGGCCCGCGCGCATCCATGACTCAGCACATCCAGCGTCAGCGCGAACTCGTCGCGGACCAGATCGGCGCCGAAGTCAACGCGCGCCGCCCGCTCCCGCAGGCGCCCGATGCGCCGGCGCATGCGTTCGATTCCCGCCGGCGTCAGTCCCTGAACCTCGCGAATCTTCTCGATGGGCCGATTCAGCATCTCGAAGAAGACGCTGCGATTGTGAATCGTGACGCCCGACAATTCGTGGATCCGCCCCACATCGAGCCATAGCTTGCCGGCGCCGTGTTTCTCGCCGCGGAACACATGTCGATCCAGCGCCTTCGCAAGGTCCAGCGCCGCGTTTTGCCTGGCGTTCCAGCTCAGCGCCGCCGACAACGCGAAACCCGCATAGCTCACGGACAGCTGCTGACGATGACCGTAATCGCCCCAGTCCGTTACCAGCAGACCCGTCGCGCCGTTCCGCCGACCCGTGTCCGCCGCAAGCGCGATGTTGTCGATCATGTTGGTCGTGCGGCCCGCAAAGCTGCACCAGCTCGACGTCCCCGGACAGACATAGAAATCGAGCCCGGCGTCGCGGATGTACCGACACTCCTTCCGAAACGGATGGATCGATTCATAGCCCCAGATGAGCGGGATGATGTCGCGTGGCAATTCCCTGGCCAGTTCCGGGTTCTTCAGCAGCCAGTCCGACCAGAACTGCATGCGCCGACCGTGCTTTCGCACGACGGCGTGGATCTTCCTGATGTAGTTGAGATAGACGCGCCCCGCCCCGATCCGCCTGCACGCGTTCGCGCTTCGACCAAATCCGAGTTCCCATGGTTCGTCGCAACCGACGTTGAACTGGCGGCTGTCGAAATTGGGCAGCAGCTGCTCGTAAAGCCCCTTCATCAGCGTCACGGCGCCGGGATCGACAGGACACAGCGTCGTCGGATGCTCGCGCGTCTCGCCCCATGGCGTCTGCCACGGGCCCGTTGTCTCCGCGAGGCGGCGGTAGGGCTCGTCACGAAGCCAGTGCTCCATGTGCCCCAGCGAATTCTGATTCGGAACGAGTTCGATGTCGCGTTCGCGGCAATAGGCGTCCAGCGCGACGATTTCACGCGCCGACAGGGCCGACGTTCCTCGCCAGATCTTCTCGTGGCCTTTGTACGCGTACGTGTGTTCCGTGTAGAGCTGGAGCTGGTTGAACTTCCAGTCGGCAAACAGATCGATCATGGCGTGGAGCGACGCCGTCGTCGGGATCTTGTCGCGACTGATATCGAGCATGACGCCACGGGCGGCGAAGTCGGGCCAGTCCGTGATGTCCATCGCGGCGATACGCCCCGCCCCCGCGTCCATCAGTTGTCGAAGCGTTCGAATCGCGTGACGCAGACCGCGCGGGTCGTCGGCGCGGATCTCGACGCCCCGCTGCGTGACGCGCAGCCGGTACCATTCCGGCCCCCGCGCGGACTCGACGCGGATAAGCCGCACATCAAACGTCTTCTTCCCGCGAAGCCACGATCGTCTCGATTCGCCACGCGACCATTCATTTCGAACCACGGAAATGGCGTCCGGCCAATTGTCACCTTCGATTCGCATCTCGCCGCTTTCGGCGGAAAAGACGCCGTCGAGTCGGCGCACGCGCCGAGGAATGGGGAGCAGTTCGCGATCCGTCGCAGGTCTTGTCATCGTGGTTGGTAGCTCGTCGTCGGAAGGGTCGATCGATCAGGCGTCCTTGGCGGACGCGGACGCCATCCAGGCGCCGTCGACGGACGTAGAAGACTGGAATCGCGCCGCCAGACTCAGGACGGCCACGTAGAAATAGCCCGCGGCGAACAGGCTCATGAAGAACAGGCCCACCCACAGGCGCATCGTCACGGTGTACCAGATACACGCGGCCATGTAGAAGGCCATCGCGAGTTCGAACAGGGACTGGAGCGTCTTGCGGTCAATGCCCTGCCATCCGTTCTTGCCCCGCCATCCGGCGTCCTTCGCGTCCCGCACGCCGAACTTGGGCGTCCGCACGAATTCCGATTGGCCGCCGAAGAAACCCTCGAAGGCGGCGCGGGCGTTGTTCAGTGAAATCCCAACGCCGACGCTCATCAGGAAAGGCAGGTACTTGATGCTGTCGGCCCAGGTTCGGAACTGTTCACGCTGCGACGCCACGTAGAACGTGCTCGCCGAAAAAGTGGCCAGCAGAACGAGCGATACATCGATCGCAACCTGAATGGCCCGATGGCCGGCAAAGAGCGTGACCTTGGCGTGCAGCGCCGGGAACAGCAGAAACGTCAGCAGCAGGATCAGAAAATAGCTCACGCAGCTCGTCAGGTGGAAAAAGGCCTCCACCTTGATGCGCCATGGCAGACGCGACTTGAGAATCCGTGGCAACAGCTTTCGGCAGGTCTGGGCGCCGCCCTTCGCCCAGCGATGCTGCTGACTCTTGAACCCGTTCATCTCGGGAGGCAGTTCGGCCGGGCTCGTCACGCTGGGCAGGAAGACGAACTCCCAGCCCTTCAGCTGCGCGCGATAGGACAAATCCAGATCTTCCGTCAGCGTGTCGTGCTGCCAGCCGCCGGCGTCCTCGATGCACGACTTTCGCCAGGCGCCCGCCGTGCCGTTGAAGCTCATGAAGCGGCCGCTTCGGTTTCGCGCGCCGTGCTCGATGACGAAGTGACCGTCCAGGAGAATCGCCTGGGCCTCCGTCAGCATCGACTGGGATCGATTGATGTGCTCCCAGCGCGCCTGGACCATGCCGACTTTCGGATCGACGAAATAGTCGATCAGCTCATGGAGGATGTTCTTTGGCGGAACAAAATCGGCGTCGAAGATGACAACGAACTCACCTCGGGCGATCTTCAGCCCCGCTTCCAGGGCGCCGGCCTTGTAGCCCTCGCGATTGTCGCGATGCATGAAGACGACGGGATGTCCCTGGGCGCGCATGTCCTCGCAGGCCGCCCGTGCAATCTCGACGGTCTCATCCGTCGAATCGTCCAGCACCTGGATTTCGAGGCGATCGCGCGGATAGTCGATCCGACAGGCGGCCTCGATGATGCGCCGGGCCACATACTGCTCGTTGAACATCGGCAGCTGGATCGTCACAAACGGGGGCGTCTCAAATCGCCCCGGCTTCTTCGGTGTGTTCCTGCGATATTTGTAATAGAGATAGACAAGCGAATAGCGATGAACGCCGTAGATCGCCAGCAGCACGCAGGTCGCCAGATGCAGCGTGATCACCGCATATTGCCATGTGACAGCGAGATTCATTCGAGGTCATTCAATCGATTCGTGCGCCGCGGGGCGAGCCGCCATGCCCAAGTTCCCAACCTTTGAATTGAGATATGCTAAGGATTATTTCGCCCCGACGCCATGTCGGCGCCACAGCCATCGAATTCGATTCGACGTTTCCCGCCCTTGGCGCGGATTCGACGTCCCAATAAGACGCCGCCACCTACCGTTTTGCACACCACGCGAAGAGCGCCAGCCATTCGCGACGCTGAAGGTCGATCAGGGCCGCATCCGCGTTTCCGGATTGCTCCACGCCGTCGATGAACACGTGAGCGTCGTATCCCTCGATCATCGCCATCGCCGGATGCCGGCCCACGCGACGAAACCAGTAGTGGCTGTTCCAGTAGTCTCCCTCGCGGCGATGCATGATCCCGTGCAGAAACGCCCCGGTCGGCGTGTCGATTCCCTGGCTGATTGCGTGTGATTTGTCCAGTTCATCCACGTAGAGCCAGACAGCGGCGACGAGTTCCGGTCTCCCGGCGAGCTCAGGCGCCCTGACGACCTCCCGCACGACGCGTGACCTGGCCGGCGCCCCGCCCACAACCCAGGGCATGGCCGCGGTTATCGGTATCTCTTCCAGCAGCGGCGCAATCGCCTTGCGCACACCATCCTGAATCCCGTCGAGCTGATCTCCAAGGTCCATCTGCGCAATTATACCCAGATCGGGTAATCACCCACACCTCCGCAGCGAGCCCATTTCCAGTGGACCGGCCGCGAATCCACCCCAACAGGGACGCCCGGACGCGTTGGCACGGGCCTTGCTCTTGCTGACAGATCCCATGAAACGGGCGCCGGTCCTCAGGAGGACCCAGCGGGAGACGACGACTATGTGCAGTAACTCGATCAGGACAATCTCAGCCATCGCCATTTGCGCCAGCGCGGCGGGCGCCACGCGCGCCTTTGCGATCGTGCCGCCGGCGCCTCCGGGCTGTCCGCCGACAACGCGTCACTTCGAATCGAATGCCGAAGTCCTTATTCCGTCGGGACCGGCCGTTGTGACATCGCAGATCAACGTGTCGGGACTTGAGGGAATCCTCTGGGACACGGACGTGCAGATCTTCGTGTCGCACGATTTTCCGCTCGATCTGGACATCGCCGTTGTGACGCCGGCCGGCGCCGTCGTCACGCTGGTCACGGACGACGGCCATCTGGATCCTGAAGTGTTCAACGGTGTGATCTTCGACGACCAGGCCGATCCCGGCGGTCCCATGATCGCTGACGCGCACAACCCGAATCTCGCCTCCGATCGAGACTACAACGGCACGCCGGCGCCTGTGCGCCTCGTTCCCGAGGAACCCCTGATGGGTCTTTTCCTGTTCGAGCCCGGCAACGGTCCCTGGACTCTGGTCGTGTCCGACGACAAACCGCTGGACGCCGGCGTCATTCACGGCTGGGCCCTCGACCTGACCACGATCCCGGATATCGAGTTTGACCTGGGCGGCGGATCGCCTCCGACATTCAGTAACGCCAACGCGCAGGTAATTGGCGCCGGCAGTCCGAACGTCATCCAGTCGACCATCGTCGTGGGCAATCTCTTCGGCGCCGTGGGCGATCAGATCTGCGCCCTGACGATGGAACTCGACGTCGATCACACGCGATGCGCCGATCTGGATATCACGCTGACATCGCCGGCGGGAACCGTTTGCACGATCACGACCGACAACGGCTCGAGTTTCGACAACGTGTTCGCGGGAACTTCATTCAATCCGTTCACGAATCTGATTACAGGCGTGCCCCCGTACGTGCACAACGACGAACTGATCACGGACCATGAGTTCATGAACCTGACAGTCGCAACGGACCTGACGCCGGAAGAGTCCTTCGGTGTGTTCACCGGCGAAAACCCGATCGGTGTGTGGACGCTGACGATCTCCGACGACCAGGACTTTGATGGCGGTATGCTGAACTCATGGGAACTGACGGTCATCACCTGCATTCAGCCCGACACGGACGGCGACACGATCGCCGACGCGTGCGACAACTGCGTGGATGACGCCAACGACGATCAGGCGGACGCCGATGGCGACGGGATCGGCGACGCCTGCGACAGCTGCTTCGGCGACAACGCGTCGGGCGATGACGACATGGACGGTGTCTGCAACGATCAGGATCAGTGCGCCGACAACGACGACGCCCTGGACGCCGACGGCGACACGATTCCCGACGCATGCGACAACGCGCCGAACGACGCGAACACGGATCAGGCCGACGCGGACGGCGACGGTGTCGGCGATGTCATCGACCTGTGCGACGGCGATGACGCCAGCGGCGATACCGACGGCGACGGGATCTGCGACGACACTGATCCCTGCGCCGGCGACAACGCCAGCGGTGACGATGATGGTGACGGCATCTGCAACGATCTGGACGAGCCCGCGGCGCAAATGGCCGACATGGGCGCCTGCTGCGGCGGCGGCGTGCCGGTCATGACGCCCTTCCTGCTGCTCGGTTTCCGACGACGCCGTCGAGGGACCGGCGCCCGGGCCAGGCGCTGAACGACGAATCGCCAGTAAAATCACCAATCTGATCACTCACGAAGCGTCCGCCGGCCCCCGGGTCGGCGGACGCTTCTTTTTGTCCGGCAAATGCCGATGAACCGCGGCCCAGCCGCCGATAACTATGGAAACGACCCTGAATCCGTCGAACGTCCATGAGCAACCCCGAGCGAAAACACCCTGGGATCGCCCTTCCGGTCATCTCCAGCGATGACGAGATCGCCCTCCCCATGGCCGGACGGCGCGCGCCAACGGGGCCCATCCGACGCGTCGCCCTGATTCGCCCGGCGACAGTCCTCCCCGAAATGACATACACAACAGTCGTCGGCGCCCCGTCGCTGGCGCTGGCCTATCTCAGCGCCGTGGTTCGTCAGACCGGCCGAAATGTCGTGGCCATCGACGCGTTCGGCGAGGCGCCGGACGCGTTCGCCCCCCTCGGCAATCGCGGTCTCTGCGTCAACGGACTCGATATCGACGACCTTGTCGCCCGCATTCCGAGCAACGTCGACCTGATCGGCGTCTCGTGCATGTTCTCCAACGAATGGCCCTACCATCGACGTGTGATCAACGCGATCGCGCGTCGCTTCCCGGACATTCCGATCATTCTGGGCGGCGAACACGTATCGGCGGATCCGGATTACTGTTTTTCCTGCTGCCCCGACATTCTCGCGTGCGTCATCGGTGAAGGTGAAGATACGCTCGTTGATCTGATCGATGCGCTGGAATCGGGGCGCGATCTCACCGGCGTTCCCGGGCTCGCGTTGCGCCCCCAGGACAGCGGCGTCCATCACACCACGAAGCGATCGCGACGCCGCGCGCTCAGTGGGCTGCCATGGCCCGACTGGGATGGCATGCCGATCGAGAACTACCTGGCGCGCGGCATCGGGCACGGTGTCGCCCGGGTTCGCAGCCTGCCGCTGCTGGCCTCGCGAGGCTGCCCGTTTCAGTGCGCCTTCTGTTCGAGCCCGCAGATGTGGGGAACACGCTGGGATATTCGCGACGTCGAAGACGTCGTCGCCGAGATGCGGTCGCTCGTGGCGACCTATCGCGTCAACAGCTTCTCCTTCTACGATCTGACGGCGATCATCCGGAAGGACTGGATCCTCGCCTTCGCGAAGCGGCTGATTGACGAACGATTGAACGTCTCCTGGAATCTCCCATCCGGCACACGCTCCGAAGCGCTCGACGACGAAGTCGTCCGCGCCCTGCGCGCCAGCGGTTGCCGCTCGCTGACCTACGCGCCGGAAAGCGGCTCACAACGCACGCTCACGCGCATCAGGAAACGCGTGAAACTCGACTGCATGCTCCGATCCATGCGGGCGAGCGTGCGGGAAGGACTCCTGCAGAAGGCCAACATCGTCGTGGGATTCCCGGGCGAGCGCAAACGCGACGTCCTGGCCAGCTACGGCTTCATTCTGCGCATGGCGATGGCGGGCGTTCGCGACGTGGCCGTGTTCCCATTCGTGCCCTATCCGGGCAGCGAATTCCATACGGAGCTGAGGGCCGCGGGAAAGATCCCGGAACCCGGCGACGCCTACGATCGATTCCTGGAAAACAACGTCTATAACTCGTTCGCGGGAATGCGATCCTGGTCGGAACATTTCGGTGACACGTCCATCCGCCTGTTCACGACGGGTGGCATGGCGATGTTCTACACGGCGCAGTTCGCAATGCGCCCCTGGCGAATCGCCGGAACACTCATCCGCATCGCCCGCGGCAGGCCCGACACGATGCTGGAGCGTATGCTGGAAGGAATCCTCGTTCGCATCCGAGGCGTGACCGGCAGTCCTCGCAGGAAGTCCTCACCGACGCTCGACGGCGCGATGGCGACGGAAGCCGGCCACCGAGTCGAAGCCGCCGCCGAGAAGCGCATCCACGACGCGGCGTGACTGCGGCGCCGATCAGATCATGACCCGGCGGTTGTAAATCCACCACTCAAACAGGAGCATGAGCAGGGCAAGTCCGACGGCCCAGGGCCAGAGCGGTTCATTCACTTCCACATCCCCCGAGACGGACTTGATGGCCTGCCCGGACAACGTGAGTTCCTTATTGGGCGCGATCGTCGACTCCGTCGCATCCAGGATGTTGGCGCAGTACGTCTCGACCGTCTTGTCCTTGTCGTCGAACTTCGCGACGTAGGAACCGATCTCGCGCGTCCTGCCGTAGGTCATCGTGTGGCGATCTTCGATCTTGAAATCCTCTTCCGTGCCGTCGGGCCGAACAATCGTCATCGTCTGGGCGCCGGGCGGCGTGGACACGGAGAACGTGTCTCCCGGCGCGATCAGTTTGTTCGAATCCGTGACAGCGCCGCCGGCGAGATAGTCGACGGCGTTCTGCATGAAGATCGGAAACGCCGGCAGCATGCGGAAGCTTGAGTCCAGCAGATCGAACGCAAACACCACGTAGCGATGGCCCGGATCCGTGATCAGCGCCATGACAGTGGAGTCGTCGCCTTCGATCAGTCTCGCCGCATGATCCGGGAACTTCAGCCGTTTCCACCTGATCGTATAGACGCCGTCCAGCGCGACGTAACGCAGAAGCGGATGCGCTTCCCGCCAGGTCACGAAATAGCCGTATTCCACTTCGCCCTCGACGGAAAGCGAATCGATCGCAGGCAATCCGCCGAAGAAGACATAATTGCCGGGCAGCAATCTCGCCGTATCGTGGTTCGACAGCACGACGAGATCGAACGCCGAACGCCCTTCGACGGCGACCTGATCCTCGGCGGCGTTCTCGTACTCCTCGCCGCCCATGATCGTCAGGTCGCTGATCTCCAGCGCATCCTGAAACACGCGCCTGAACACGTATTTCTCCTCTTCGCGATCGCAGACGACGAGGATGCGCAGGGCCCTCGGCGGATCGATGGGACCGCTGACGACATCATCGACAGAAAAGGCGTCCTTCCGGCTGAGCTTCACGGAGATCACGCCACCGGCGTCGTGATCGAAGGGCTCGAACAATACGTTTCGACCGGCCGCGACCACGTCATCGCCCGACGCCGGGCGGCTCGTGGCGACCTTTGCCGGCCCCAGCGTGATCTGTTTGACGTCCTTCAGCCTGTCATCGAGAAAGAGCGAGGCGTCGAGCGTCACTTCCTTCTCTCCGAAGTTCTGCACCTGCGCGAAGACAGACACGAGCCCCGGCCGATCGATCTCGCGCCGCACATCAAACGCCGTCACGCCGATATTGTCGGCGGACTCACCGATCACGTGGTGGATCATATTCGCGCGCGTCACGAACTCGCTTGCGGCGTCTGTCAGACGACCGTCACTGAAGAGCTCGATGTCAGCGACCTGGAGGGACTCCGGATTGAATCCGCCGCCGGTCGCCCCCGTCTCGACCACGCTTGACGAATAGGCGACGGCCAGTTGCAGGGCCTCGCCGATCTGCGTCCTGGCGTCGTTCGGTTCGATCGCGCCGATACGATCCTTGAGGCGCCGCTTGTCGTTCGTGAACGTGCAGACGACTTCGGCCCGATCGGAGAAGGCGATGACCATCGCCTTCGATCCGGCGGCCAGGTTGTCGACGAAGTCACGCGCCGCCTCACGCGCGAGCTCGATGCGCTGGCGACCATCGGCCTCGATCGTCTTCATCGACGCCGACTGGTCGATCAGGAGCACGACATTTCGCTCGGGCTGCCGGTCAAAATTCATCACGGGATTCGCGATGGCCAGCAGAACGGCGAGGAGCAGGAGGAACTGCAGCAGCAGCAGCAGGCTCTTCCGGAGTTTCTGGAAGGGGGCGTTGACCTGGAGATCCTGGACGGCCTTCTTCCAGAGCAGTGTCGACGGAATCGTCCGCTCGACGCGCCGCAGCTTCAGAAAATAGAGCAACAGCAGCAACGGAACCGAGATGGACGCCGCCATCAGCGCCGCGGGCCACGTCAGAAAACTCATCGCACAAGTCCTCGCTGACGCAGATAGTTGAGCACGAGCGATTCAAACGGATGATCCGTGACGGCCAGGTAATACGACGCCCCGCGCCGCATGGCGTAGGAACGGATCGACTCGCAATAGGCCTGGAGATTGGCCTTGTACTTGTCCAGCAGAGGCTTGCTGATCGTGACTTCGGCCACGTCGTCGTCCTCGCAGTCGACCAGCTTGAGATCGCCCGCGAGTTCCGGATTCACTTCCTCGGGGCTGAGCACCTGGAGAACATAGATGTCCATGTTCCGGCCGAGCAGGTATCGGAAACCCGCCTCGAATCCGCCCTTGTCCATGAAATCCGAGAGAATCAGCACGACGCCCTTCTGTGACTGCCGCAGGGCGAACTGCCGGGCGGCGGCCGCAAAGTGACTCCTGCCTTCAATTGGCGTTTCTTCCAGGAATTTCACGATCTGCGGCATCATCCGGCGGCCGCGAAGCCCCTGGCGGAAATCCGTCACGCGATCGTTGTAGGCGCAGAGATTCACGCGGTCATAGTTGCACAGGCCGATGTAGGCCATCGCCGCGGCGACGCGTTTCGCATAGAGGCCCTTCTGCGGCTTGCCGTGGGCCATCGATCCCGATACGTCCACGATGATCGAGACGTTCAGGTCTTCCTCTTCCAGAAAGAGCTTCAGGAACAACCGATCGAGGCGCGCGTAGATATTCCAGTCGATATGACGCAGATCGTCGCCGATCACGTAGTTGCGATAGTCGGCGAACTCGGCGGACTCGCCCTTTCGCCTGCTCTTCCGCTCGCCCTTCTGCCGGCTGGCGTGGATCTTCCGCGAGACGATCTCGAGCTGCTCGAGTCGCGCCAGAAAATCGGGATCGAGCAGCTGCTCGTCATTTTTCGCCGCGCTTCGCGTGGCGGGTGCTTCAGCCATCCTCGTTGTCTCCGCCAGTCGCTTGCGCGACACCGCCCGAACGGAAAAGGCGCCCGATTCAGAGCGGCCCCGAAAGTCTCCGATGATTATACCGGACGCGCGCGTCCGGCGTCACGCGCCAACGGCGGGTTGTCCGGCCGCGATCGAGTCCGGTATACTATGATCTGATCAGTCAATTGCAGTCCCCCCAACGGAGTCATCGCAGTATGCCTGACCAACACAAAAAGGGCGATTCTGTCCCACACAGCGAGACCTCGGCGGCCACGATGAACGCGCCGACCCTGCCGCGTCATCTGCCCCTGTTCAAGGTCATCCTCCATAACGATGACGAAAATTCCATGCATCACGTGATCGATTCGATCGTCGAATTGACGCCGCTGAACCAGGAAGACGCCTTGTCCAAGGCGAATGAGGCCCATTATTCGGGTTGCTCGCTCCTGCTCGTCATCCATCGTGAGCGCGCCGAACTGTACGAAGAGCAGTTCCGCTCCAAGTCGCTCACTGTCACGATCGAACCTGTGGAGTAATTCGGGGCGATTCGCCCCTCCTGCAAGGCCATGAAACCAACCGGCCCCAACCCGGAACCGGACGCCTGCGCCGGCGAAAACGCGATTCCCGGGCCGACGCGTCGCGAGCTCCTCGGCCGAGCGCTTCGACTGCGCTGCCCGCACTGCGGTATGGGCCCCCTTTTCAGGCGTTTCTACACGTTGCATGACGCCTGCGAATCCTGTGGCATGGATTTCGACCAGGCCGAGGGGAATACCTGGTTCTTCATGTACCTGACGAGCGGAAGTGTCGTCGGCGTCTGCTTTCTGGTTCTCTTTTTCTGGCGACCTGACAGCGAGAATCTGCCGTGGGCCGGAGCGATCATGATCGTCGCCGCACTGATCACCCTGCTGGTGACGCTGCCGCTGCGCAAATCACTGGGCATGGCGATGGATTACATGATCGAACCACCGACCCGCGGTCCATCCCCGCGCTGAGCCGATGCGCCCGAGCGGACTATCGAGTGGCGGCCATCGAAATCTGGCGCTCGTGCGCCGGAGAGGCCGACTGCTCGTTGGCGAGCATCTTCAGATTCAATCCGCCGGCGGCGTCGATCGAGACTTCCCAGACCTGCCCCGGCTTCATGTTGACGGAGGGCGCCTCGTACTGGGCGACACGAACGCCGTATTCCTTCGCCAGCGCCTCGTCCTCCGTAAAGGCGAGGAAGCGATCCCAGATCGTCTTGTGCAGCGCCAGCTCCGACTCTGTGGCTGTGGCGAATGACGGCGCCGATTGATCCAGCTTCACGCCCGTGCGCGGCGCCTGGTAGTCCCCGAACGCGCGACGGAACAGCGCGAGGTTCGTTTCGCGATTCTCTGCGGCGCCGCCAATCAGATCGAAGTCGAACTTCAGCACCAGCGCTTCGAAATAGACCTGCTCGCCCAGCACCTCGAGCGTCTCAGGGGGGCCGAGTTCACCGCCCCGTCCGATCTGCTGCCAGCGCAGCACCGTGACGGGCATATTCGCGGGACCGACACGGGATTCGACAACGTTCACCTGCGCGACACGATGCGACGCCTGGATGCGCTCCGCGTAGAGCTTCAGCTCCGCCATCTCGCGCTCAAGATCGCCGATCTTCGCCTCGAGACGTCGAATCTTGATTGCCGACAACTGGTCCGTGGCCACAAAGACCAGCGCCAGAAGCAGCACACTGCCGAACGTCAGTTTGAACCAACGAAATCGAAGCATCGTTTCCTCGTACCGGGAAGACCCCTCCGGGCGGCGCAGGATAGTCGTGTGGCGCGCATCGCCTCCCCCCTCATATCGGGAAGCGGCCCCCTGAACTCGTCTCGCACCGGAATCTTAGTACGATACCGGACGTTGCGTAGTTCTCCGGCGAAGGCTATCGGACGAAACCGCCAAATCGGCGTTTCGAGGCCGCGAGTCCCGGTTCCCGCGCCCGCTGTCCCTCTGCGTATACGATACGAAACCCGCGCCGGCGCGGCCCACGCACGACGCCGACACCAGGCGGGTGAGGCGTCAGTACTTCGTCACGACGCCGTTGATCTGCGCATCGGATATGCCGAGCTTCTGGGCCATCCGGAGGTACTTCCAGCCCTCTGACTGTCGACCCAGCTCAAAGTTGGCGACAGCCAGGTCAAACGGCACGCGCGCCCGATTGGCCGGCGGGATCCGTTCAATATCGGGCAGGAGCTTCTCGTAACAATCGATCACGCCCCGCCAGTCCTTGTCGTCCTGCAGGACGATGCCAAGCTGGAATCGCGCGAGGGCCAGGCCAATCCTCGTCTTGTCTCGATCCTCCGCCAGAATCTGATTGATCGACGCGGCGGCCTTCTCAAAGCTCGTCACGGCCTCCCGCCACTCATCGAGCCGCAGCATGGCGATGCCCAGATTGCTGTACGCGAACGCAAAGTCCGGCTTCAGGTCAATGGCGCGCTGCAGATGATCCGCGCCGTTCGCGTAGTCGCCTTCGCTCAGCAGCGCAACCCCAAGACCGCAGTGGGCGTGCGGCGACTTCGGATCGATTCGCAGAGCGTGTGACCAGAGCGTCTTTGAATCACGCCAGGCCGCAGTGTAGGCGCGGCTCATTCGGATCAGCGACAGCGACGCGACGATGACCGCCAGCGACAGACCGATGACGCGCATCCGGCGCAGGCTGGCGGGTCCGCCAGTCAGGAGCCGGTAGAAGCCAGCGGCGACAAGCGCCGCCAGTGGAATACTCGCCATGTAGGAATAGCGATCCGCGCCGAGCTGCTGCGATATCTGGACGATCCCGAGATTCGGAAGCGCGATCACGAAATAGGCGGCGAATGCCGCCGCGATCGGCGCCATTCGGCGGCCCATCGCAATCAACGCAATGACACCGACGACAATGAACACAACCGCCCCGCCGAATCGCGGATCCAGGATGCGGATGGAAGCCGGCAATTCGTAAAACGGACTGAGACCTGTCGGCGCAATCGTCCGGGCAAGATAGAAGACGAGACCGTAGCAGGATTGCAGGATCCGATCGCCGAGACCCAGCCCGACAAGATCCGCGCCAGGTTGCCAGACTTCCTTCGAGGCCGACGCGTGATGCGCGATCCGCCACGCCACGACAAAGAACGGCGCCTTCTCAACAAGCAGCCGCATGGCGCGGCGGCCGATCGCTTCGTTCCGTCGCGACAGGCGTTTCAGCGGATACACGTCCGCAATCAGCAGGACCGCGGGCAGTGTGATCGCGACCGCCTTCAGCAGCACGGCGACACAATAGAGGACGAACGTCAGCCCCAGCGCCCCGCGCGCCGTCGATCCGTCGTCGCGTTTCGCCTGGCCACGCAGATAGACGATGACGCCGAGCATCGCAAAGAAGATGCTCGGTAAATAGGGCTGGCTGGAGATCCACACGGCGGGTTCCGTGCGCAGTGGATGGACCGCGAAGAGGAGCGCAACGACGCCGGCGGCGAAGACGATCAGCCGATCATCGCGCGTCGCCGCGTCTCGAAATGAAACGCGCAACACGACCACGATCAGCGCGAACAGCGCGAGCGCGTCGGCCGTATGGAAGGCGAGGCTGAATGCGTGATACACGCCCGGTCGAGGAACCCCCGACTCATCCACGCCCGCCATCAGATGTTCGACGCCGAGTAGCGCCCAGGCCGCCGGTTGCCAGACACCGACGTGGTAGGTGTTCCACGCCCAGTGAAAGTTATCGGACGAAAGTCCGCGGTAGTGCGGATTCGTGACGAAGTTGCGATCGTCATCCCAGTTGGTGAAGCCGGCGCTCAGCGCGGGCCAGAACGCCAGCATGGCGCCCGCGACGATCAGCGCGCCCAGCGCGAGAACGATCGGCGTGACGCGCGGCGGGTTCGGTTGGGAGTTCGAGTCGCGAGCCATTCGTTATGGGTCCAGTCAGGCGGGATCGGATGATAGCATCGATTCGCATCATCGGGCGTCGTACCGCGTGGCTTTTGATGACGGCCCGCCGCAGCGTTGTCGCCATCACGCATCACAACGCTCAAATGAGGCGTTCTATCGCAACCCCGTTGCACAGACACAACACGTCGTTATGACCGGCCCGACCCTTTGGAGAGAAGCCCATGTGGCAGGTGATTCTTAAACTACTGGAACTGCACAACTTAGCAAAATCTCAGCAACCCTCGACGCCAACTGGCACGCCCCATGCACTTACCCACCAGCGTCGGCAACGCAGCCGACCCTGCTACGGGATGCAACCTGCCGGCAGTGAGAACGCACAACCACGGACCACCGACCGGAGGGGTAAGTCGATGGATGAAAACACGTTCCAGAAGAAGCTGGCCGAACTCGTCAAGGAAATCGGCAACCTTCCGGATGAGGATCGCGAGAAGCTCGAAGCGCTCGCGACGCAGACGAAAGAACGACACGCCAAGCTGCGTCAGACTGTGACGAGCCTCCAGGAATCGCTCGACTATCTCCGCCTCAGCGTCAAGTACCTGCTCTTCGATCTCGAAGCGACGCGCCGTGAAAACGGCTATCTTCGAAAAATGCTCGAAGAGCAGTCCGACGGCTGATCGGACCCGAAATACAAAGACCCTGACTGCTCCTTTCCACTGCTCCACACTTGCGACACCACTACCTACCCTTGGCAAGGGGCCGCCGGCGTCCGGCGGCCCTTTGTCATGCGCGCCGAGACAACGTGCGTCCCATTCGGCCGCAATATAACGCGCTGCGCGTCACCTTGGCGCACCGCCGGGCGTGCGTCATATTACCCCTATTCCCGGCTCCTCTGCCCCAATCGGCGCGGGCGCGGCGTTCATGAACCCGAAGCGATCGACAACACTATGAGCTTACCCCCAACGAGGATTCTCTTGGCCAAGATCGGACTCGACGGACACGACAGAGGTGTCAAAGTCCTTGCGCGCGGTCTTCGCGACGCCGGAATGGAAGTCATCTATACCGGTCTCTGGCAGACGCCGGCCGCCGCCGCGAAAGCCGCCATCGAGGAAGATGTGGACGTTCTCGGCGCCAGCTTTCACAGCGCGGCGCACATGACGCTGGTTCCCGTTCTCAAGAATGAACTGGCCAGGCAGGGCCGCCCCGACATTCCCGTCGCGATCGGCGGCATCATCCCGCATGACGACGTTCAGCCGATGAAGGACGCCGGCTGTGATCTCGTCTTCGAGACGGAAGTCTCGATGGCGACGATCGTCTCCGAAATCAACGCCCTCGCGGCGAAATCGCACGAGCGCCGCGCCGACTGCGCCGGCAATGGCCGGCTCGCCGGCTGGCTCGAAGCGCTGCCGACGGGCAATCGCGCCGCGCTGGGTCAGTTGCTGACGTGGGTTGAGAACGGGGCGTCCTCCGATGACGTCGCCTCGAAACTCCCCGCTGTCGGCAAGGCGCCCGTCATCGCCGGCTTCACGGGCGCGCCGGGCGTCGGCAAGAGCACGCTGATCGGGCGCGTCATCAAGGAACTGCGAAATCGCGACAAGACCGTCGCTGTCCTCGCCGTCGACCCCGTCAGCCCGATCACGGGCGGCGCGTTGCTCGGCGATCGGGCGCGCATGACAATGGTCGCGGCCGATGAAGGCGTGTTCCTTCGATCGTCGGCCAGTCGCGGTGAACTGGGCGGTCTTGCCCCCACGACGGGCGCGATGATCGAAGTCATGAAACGCTCGGGCGTCGATGTGCTGCTGATCGAGACCGTCGGCGCGGGCCAGAATGACTTTACCGTCCGCCAGTGGGCCTCGCCGCTCGTCCTGCTGATGATGCCGGGCGCCGGCGATGATCTTCAGCTGGAGAAGGCGGGCATCATCGAAGTCGCGGAAGTGTTCGTCATCAACAAGGCGGACCTGCCGGGCGCAGGCAAGCTGGAGGCCCAGATCCGCGAAACGCTCGGAAGCGATCGCGAGATCGTGCAGACCGTCGCCTCGCACGGCGAAGGCATCGACAAGCTGGTCGACGCGATCATCGGATTCAAGAAGGGGTAAGTTCCAGGCCGACGCCACGAGGGGCGTGAACGCAGACGTCATCAGAATCGCCTGTCAGAGACACAGCCATTCGTATGCGAATGGCGCCGTCAGACGAAGAACGATGCAACGCCCTCGATCGGCCTGCGGGATAGTTCAAGAACGCAACGCGAAAGCACAACCATGAAGATTCTCTCTCTCGTTAAGCACGTTCCGGAATCCACTGCCAGGATCAACGTTCAGCCCGATGGTTCGGGAATTGACCCGAAGGGCGTCAAGTTCGTGATGAACCCCTTCTGCGAATTCGCCGTTGAGGCCGCCCTCCAGTTCAAGGAGAAGAACAGCGGCGCCGGCGCCGAGATCACGGCCCTCACGCTGGGCCCCGACTCGTCCGTGGACGCCCTGCGCACGGCCTACGCCATGGGCGCCGACAACGCGATTCATCTCAACGATCCGTCCTTCGAGAAGGCGGACGATCTCGCCGTCGCGCGCATCATCGCCGCCGCGATCAAGGATGGCGGCTACCAGGTGATCTTCGCCGGTAAGCACGCGATCGACTATGACCGCGGACAGGTCGGCGCCGCGCTGGCCGAATGCCTGGGCATTCCGCACGTCGGCGCCGTTACGGACATCGAGTGGGCCGCCGATTTCAAAAGCGCGACGGCCAGGCGGCGCGTCGAAGGCGCCGAGGAAATCGTCGAAGTGCAGCTGCCCGCCGTCTTCACGATCGAGAAGGGCTACGTCGAAGCGCGATACCCCTCGCTTCCGGGTCTGATGAAGGCCAAGAAGAAGCCGATCGACACGAAGGACGCCGCGGCCCTGGGCCTCTCGGCCGACGACGTGAAGGGCGCCACGGAGATGTACGGTTTCGCCCCGCC
>Ga0116152_10000878_pt1 | contig 24829 bp, 20 predicted proteins | sample AD_UKC119_MetaG_FD_89894 | JGI IMG/M metagenome (GOLD analysis project Ga0116152, IMG submission 89894) | Active sludge microbial communities of municipal wastewater-treating anaerobic digesters from Hong Kong - AD_UKC119_MetaG | ecosystem: Engineered > Bioreactor > Anaerobic > Digestate...
CAGCCCGAAAAGAAAGGCGCTGCCGATCAGCAGCGCCTTGTTTGAAGCAAGATATCCCGCTAATTCGAGCAAAACATTCTCAAATCGTGGAGGCAATCTTGAAGATCGGCAGGTACATGCCGATGACCATGCCACCTACCACGACGCCGATAAAGACCATGATGAACGGCTCAATCAAGCTGGCCAGCGCATCGACGGCATTGTTGACTTCTTCCTCATAGAACTCGGCGACCTTGAAGAGCATTGTGTCGAGCGCGCCTGCTTCTTCGCCAATGGCGGTCATCTGCACCACCATATGAGGGAAAATGCCAGTCTGTCGCATGGCCATGTTGACCGTGTAACCGGCTGAGACGTCTTCGCGGATACGGTTAACGGCATGTTCGTAAACGGTGTTGCCCGTTGCCCCTGCGACAGTCTCCAATGCCTCGACCAATGGAACGCCAGCCGCAAACGTCGTAGCTAGGGTTCTGGCGAATCGAGCAATTGCTGCGTTGTGCATTATCTGACCAAGAACCGGCAGTTTGAGGACCATCCTGTCCAGAAAATGAGCAAAGGCCGTGGATCTCTTCTTAAGTGCGATAAACCCGAAAATGATGCCGAGGCTGACCATCAACCAAAGCCACCAGAACTTAACGGCTATGTTTGAAGCTGTCACGATCATCTGGGTAAAGGCGGGAAGCTCTGCGCCGAAATTGTCGAAGACCTGCTGAAACTGAGGAACGACAAATATCAGCAGGACCGCAGAAACAAGGATTGCCACTGCGATAACAACAGCCGGATAGAACAGGGCTTTCTTGATCTTGCCTTTCAGTGACTCTGTGTTTTCTTTGTAGGTTGCGATCGTGTCCAGAACAGTGTCGAGCACACCTGCTGACTCGCCGGCTTTCACCAGATTGCGGAATAGCTCGTCGAATTGGACGGGATATTTTCCGAGCGCTTGATGGAGGTTTGCACCAGCCTCGATCTCAGCACGAATCGTGTCCAGCATCTCCTTCATTCGCGGGTTTTTCTGGCCACCTGCGACGATTTCGAATCCCTGAACCATCGGTACGCCTGCTTTCATCATTGTGGCGAGCTGACGGCTGAAGATTGCGATTTCGCGAGACGTGATTCGTTGCCCGGTACTACCAAACAAAGGCTTCGGTTTTGGCTTGACCGTTGTGGGAGTAATACCCTGCTTCCGCAGCTCTGCTTTCAGCAGGTTTGCGTTCTTCGCGAGGTCCTCACCCTTGACCTTCGTTCCCCGCTTGTCGGTTCCCTGCCAGACGAATGGCTGCAATGGGTTCTGGTTGCGGGCAGAAGCCTTGCCGCGAACGGCTGTTTTGGTAGCGGCCATGGTCAGTCCTTGGTCACGCGGTTGATCTCAGTAAGGCTTGTCACGCCATCTTTCACTTTCTTGAGCGCAGATTTGCGGAGGTCCGCAACACCTTCTCTTTCAGCAGCTTCAGCGATCTGCATCGCGTTGCCACCTTCCAGTACGATTTTTTGGATGGGTTCACTCATCGGCATAACCTGATACAAGCCGACTCGACCCTTGTAGCCGTCGTTGCATTCGCTACAGCCCCGGGCTTCATAGATGGTAATGCCCGCGGCGATTTCTTCCTCGGTGAAGCCTTCCGCCAGAAGCGCGTTCTTCGGCAGGTCGACCTTTTCCTTGCAGTCGTGCAATCGACGCGCCAATCGCTGTGCGATGACCAGCGTGACCGAGGAAGTAATGTTGAAGGGCGCAATCCCCATGTTCATCAGGCGCGCGATCGTCTGCGGCGCATCGTTGGTGTGAAGGGTGGAGAGCACCAGATGGCCGGTCTGCGCCGCCTTGACTGCAATCTCGGCAGTTTCCAGGTCGCGGATTTCGCCGACCATGATCACGTCTGGGTCCTGACGCAGGAAGCTGCGCAAGGCGGCGGCGAATGTCATCCCCTTCTTGTTGCTGACCTGTACCTGGTTGATGCCTGGCACACGGATTTCCACTGGATCCTCAGAGGTCGAGATGTTGCGCTCTTCCGTGTTCAGGATGTTGAGGCCGGTGTAAAGCGACACCGTCTTGCCGGAGCCGGTCGGGCCTGTAACCAGGATCATGCCATAGGGTTTGGAGAGCGCGTCCAGGTAGAGTTGCTTCTGCTCGTCCTCGTAGCCGAGCTTGTCGATGCCCAGCTTGGCAGCGCTGCCGTCGAGCAGTCGCAGAACGATCTTCTCGCCGAACAGTGTCGGACATGTGCTGACACGAAAGTCCATTTGTCGGGTCTTGGACAGATTTAGCTTGATACGACCGTCCTGAGGGACGCGGCGTTCGGCAATGTCCAACTGCGCCATCACTTTGAGGCGGGACGAAATGCGCGGCTGCAGTTTGACGGGGGCTTTGGCCAGCTGAGTCAGTACGCCATCCATGCGCAGGCGAACGCGATACTCGTGCTCGTAGGGCTCGAAATGAATATCCGAAGCGCCTTTCTTGATGGCATCAACAAGCACCTTGTTGACGAACTTCACGACTGGCGTGTCATCGCCCTTGGCGTCGACACCGCTTTCCTTCCGGTCGTCGTCGTCTTCACCAGTTTCAAGGTTCTCCAAGCCCTCGGCGCCTTCAACTTCATCGTTGAAGGAGTCCATCGCCGACATCGCCTGTTCGATGGCACGCCCGAGTTTCTGTGAATCGACCAGGATGGGCTCGACCGACAAGTTGGCCTGAAACTTGATCTCGTCCAAGGCACGGGTATTGGTCGGGTCGGCAATCGCCACATAGAGGCGGTTGCCCCGGCGGAACAACGGAAGAGCCTGGTGTGTGTTGATCAGCTCCTCGTTGACCAGCTTGACCTGGGTCTGGTTGAGGTCCATCGCACCGACGTCGAACAGGGGTACGCCGAACTCAACAGAATTGGCGTAGGCGATATCGCCTGTCGTGGCCAGCTTCTCCTCAAGGAGGTAGGTGGTGACGGGCTTCTTGTTCTTGGTGGCCTCGTCCAGCGCCCGTCGGGCATCGGGCTCGGCCAGAATGCCATCAAGCACCAGCCGGCGCGCGATGCCGGTGATGCCGATCAGGTTGGCGGCAGGATTGGCGTTCATCCCGGAAGCACTCTATCTCCCATGATTGACAGAACTTTACCTTAAACTGCTGATGTGTTGCATCATGAATTCAGCTTTGGCGCGGCGGGCATCAAAATGCCGTCGCGTCTCACCAATCTGGCGTATCAGGGGGCGACGTGCGACTGAGCTTCATCATCCCAGCGAAGAACGAGGCAGGTGGGCTGTCGAAGCTGTTGCCTGGCCTCAGGGCGGCCTATCCGAAGGCGCAGATTATCGTTTCCGACGATGGATCTACGGACAACACCTCTAGCGTTGCCCGCGAAGTCGGGGTTGAAGTGGTCAGTAGCCCTTACAGTATGGGCAATGGGGCGGCGATCAAACGTGGCGTGGGGGTTGCTGCGGGCGATGTTCTCGTCATGATGGACGGAGATGGGCAGCACTTGGTGGAAGATATTGACTCCTTGCTGAAGCGGTTGGACGACGGGTTCGATATGGTGGTTGGGGCGCGGAATCGCGAGGGGCAGGCTAATGTTGGTCGAGGGCTGGCAAATGCCTTGTACAACCGTCTGGCCAGTTGGATGACGGGCCAGACGGTTCGAGACCTGACTTCCGGCTTCCGCGTTGCTCGTGCGGATAAGTTCAGAGAATTCATGCACTTGTATCCCAATGGCTTCAGCTATCCAACCACCAGCACCATGGCGTTCTTCCGCAGCGCTTATCCGGTCGCTTATGTGCCCATCAATGTTCAGAAGCGCATCGGTCGCAGCCACATTCGCCCCTTTCGGGACGGTGTCCGCTTCCTGTTGATCATTTTCAAGATCGCTACCTTGTACTCGCCGGTAAAGTTGTTTGCCCCCGCAGCGGCTGCTTTCTTCCTTACGGGTCTCGGGTACTACGGCTGGACCTATGCTACCCAGCATCGCTTCAGCAATATGAGCCTGCTGCTGTTCAGCGCCTCGGTCATCATTTTCCTGATCGGCCTGGTCTCCGAACAGATCACCAGCCTCAACTATCGGCGGTTGGAGTGACGCTGCGGCGATGAAACAGATACGCACAGTTGCCGATCTGGCTATCAATGGCGCTCCGCCGGCGTTCGATCAGCCGCTCCACGTCGGTCGCCCCAACATTGGTGATCAGGAGCGTTTCCTGACGTTGGCAAAGGGGATGCTGGAACGGCGCTGGCTGACGAACAACGGCCCCCTCGTTCAGGAGTTCGAGAGTCGCATTGCCGCACACCTTGGCGTGAAGCATTGCGTCGCCATGTGCAATGGCACGATTGCGCTGGAAATCGCGATCCGGGCGCTCGGACTGGAGGGCGAAGTGATCGTGCCTTCATGGACGTTCATTGCCACCGCCCATGCCCTGTACTGGCAGGGGATCACCCCGGTTTTCGCGGATATCGATCCGGCAACGCACAACCTCGATCCCGATGCGGTTCGCGCCATGATCACGCCGCGTACCACCGGCATCATCGGCGTGCACCTGTGGGGCCGCCCGGCGCCGGTGGAGGCGTTGCAGGCGATTGCCGACGAACATGGCCTGCAGCTGATGTTCGACGCTGCGCACGCCTTTGGCTGCAGCAAGGGCGGGCAGAAGATCGGCAGCTTCGGGCGCTGCGAAGTACTCAGCTTCCACGCCACCAAGGTATTCAACGCGTTCGAGGGCGGAGCCGTGGTCACCAACGACGACGATCTGGCCGAGGCCATGCGTCTGATGCGCAATTTCGGCTTTGCCGGCTATGACGACGTGATCCACCCTGGTACCAATGGCAAGATGCCGGAGATAAATGCCGCGATGGGGTTGGTCAATTTGGAGGCGCTACCCGATTTCATTGGCGTCAATCGGGGAAGATATGCGGCTTATTGGGATGTTCTTGCAGACATCGAGGGTGTTGCGATTATCGAATATTATGATCAGGACTCGCCAAACTATCAGTATGTAGTCGTTGAGCTAAGCAAAGACTATCCGGTTGGTCGGGAGAGGGTTGTTGCCTCGCTTCACGCCGAGAATATTTTAGCTAGAAAATATTTCTGGCCGGGTTGCCATGGAATGAGACCCTATCGAGATTTGTACCCCCATGCGCGATTATTGCTTCCGAATACGAAGTCACTTGGTGAGTCTATTGTTGTCCTTCCAACGGGAAATGCTGCTTCTGATGCGGTGATCGCCACAGTTGGTGATGTGTTCAATATGTTGGGAAAGGGCTAGGAGGCCGCAGTGAAAACTCGGCGGGTTCTAATAGTAGTCGATAATGTTCGGCTAGCGGAGAGCCTAAATAAAATGGCGGTTCAGTGGGTAGGTAGTTGCGACGTCCATGTGGTATGTTCTCCGCTTGCCCCTCCTGAAGTAAGGAGGCACGTCTCAGGAGAGCTTGACCTAGTTTGCGATTGCAAAAGAATATTGAGCTGCTACGACTTCCTGTTTTCTGCACACTGCCGTCAAATAATTCCATCCAATCTCTACTCGGCAATGCCTTGCGTCAATATTCACCCGGGTTGCCTGCCAGAAACGAGAGGGTGGTTTCCGCACGTCTGGTCTATTATTTATGGGTTGCCAGCCGGCTTTACAGTTCATGTGGTCGATGGGATTATAGATCACGGGTCTATCTTATATCGAGAGGAAGTAAATAAAACACTTCTTGATACGTCAGAATCGCTCTACTCTCGAGTGCTTTCGGCTGAGCTATCTTGGATCAAGGATAACTTTTTTCGGCTGGTCAATGGTGGCTTTTCACCCGTGCCTCAAAGCGCGGACGGCCGGGTCTTCTCTAAGGCTGATTTTGACCGGGCTTGTCATATCGATTTGAATGAAACAGGATCGTTTAGAGACTTTTTTGATCGTTTGAGAGCGCTGAGTCACGAAGGCTTTAAGAATGCCTATGTGGTGGACGAGCTCAGTGGAGATAGAGTTTATCTGCAGGTTCAACTGTATCCGGGGTCTTTCGGAGTGGACTCGTGTGAAGACTGCAAATGAGGAAGCTGCATGCTTTTTCTGCAATATTGTGGAGTGGCGGTGAGCTGGTTTTTCGGCAAGGGCTTCAACTCGTTACCACTTTGGTGCTTGCGCGCCTGTTGTCGCCGGTCGACTTTGGATTGGTCGCGATGCTCGCCGTTTTCATCGCTGTCGCGACGGTTGTGGTTGATGGTGGGCTAACCACAGCTCTGATCCAGCGCCAAGATGCTGATCACATCGATGAGTCGAGCGTCTTTTGGTTCAACTTGGGAAGCGGAGTTCTCGTTTCCGGTGCGTTGTTCGCGGCCGCGCCCGCTATTTCCTTATTCTTTGAACGCCCTGAACTGGCGTCGCTTGCACGCCTGATGACGTTGGTCGTTCTGTTTAGCGCGACGAGTTGCGTTCACGCAGCGTTGCTAAGCAAGCGTTTGGACTTCCGTACACAAGCCAAGGCTGGCTTCTTTTCCGCATTCCTTTCCGGCTTGGTCGCGATTGTGATGGCGTTGGCCGGATTTGGCGTCTGGTCTCTTGCGGTACAGGCTGTGCTGATGGCACTGCTCATGAGTTCGGCGCTTTGGATGCTTCATTCATGGCGGCCAACGTTCGTGATAAGCGTTGCTTCGCTAAAGAAACTATCGAGTTTTGGTGCCTATCATTTGGGGTCCAGTCTGCTTGAGGCGTTCTACTCAAGGCTCTATACCCTTCTGATCGGGCGTGCTTTTGGAGCTCGGGACTTGGGCTACTACGGATTTGCCGAAAACATCAGGCAAATGCCGGTCGGTTTTACAATCAGCGTTTTGTCACGAGTGGCGCTTCCGCTCTTTTCCACAACGTCAGATGATCGGGCGCTGCTCCGCCGAGGAATGCAGTTGTCCATTCGTGCTTCGACGCTGTTGTTAGCTCCGGTCATGTTTGGGTTGGCGGCAGTCGCAGACTCGCTTGTGCCTGCAGCATTTGGCAAACAGTGGGTTTCGGCTGTTCCGATATTGCAGGTGTTGAGCATTGCAGGTGCCTTGTACCCGATTCAAGTGATAAACCTGAACGCATTGATGGCACAAGGGCATGCGCACTTGATGTTTCGTCTGGAGGTGGCGAAGAAGGGGTTTGGTATTGCACTTATTCTATTGGGACTGTCTTACGGTCTGATGGGCATCGCATGGAGTCAGCTGGCCTTTGTGCTGATCGCATTCGTGATCAACACCAGGTACGCCGAGCGATTTGCAGCGTATGGATTGCTGAATCAGCTTCGCGACGTCCTTCCTGCGTTGGTCGTGTCAGGGAGTATGGCGGTTCTGGTGTCTTTCGTAGGGAGATCATTGGATTGGCCGCCCAGCATGAAGCTGCTGGTGCTGGTCCCGCTGGGGGTTGTCATCTTCGCGGTGCTAGTGCATTTGTTTCGGCTGAAGGCATATCAGGAACTATTGGAACTTCTTGCAAATTGGCGGAATCGATCACACCAGTCTGATCGACAGCAATTGCTGCCTGAGAAAGGTGAGTCCTGATGTTTCAGGAAACATCAGATCCTGACTCGTTGGTGGGCGAGCCTATCGTTAGTGTAATCATGCCTGTATACGACCATGCCCCGTACTTATCTGACGCTCTTAATAGTGTTCTCGGGCAGGAGACGAATTTTCCGTTTGAGGTCCTGATAGGTGACGACTCTAGCCAAGACAGGTCTCTAGAAATCGCGCTGGCCTTTCAGCGTGAACATCCCGGGCAGCTGCGGGTATTTGCGACGCCGCGCAATGTGGGTATGCACCGAAATCACAGGAACCTCATCATGAAAGCGCGAGCTCCACTCGTTGCCTACTGTGAAGGCGATGATTTTTGGCGGAGCAGGAGCAAGTTGCGTCGACAGGTTGAGCATATGATGGCCGAGCCCCAATGTGCGGCGATACACAGTGATTTTGACCGGATCGTCCTCAGGAAGGGCCGCTGGATGGTTGCGCCGGGAGTTAATACGAACATGGGACGAAATGTTCCATCGGGGAGTGTCTTTCGAGAGCTGCTGAAGGGAAATTTTGTTCAAACCTGTACTCTCCTGGCGCGCACGAAGGACGTGCAGAACTTTCTGCGGTCTGAGCTGCCAACTGAATCGTTTCCGGTGATCGACTGGGCCCTGTGCCTATTCCTTGCCAGTCGTGGATCACTCAAATACATGCCCGATTCAACCGCGGTCTATCGACAGGTAGCAGGATCAGCCATGAACTCGGGCAATGCTGCTCGTCTGCGTACGGTGCAGGGCTATGTGGGCATGATCGAAGCAGTCTGTCGAGAGTTTGATGTTCCGACCGACGATCGTGACGCTGCCTTGTTTCCTATTCGTCGTGCCCTGTTGTCGCTGAGTGTGCTCGCTTCGGATCCGTCAGCGTTCAAGGAGGCCCACGACTGGTTGCTCGCGAACGATTCCGGCTACCTTCGTCCCATGCGCCGCCGCTTGCTGCCTTTGCTAGTGCGGAGTCCTCTGGCCTGCAAGGCATTGGCGAGGATTCAAGTTTTTCGCTCCTGGATGTTCCGACGATCTTTCTATCGCTTGCCGCTGGACCGCAGTACGGCGAGCTCAGCATGAATGCCGCAAGCGCTGGTCGGGTACTCGCGGTTGTCGTGACATACAACGCGGTCGAGTCGACGCTTGAAGCCCTTCTGCGCTCCTTGCTAGGTCAAGTGGAAACGGTTTTTGTTGTCGATAACACCCCACCGGGAACATCCGTCGCCGAGCACGTTGTTGAGCGCATCGCCGCTGAACATTCAAGGCTCGTGTTCAGGCGAATGCATGAAAATGTGGGGATTGCCGCGGCACTGAATGTCGGTATCCGTTACGCAATTGACGATTCGTTCGACGCAGTGCTGTTGTCTGACCAAGATAGCTTGCCTGCTGGCGACATGGTGCCGACGTTGCTTGGTGTGCTGGGTGAACTCTCACGCTCGGGGCTTCGAGCGGGCGCAGTCAGTCCACTGTACTTAGATCAGGTGACTGGACAAGCGTTCGGCTTCCAGGTCCAGCGCCCGGGGAAACTGTTCTATTCAATCGCGGGTGAAGCCGAAGGGTCGCCGTGGATTGAAGTGCTCTCAGGGATTTCCTCCGGCACGCTCGTGCCGGTGGATGTGTTCCAGGACGTGGGTCTGATGCGAGAAGACTATTTCATCGACTATGTGGACACGGAGTGGTTTCATCGTGTTCGCTACCATGGATTCAAGATCTTCGGAACGTCCCAAACCGCTCTCACGCACCAGTTGGGAGACAGCTGCTTCCAAGTCTGGTATTTCGGTTGGCGACCCTTCAATGGCTATTCGCCACAACGGTTGTACTATCGATTCAGGAACTTCGTTGCGTTGCTGAAGGAGCCTCACACCTCGTTGCGTTGGAAGTTGAGGGCCACCTGGTACTGGCTTGGGAATGCCTATGCTTACCTTATTTTTTCCCCCCGTCGCTGGCATAACTTCAGGTACATTTCGAGCGGCCTCTGGGATGGATTGCGCGGTCATATGGGTCGCCTTGACGACTGATCGCGTATGAACCCCAAAGCGCTGCTCCAAAGATCCAGGAGGCTGGTTGCCAGCTTGCCTATCGCTGGGCGGCACTTCTGTGTCATGTGCTCGCGACATGTTGGGCGTTTCCTTCCATACCGGAACGGCCTTTCTTCGATGCCGCCTATGATGCGGGCACTGGAACTCATCGGAAGCGACGTCGAGAATTTCGAGTGTCCGCGGTGTGGTTGCCATGATCGAGAAAGGCACCTTTTTCTGTTCATGCAGTCGTTAGGAATCCTGATGCGACTGAGTGAAATGCGAGTTCTCCACTTTGCTCCAGAGCGGCGGCTCGGCGAGATCATCGGACAAGCCGAGCCAGCCGAATACGTTCGTTGTGATCTGATGCCATCATCACCAAACATCCTTGCGGTGAATATCGAGCAGATGCCGTTTGGGAGCCAGAGTTTTGATCTGGTTATAGCGAATCATGTCCTTGAACACGTAAGAGATGACAAGGAGGCAATTCGCGAAATCGCGCGTGTGCTCGCGCCTGCTGGTTGCGCAATCCTCCAAACCCCCTTCAGTCCCGTGCTTAAACAAACCTGGTCGGACCCGGGCATATCGTCAGAGCAGGCCCGACTGCAGTGCTACGGCCAGGAAGATCATGTCAGGCTATACGGGCGTGACATATTCGAGCGCTTTGAGGCTTGCGGACTCATCGCGGATGTACGTCATAGCGACGACATGCTCCCAACGATTGACGCGCGACAAGCCGGTATCAATCGTCTCGAACCATTCATGCTGTTTCGGCTCGCCGTCTGAAGCACTAGTCCACGAGGTCAGGTTTTCCGTGCCGTCGCAACAGGCGCAGCTTCTGTGGCAGAAATCTGAAACCCCTGAGATAACCCGTCACGTTGATTTTTCGGAGAGCCTGGATCTGGCGGCGGAGCTCGGACACCTGCGCCCTCAACCCGAGGAAACCCAGGATGGCGGCGATATAGATCTTCCGCAGTGGGCGAGAGTCGCGCAGCCAGACGGCGAGGATCATCCCTTCAAGAAGCAGGGCGGTCGCATGGACGATGGTCATCGGCCAGGCTGACCATCCAGGTGTGCAGCAAAGCTGCAGGCACAGGCGATTCCGTTCGCCTAGGAACCGCCGACGATAGCTCGATTCCAGCTTCCCGGACACCACGCGGTTTCCCCCGAAGCTGGCACCCTGCCGGTGAAGATACCCGCTGCTATCCAGGGATCTGACCGGCAGATCCAAAAGACGGGTGACACAACCGACATAGACGTCTTCGCCAATTGAACCCATCCACTCCGGAAAGCCACCGATCCGCTGCCAGAGCGACCTCGGAATCCACAGGCAGGCGCCGATCACGTAGCCGACATCGTTTACCCCAGGCGAAAGGCTGGGGATGGCGTTGTAGAACGGGTCGAGAAAGCAGCCACGATCAACAAGTTCTCCGGATACCCAGTCGTACTGTGGCAGTGTGAGGATTCCCCCGACTTCCTGTGACTCCGCCGTTCCTATAAGGCTTGAGATGGCATCGGGAAGCAATGCGGCGTCGTTGTTCAGGAGCAGGATGTACTTCCCGCTGGCCATTTCGACCATCCGGTTGTTCGCCACGCAGAAGCCGACGTTCTGTTCGCTCACGATGAGTCTTGCATCGGGAAACGTTGTGCGGATCAGGTCGACCGAGGCGTCCGTTGAGGCATCGTCATGGACAATGATCTCGCAGTCAGCGTATGCCTGTTGTGCGCGCACGGACTCGATGCACTCGGTCAGGATCGACTCGCCATTGAAGTTGGCGATGCATATCGAAACGAGGGGGTGGTGCTTTTCGGTAGGGCGGCAATTTGGCATGGGCGAATTGTCGGGCACGGCCTTGGTAAACGGCGAACTGCCGGAGGAAATGTGTCCTCCATGCGCGCGCCAGTAGTTGTGCGCCGGGTTGACGGTGTGCTTCCGCGTGGGCCGGTTCATCGTTGGATATATGATCAGCGCAGCACTTCCGGCACCTCGCTGCTTTGATAGGCTACGGCATTCCAAGGCAGGCACATTATGGAGTACGTTACCCTGAGCCACGAGCGTGCCGGTCGTGATCGTCCGGAATCCGGCATCGAAAGGGGGCAGCCTTGACGAACCCACGCGACACAGCCGCCACTTCGTTGCGCCCGGTGCTGGCGATGGCGGCTGCCCTGCTGGTAGCCGGTGCTGTCTATTGGCCCGGACTCTCGGGCGGATTCATTTTCGATGATCTGCCGTTCATCGTGGAAAACCCCGCGATTCAAGGCTTGAACGGAACCAGTCAAGCCTGGCTTCGTGCCATCTTCGCCTTTCCGGTTGAGCATCAGGGGCGTTGGCTTGGCATGCTCTCGTTTGCGATCAACGCCTGGTTGCACGGCTTTCAGCCGCTCGGTTTCAAAGCGGTGAATCTGGCGATTCATCTGGTCAATGGCGTGCTTGTCTGGCTGGTTGTTCGTCGACTTGCCCGGGTATTGGGGCACGTATCCGGGACGCCTGCATGGGCGTCTGCCAACGCAGCAGCCTGGTTGCCGGTCGCTGTAGCCGCGTTGTGGCTGGTGTTGCCGATCAACCTGACGGCGGTTCTCTACGTCGTCCAGCGCTTCGAGTCGCTTTCGACCCTGTTCATTTTTCTCGGGATCGCTTTCTACCTGGGCTGGCGGATTCGCTTTGCCGAGGGACGTGGCGGGCTTTGGGGAGCGGTGGCGATTGTCGGCCTGTTCGCCGTATTGGGCGCCATGGTGAAGGAGTCGGCGCTGCTGCTCCCCTTGTACACGGCCGCTATCGAGGTGGTGGTGTTGCAGCAGGCCAGCCAGAAGCCGCTTCGCCGGCCGATTCTGGCCTTGTACGCCGGAATGCTGGGAGTTCCGTTCGTGGTTGGCGCTGTCTGGTATCTGGGTTGGGCAGGTGGTGCGAGTTCCTATCCGCGCCACTTCACGACCCTGGAGAGGGTTTTGACGGAGTTTCGAGTCCTCTTCATGTACATGGACTGGACCTTGCTGCCCGCGCCATCGAAGCTGGCGCTGTTCCATGATGACGTGGCTTTGTCCCGCTCGCTGCTGACGCCACCAACGACGCTGATGGCCGCCGGTGGCCATGTCCTGATGGTATGCGCCGCGATCTTCGGCGCACGGCGCTGGCCACTGGTTTGTGTCGGCACCCTGCTGTTCTACGCGGGGCATGTGATGACGGGGACGGTCGTCCCATTGGAAATCGTGTTCGAGCACCGGAACTACCTTCCCAGCGTCGGTATCCTGCTGGCCGCCGCGGCGGTCTCCCGCAGGGTCTTCTGCAGGATCGGCGCCGCCTATCTTTCGGGCGTACTGGCGACGATATTTTTCATCTACTACGCCGGCGTGACCGTGCTGAGGGCTTCCGAGTGGGGAGATCCCCTGCTTCATGCGGCGACCGAGGTTCAACGCCAACCGGGTTCGGAGCGTGCGATCAATATCTATGCCTACGAGTTGTTGCGGATATCCGGCGGTGATCCCTCATCGGAATTCCACCAGCAGGCAATGCAGGCTCTTGAGCGCTGTTCGCGAGTGCCTGGTTCCACCATTACCTGCGATGCGGCACTGATCATGGAACGCGAGCGTATTGGCGCGGTGGTCGGGAAAGAAACATGGGGGCGGCTACTTGAGAAGCTGCGAAGCGGAATTCCGCGATTCAGTGATATGAACTCCCTATCAAGACTGGTGGAGTGCCATGTCAGCCAGGCCTGCCGGCAGGATCGGGCAGCGCTGGACGAGGCGCTGGCCATCGCCAGGGACAAGCCCATCGCCAACCAGATACTGCTGAATGCATCCGCCCGCTTCGCCTACTTCGTGAAAGGTGACGCGGTCTTGGCGGAGAAGTACCTTGTCGAAGCGGTCGATCGGAACCCGGAAGATCCCCGTCCCCGGATATGGCTGGCTACCCTGTACCTGATTGAAGGCCGGCGCGCGGAGGCTGAGTCTGCCCTGGATCGTGCCGAGGCGTTGCCCCGGGCAGCATACGCACGAGAGGAAATTCTCTCCCTTCGTGCTCAACTGGCGTCAGATGGGATTGATTCCCCGGAGAAGCACTAGATGAAGGATACCGAGCCAAGGCTTCTGGTGATCCAGGTTCCCAGCTTCAATGAAGCGGCAACGCTGCCGGCGACACTGTCGGATCTGCCCACGTCGATGGATGGGTTCGATGTGGTTGAGTGGCTTGTCATTGATGATGGCTCAAGCGATGAGACGGCAGTGGTTGCCAGGGAGAGCGGAGCACATCACATCACCCGACACCCGGTGAATCGCGGGTTGTCGGCCGCGTTCATGAGTGGGCTGGATACGGCAATTGCGCGCGGCGCCAGCGTGATCGTCAATACGGATGCCGACAATCAGTACGATGCCCGGGACATCCAGGCGCTGGTGGAACCCATACTTTCCGGTCGCGCCGACATGGTGATCGGGGCAAGGCCCATTGCGACAACCGATCACTTTTCCGTGTTCAAGAAAGCGCTGCAGCGAATCGGGAGCTGGGTGGTTCGGCTTGCGAGCGGCACGGCAGTCGCGGATGCGCCATCTGGCTTCAGGGCGTTCAGTCGTGATGCGGCAGCCCGCTTGAATGTTTTCAATGACTATACATATACGCTGGAGACGATCATCCAGGCGGGCAGGAGCAACCTGCGGGTCGTGTCGGTTCCGATACGTACCAACCCGGACCTGAGGCCGTCCCGCCTGGTGAAGAGTATTCCCCGGTATGTCTGGCGATCCGCGATCACGATCATTCGCATTTTCGCGACCTACCGTCCGATGCTCCTTTTCGTGATTGTGGCGCTAGCCTTCCTTGCCATCAGCCTGGCAAGTGGGGGCTGGTACCTGTACTGGAAGTTCATGGGCGAGGGAACCGGACATGTCCAGTCAGCCATCCTCGCGATGGGAAGTGGAACCATCGCGTTCTTCACAATGATGCTGGGTTTCGTAGCGGATCTCGTTGGGGTCAACCGACGGTTGCTGGAGCGCATTGTCTATCAGTCCCGCATGGCGCGCTTCGAGCAGCGGGGCGACACCCCCCCAGCATCAAACGGAAGTCCGGAATGAGCGGCCCTGCGGGCAACACGTATGACAAGTACCGAACGAGGAATCCGCTGGCGCGACTCCTCATGAACGGGTTTCTGGACGCCTTCGACCGTTTGTACGACAAGGTGGATCCGGCCTCGGTTCTTGAGGTTGGTTGTGGCGAGGGCGAGTTGAGTATCAGGGCCTGGCGCGAAGGGATTCGTTTTCGTGCGACGGATGTCTCCCTCGATGTGCTTCAGGAGGCCAGAAAGCGTGCGGAAATCGCCGGCGTGGACGTGGCGTTCACGGCGGCTTCCCTGGAGGCCATGCGTGAGTCCGATGCCTCGGATCTGGTGATCTGCTGCGAAGTGCTGGAGCATCTGGAGGACCCGGAAGTCGGCTTGGAGCGACTCGCTGCGATTTCCCGCCCGTGGCTATTGGCCAGTGTTCCGCGTGAACCGGTCTGGAGGGCGATGAACGTCGCGAGAGGCAAGTACCTCGGCGCGCTGGGCAATACGCCGGGCCATGTGAATCACTGGAGTCGCGCCGGCTTTCTTCGTTTCGTCAGCAGCAGGTTCGACATCGTGGAAACGGCTTCGCCATTCCCTTGGACCATGGTGCTTGCCCGTGTACGGCGCGATGTCGGACAAGCATAATTATCAGGGAAGAATGATCCGGTTCCTGGGCCTCGCCCTGTCCGGGCTGGGTTTGTTGTATGTCGGGCTCGCGTTGTACCGCCAGTGTTGGCTCAACGCCTGCTCGATACCTGGCGGGTGGTCGGCATGGCTGCTTGGCACCGCGCTCTTCACGATCGGCCTGGCGGCGCTCGGCCCCTGCTGGTCGCTCCTCGTATGGCGGCTGAGGCCGGACGAGCCGTTTCCTTCCATGCGGCTCGCAGGCGTGCATTACTCGGCCCAGATCGCGAAGTACCTGCCGGGAAACGTTTTTCACTACGCTTTTCGACATGCGGGAAGCCGAACGACCGGAGCATCGGACTTGGCGCTGGTCGACGCAGCGCTCCTTGAGTCGTTGGTGCTTGCCTTGACGGCGCTGATCCTTTCCGCGCCGATCCTTGTGGTGATGTGGCGGGCGGTGCTGACGCACGTGGCTGGGCTCTGGATGATCCCGTTGCTGCTCATTGCCGCGCCATTGCTCCTGTGGATCCTCAGGCGCAGGTTCAGACTGCAGGCATCGCGTCGAACCGCAATGGTCGTGGTCGTGGCGTTTTTCTGCACAACGTTTTTTTTCTTCCTTGGCAGTCTTTCCCTGTGGGCTTTGTTCTCTGAAGGGCGCCATGGCGTTGGTTTTTTCTCAACCCTGTCCTGCTTCGCACTGTCCTGGCTATGTGGCTACGCCACCCCCGGGTTGCCTGGCGGTATCGGTGTCCGCGAGTCGGTGCTGGTGCTTTCTTTCACCCTGCTCGGAGCAGGCGAGGTCGCGCCTGCGGCTGCTGTCGGGCTTCGTTTGGCAAGTATCGTTGGCGATACGCTCCTCTGGATGCTGGGCGTCGCCCTGCGGCGGTGAGTGCCGGCACAGGATGCCTGTCGGAAAAGCAGCGGGTGACCGGAAGCCGTGTGAACCCTGCGCCTGAATCCGGCTAGACCCCCTACGTTGAGGAACCCGCCGAGGCGAGATAGCAGCGAATGGCCCAAAGCTGCAGGCCATGGTCTCGATGGCCATTCACATGTTCGTCCAGCAGTTGAAGTACGCATGCCGTGCTCAGGCCAGTGTCCTGGCGGGCCAGCCTCGCGCGCAGATCCGCGCCGAGTTGGCCCTTGAACCATTCGCCGACAGGCACTGCAAAGCCTTGCTTGCGACGACCAAGCGTTTCGCTGGAGAGGCGGTTCGCATAGGCGTGACGCAGAATCTTTTTCCCCCCCAGCGCGCCGCCAAGCCAGTCTGAAGGCAATTGCAGCGCGAACTCGACCAGTTCGTGACAGAGGAATGGTGATCGCACTTCGAGTGAGCTGGCCATCGAGGCCCGATCCACCTTTGCAAGAATGTCCTGCGAAAGGTATGTGACCAGATCCTGGCACATCATCTGCCGGGCTTCATCCTGATCGACGGCCCAGTCCACTACTGGATGCTGATGGCCCCTGCCGGAAAGGTCGGGCCGAATCCGCTCGATCTGTGCGGTTGAGAAAAGCGTCGGCGCCACGTATTGATCCACGGACAGGCCGGACTGCTCGGCGCGAACGAACAGATGGGCGCGTTTCAGCAAGCTGCCGCTGTGGTGGTGAAGTGGTTCTCTGACTTTGCCGATCGACCACCTGATGGCACGTCGAACGGGGCCGGGAAGACGTCTGTACCAACCAAGCAGGCGCGTTGCCCTGTAGCGCTCATAGCCGCAAAACAGCTCGTCGGCCCCATCGCCGCCGAGCGCGACCTTCACGGATTCGGATGCGAGCTTCGTTACAGCGGCGGTTGGCAGCGTCGACGGATCCGCAAATGGCTGCCCAACATGGCGACAGAGCGTTTCGTCGAACTCCTGCAGCATGTCCTCAGTAACGCGGCGAGCCACATGGTGGCTGCCGATGCGATCGGCCACCCGCTTTGCCTGGGCCGATTCATCGAAGGTCGAGTTCTGGAATGAGGCTGAGAACGTCCGTAATGGACGAGCAAGCTTGTCCGCGGCGATGGTGGAGACAATCGAGGAGTCGAGGCCACCGGAAAGTAGCGCTCCTACTTCGACATCCGCAACCAGGCGGCGCTGCACCGAGCGTTCCAGCAGGTCCCTGATGCGTTCTTCCGCGTCGGCTCTTGTTCCGTGGAACCGTTCCACCTTAGGGCTCCAGTAACGCGTGATCTGCGCGGGCTTATGCGACTGCCACGTGAGCGCATGGGCCGCGGGAACCTCGTGCACCCCCTTGAATGCCGTGTGCCCAGGCAGGGCAAAGCCGTAACGGAAGTAGTCAGCGGTGCTGTCTGGATCCTCAACCCATGAACGGCCCGGCGTGATCTTCCGTAACGCAGGCAGTTCCGATGCAAAGGACAGTTCATCCGTTGTCGGCTGGACGTAGAACAGTGGCTTCTCGCCCATTCTGTCGCGGGCAGCGAGCAGTGATCGGCTTCGGTCATCCCAGAAGACGAAGGCCCACATGCCATCTGCCCGGGATAGGAAGTCGACGCCTTCTGTGCAAAGGCCCGCCAATAGGACTTCCGTGTCGCTGTCCGTCCGGAACTGCCACGTGCTTCCAAGTTGTCGCCTGAGATCCCGGTAGTTGTATATCTCCCCGTTGAAGATGAGGTGACGGGATCGGGAGGGATCCGACATGGGCTGGACTCCACCGCCGATGTCGATGATCGAAAGACGTTGGTGTCCTAGAAGTGCGCCATTTGCAGCGGCAATCCCCGTTCCGTCCGGCCCTCTGTGGCGAAGCAGCTTCAGACCTCTTTCAAAGTTCCTGCGGGATTCGTCGCTCAATGCGTCGTTTGCCGCATGAAACAGCAAGCCGCACATGGTCAGGTATTTCCTGTCAGAACGTCGTAGTAGACGGCAGCGTATTGGTTTGCACATCGCCCCCAGGACAGTCCGAGATCGCTGATCCTCTTGCGGGCACCGTCTGCCAAGGATTTCCTGAGTGACTCGTCAACCATGAGAGCTTCCATGTGAGCCGCAAGCTTGGGAACGTCTCCGGGTGAAAAAAGCAGGCCTTCGCTGCCATGTCGCACAAGCTCCTCGACTCCTGGAATGGACGTACCCAGGATTGGAAGACCGGTCGCCATTGCTTCCAGGACGGCATTTGGACGGCCTTCACTCTCGCTGCATATGGCCATTGCATGACAGGTCGATAGTTGTCGAAGAACCTCGTCCGGATCAACTCTTCCGAGCAGTTCGACCTGCGGCGCTATGCACAGGGATACGGTCAGGCTATCCAGCGAATCGCTTTCCGGCCCGGCTCCAATTATTGATAGCCGGACGGACTCCTTCAGGGCAGCTGGAAGCAAAGCGACGGCTCGAATGGCGCAATCAACCCGCTTTCTGGAAACCAGGCTTCCGACCACCGCAATGTGGAATGGAAAGCGCGCGCCGCCCCGCAGGTTGTTTGCACGGGGGTGACTCTCTACGCCGTTGGGAATCGTCTGGATGCGGTCCCTGTAGGCGGGAAACCTGGCAGAAAGTTCAAGTGCAATCGACTCACTCACGGTTACAACTTGGTCACTGAGGGCGATACAACCACGCATGATCCAATGTTGGAGCCTCGACTGGGCAAGTCGGGTGGCATCTTCACCGCGTACCGTGGTTACCAATGGTTTTCGCAACAGCCAAGCTGCCAACCCGGCAACCAGCCCGCTCGGAGCCCAGTTAGCGTGCAGCACCTGCGCTCGTCTGCCATGCCTCAGACAGGCGATGAGGAAGCTGGCGAGGAAAGGCGGTACCAATGCCCACAACCATGGAGACCGACGGAGCGAGACCGGAAGCCCGCCAGGTTCGTGTGCTAGCCGTTGCCAGCGGCGGAACGCGTAGCCAAAGGTGTGTACCCGGATACCGTTCCTGTAGCGCTGGGGTCGTTGGTCGGAGCCCGGGGCAAGTACTTCGACATGGATGCCCTCGTGAGTGACAAGTGCATCAGCGAGTCGAGCGACAAAGATTCCGCTGACGCTTGCTTCCACCACGGGGAACGAAGTGCTGACCAGCAGGACTTTCATTGCCGGCCTTGCTCCGACTCGTGCGCCGAGATCATGGAGCTGGCGCGCTCAATGAAGTCGAGGGTATTGCTGTCCTGCGGGTCGGTGCGTTGCTTCAGTTCGGACAGTTTCGACTTGGCGTCGTCGAAGCGCTGGGCCGCCAGTAGGCTGGCTACGAGGCTGACACCGACGTTTGCGGCGGATCCACCAGCATCGAACGCTATTTCAAGGTGAGCCAAGCCTTCGTCGGTATGGTTGGTATCGACCAGCAGGTTGCCAGCGATCAGCCGCAGCTGTTGGCGGGTGGTGACAGATTCGGGTTGGTTAGAAGCGTTGATGTACTTCTCGGCAAGCCGGCCCGCCGAGGTCCTGAATTCCTCTCCACAGCCGGCTTGCTGTATCGACCGGAACAGCAGCTCGAATGCCGATGCCGTATGCCGCGTGATGGTGCCGGTCGCCGATTGGCCTGCTCGTTCCCATTGCTCTGATGTCGTGGGCAATCCTGTCAAGCAGGCGGTGGCCAGGTAGGCCACGCTCCCTACCTGGCGGGATTCCGTGTTGTCCACACCCGCCAATCGGTCAAGTTCATGCAGCGCGGCTTCCTGTTCTCCTCGCTCCATTGCAACGGTCGAGTATGCCAGTGCTGCCCGGCTTGACTGGGGATAGGCCGCCCGTCCGGCCGCTGCCATGGTTTCCACGCTCGAGAAGGTACGCGAAAAACGCGCAGTCGTGAGCGACTCAAGGAGCAGCAGTCCAGCGAAAAACGCCCAGCTGCAGCGCCTCAGCGTCATTGATGCGCCAGGTATGGACAGGATCCAGGCCACAGTATCCGTAGCTGCCAGCACGAGTCCGGCTGATGGCAGATAGTTGCGGTGAGCGAAGTAGAGCTCCAGAGACAGGAAGCTGGACTCCAGGCTGTGACCTATAAGAAAGATGGCGATGCCGACGGCGATGAATGGTCGTCGTCGGGACACGAGTGCCGCTGCTGTTGTGAGCGTCAACCAGAAAAGGCAGGCAAGAGCCGTGGACGGTGGGTTGAGGAGTCCACGGGACGTTTCGTAGGCATCGGTGAACAGGCTCACCGTGCGATCCGTGGGGAGGAAGACGCTTGCAGTGTAGTCCAGCAGGGCGCGTGGCTGCGTCAGGAGCCTTTCGGTCATGCTGAAGTCACGCAAGAGGTAGCCGTTGAGGCCGATTCGCGCTGGCTCAAACAGCGCCAGAGCCATGGCGGCGAGAGCTGGCAATCCGAGGAAGATGATGAAGAATACTGCGGGCTCCGGTCGGGTGCGGTGGGTGTTTTGTCGCCAAAGCCAAGCTAGCGGGAGGCAGAGGAGTGGAACGAGCAGGCCATTCTCTTTTGCTAGCGCCGCCATGACAGTCAGCGCCGGCGTCAGGATGAGGCACAGAAGTCGACCACGGTTCACCCTTCCCTGACTGAGCGCGGAGAGGCCTGTTGCGAAGCAGAGGAGCGCGGCCAGTGCGAAGGTTGCACTCAGTAGCGTCATTCGCTGAACGACGTATGCGACTGTACTTACATGAATGGGCAGCAGTAGCCAGATGGATGCGGCTGCGGCCGGAATGTGCCTGCTAGCAACTGGCGTGTGGAGGCTGCAGAGTTTTCGAAACAGAAGCCAGAGCAGCGCGCCGTTGAAGAAGTGGATCAGCCAGTTGATGGACTTCAACCAGAAAACGCTGTCACCGAAAAGTGAAGCGTTGATGAGGAAGGTGGCCATTGTGACCGGTCTGCCGAGAGGTCCGGTGTGATTGCCAAGAATTACGCTGTATGTGGTGCGCCGCTGTTCCAGCCAGTCGAGGACGGGCGACAGCGTTGGCAGGTCATCCAGAAACAGCGGGCCATGCAGTGCTGGCCAGTAGAGTGCCAATGAGGCTATGCCTAGCCCAAGTAGCCAGAAACCTCCAAAAAGAAAACCCGCCGGAGCTTGGCTCCGGCGGGTTCTTGAAGCGGGTGTAGCGCTTAGCGGCAAGTAGCCGGTGCGCAGAGGTTACCCGAGGTGCAGGTCCAGTCGACCGCAGCGACGTTGCCGGTCGCGGCGGCGGACGGCGTGAAGGTGTAGGTCGGGTTGGTAGCACAGCCAGTGTTGCGTGACGAAACCGAGAAGCCGTTGCCGACCAGCGCGATCGCCGAAACGTACTTCGACTGGTTTGGGGTCACGGTGTACACGGAAGCGATGTTGCTCGGATAGCGGTTGTTGCTGAGACGGAACTCGGCAATGCCCAGCTTGACCGGTGCTGCGGCGTACATGGCTTCAGACGCCTTGGCGCGGGCCAGGTAGTCCTGGTAGGCCGGGATGGCGATAGCCATCAGGATGCCGAGGATGGCGATGACGATCATCAGTTCGATAAGGGTAAAGCCTTGCATCTTTTTCATGGTGGATCCCCATTTGGTGTGATTTTCACGTGTCACGCACTTGGGTAGCCGGTTTCCCGGTCCGTGGGTTGCCGAACAACCGGCATGCGTGCAGGTGGACTAAAGCAGGCTTCATGCCATGTGTCAAAGCCTCGAAGCTATTGTCTTTAAAATCAATGAAATATGCAGATGCCGTCCGGTGTTCCGGATGCCTTGCCACAGGGCCTTGGGACGGCGTCACATTTCTTTTCAAAGACTCGCAGCATCGTGAAAATTTTTGGTCACAAAGTGACGCCTTGCGTCCTTTCCGCGATCCGGACCCGGTATCCGCGTCATTCTCCGCTGCCTATGGGCTGGCGGTGTCTGCGTCCACAACCGCCAATGGGTTGGCGTCAGCGAAGCCGACCCACGCTCCGGTGTGCTTCTCGACAAGGGCGACGATGAAGCGTTGGGATGCCTTCGCAGGCAGGTACAGTACATCCTCCTGGGTCATGTCATGGGCGCGCAGAACCGACTTGATGTTTGCGGCTCCAGCCGGATCGGCTTTGAGAAGCGCGTCGAGGGGAAGTCCGCGCCGGGCAATGTCCGAAGATACTTTCGGGTAGGTGACGTAGTAGCGCGGGCGCTGCTCCAAGTCTGATCCCCCCGACAGGGATTCCTGCATGAGTTCCAGTCTCGAAGCAGCATCGCTTGGCACCATGGCGCCGATCAGGCGTGCTCCGAAAGCCGGTAGCGGTACGAACCCGGAATCCATCGCTAACGCCAGTTCATTGGCGGGGATGTCGTTGGCGGTGATCACGGTTACGCGTCCGGCTGCAGCGACGTAGTACACCGGTCTGGCCTCCCACATCACATGCAACCCGTATGCGAGGGCAATGGATTGCGCCAGTGCGATCAATGACAGGTCGAGGCGTAGCCCGCGTTTCCCGGAACGATAGACCACGAACGTCAGCAATGGCCCAGCCACCACGTCGACGCCAAGCAGTATCAGCAGGAAGCGGCCCAGCCCGGATGCTTGGAACAGGGGGGGCGGGTACCAGACCAGGTACAACGCAGTGATGACGCAGATGGCTATCAATGCGCTGATGGCCAGGTGCGTGATAGCGGCTTTCCAACGGCTCATGATCGGTGATCCCTGCTTGTCCGGGTTTCCGGGGATTCTTTATCGTCAGTGACGGATCTTCAAGGCGGCCGGGCGTTCAGTGCGTCGCGTTGTCGGGCCCGTTCCGCATGCGCTGGAGCCCATCCAGCGCATGCTGTCGTTCAATCGGGGTTGCAGTCTCGCCATTGTCGGCAAGGATGTCCTGATAGATCGCCCCGGCCTCGGCCTGCCTGCCGGCGAACTCAAGCGCGGTTGCCCATAGCAGACGATTGCGCGGTGAGGGATTGATGCCGGCGGCGGCCTCGGCAGCGTCCAATGCGCCGCGCTTGTCGCCATTGCTGTCGAGCGCCAGGGCGAGATTGAACCAGGCCGTGGAATCCTGGCGGTTGAGGCGAATCGCTGCGCGATTGTCGTCGATGGCGGCACCCAGGTTGCCGGTTCGGTAGTGAACCATCGCCCGGATGCGCAGCATGTCTCCGGTCTGGCCTTGCTCCGCCTCCCAGGATTCGAGCGCCAGCCGGGCAGGTTCGGTCTGATTCATGTTGACGTAACCCTGGGCGATGCGCTCCCAGTCGACCAGGGGCGCGGCTGATAGCGAGGGCATGGCTGACACGATGATCGACAGGAGCGAGGGTGGAGCGATGAGGCGTAGTGATGACGCCCAGGCGCCGGCGCGCAGGCGAATCCAGGCTTCCGCCAGCGCGACACCGGACAAGGCGCAGGAAATGGGTAGCAGGTGGAAGCGGAAACGGGACTCGGCATAGAACATAATGAACGTGCTGAATACCACCACCACTGGAATGGCGATCACCCGGGCATCGGGTCGTCGTCGCAGCGTCCAGAGTCCGGCCAGTGCAAGCGCGGTCCAGAGGCCGACGCTGTCCGGAAGCCAGCGCAGGACGGTGGAGAACCGGCGTTCATCGTTGATTGAGAGGTTGTTGGGTCTCTCGCTGGCGCCGAACAGCTCCAGGAATTTCCGGGTCATGTTCCGGGCGACATTGAGAGGTTCGTGCGCGATGTATCGCAGGGCCTCCAGCCGCCAGTATGCGTCCACTTCGCCAGGCGTCAGCGGGCGGGCAGCGCGTCGCTCGGCTTCCGCGCTGTAGCCATACCAGATCTCGCGAGGGTGGGGGTTGCTGACAAACGCTGGCGCGAATTGCCGGGCGTCCGGGTTGTCGGAGTTGTAGATCTGGTGCAGGACAATCCCGCCATTGACCGGCAGCGGACTGAAGCGCTGCGTCGTTTCGTAGTGATGCATGCCCAGTGCGATCATGACCGGTAACAGCCCTGCCAGCAGCCACATCGGCCGACGCCAGACGAGTGGCCGTTGGGTTGGGCTGAACTGGTTGCGCATGCCTTCCCGGAGAAGGACACAGAGCATCAGGAGGTTGAGTGCGATCAGGTTGCTGCGAAGCGCGGCCGCAACGCCGCCAAGAATGCCGAGCACGATCCAGCTTCCCGGTGAGCCATCTCGCCATGCCCGGCAGGCGATGCCCAGCCAGAGGGTGAGCATGGCCGCAACCCATGGGGCTTTGAGGACGGCGCCGGTGTACATGACTGCCACTGCGCTGAGCGCATAGCCGAGTCCCGCGATCCAGCTGGCCGACTGGCTGTGCCAACGCAAAGCCAACAATGCAATGCCGGAAGTTGTTGCGGAGTCGAGCAGGATCTGGGTGATGGTGATGCCGAAACGATCTCCACCAAGCGCCCACACTACGTAACCATACAGGGGATCCATGAAGCCATAGATCGCGTGTGAAGCGTCACCGCTGACGAGCGCCGCAGCGAATGTGAGGTAGAAATCTTCGTCGGGAGCAGGCTGGTATCGAAGCGGATTGTCGATCGTCAGCGAGAGATGCGCGAACCGGATCACCAGCGCGATGAGGCCGCAAACGAACACCGGAAGCGGCATCCCGAGAATCAGGGTCGGCTTTGCTGGTCTGATTGTCTCGCCGGTATGAACCGTCAGGTTCGGTGCTGCCCGTCTCAACATGGTGATCGCGTTCCCAGGTATTGCGGACTGATCTGCTCGGCCCGGACGCCGCATGTCCTGCCAAAGGCATATCGTCAGGAACTAGTCGATGCCGAGCTTCTTCAGCTTGTAGCGAAGAGCGCGGAAGGTGATGCCGAGTTTTTCGGCGGTCTTGGTCTTGTTGTAGCGGCAGGATTCCAGCGCCTTCATGATGGCTTCACGTTCGAGGTTTTCGATGAAGTCGGGCAGGGCTTCGCCGCTG
>Ga0116152_10000880_pt1 | contig 24823 bp, 27 predicted proteins | sample AD_UKC119_MetaG_FD_89894 | JGI IMG/M metagenome (GOLD analysis project Ga0116152, IMG submission 89894) | Active sludge microbial communities of municipal wastewater-treating anaerobic digesters from Hong Kong - AD_UKC119_MetaG | ecosystem: Engineered > Bioreactor > Anaerobic > Digestate...
AATATTAATAAGAGGAGAGATTAATATGTTTAAAAAATTTATAATTTTATTTACTTTAATTTTATTGGTATGTGGATGTGGTTCTAACGCTCTAAAGGGAAATACTAAAAATGAAAAACAAGATGAAAAAAATGATAAATTAGTTATCAAAACAAAAGTAACTAATAAAGAAGAAAAAGGCGGTTATTTAATTTATTTTATGCATATCGGTGCAAGAAATACAGAAGCTGGAGAAGCTAATCAATCGGCATTTGGACCGTTTGAAACAGATGAAAACGGAGAATATGTTCTAGATTTGAATTTTAATTGGGATCAAGACGTAGGAACATATATAAATCATATGGATAATAAGGATAAAACTAAATTAGAAATGTTTATAGTAACTAAAGAGGACATTTATATTCGTAACCCTTTGAATAAAAAGACAATTGTTGAATTTATACCTAATGAAAGTAATGAAGAACGTCCTGATCCTGCTTATTATTCTAAAGAAAAAGAAATAGAAGTTTCGTTTACAGATAAATATCCTGATGGAGTATTATCTTTAACATTTCAAGATGCTACATTTGTCATCAAATTAGAATTTGAAGGTGAAGAACCTAAAAAGTCTTATGAAGTTTCAATGTTTTGGAATGATCCATCAAAACCAAATGGAATAGGCAATATTCGAGTTGGCAGAATAAGTAGACAATTTCAATATTGGGATACGCCTTTTTATAAAAATGATAACTTGGCAAGTAAAACTGGAACAATAATAATAAAAGATTTTGATACAAACCAAAATGTTGATTATGAAGGCTATCCTAAGACTGTATCTTTTGATAAAGACGGAAATCCAATTGGGGATAAAATAATGAAAATAAAGCTAAAATAAAAATTGTTAAAAAACGTGCTTTTATCTTCCAAAATTATAGGACGAATAATAAGAATTTTAGAGATAATTTAAAAGAGCTTTTTTGGTATTGGAGGGTGGGGCTTCCTAGGTGTTAAAAAAGTGTGAAAAAATTGTATTGATGTGAAAAATCGTTAAAAATAAAGTTGTGAAAAATCATAAAACTCGAACGAAAACAATTCTAAAATGACACGCAATACACCGTAATATAAAGGTTTGACCTTTGTATTAAAAACGTATCGAATATGTATTACAAATGTATGTCTTAAAATAATAGACTTTCACTAGAAAATGCGGTATTGTGTGTTTAACTAGTGAGTTGATGGGCTGAGAAAATAGTAGACCTTCGCCCCATTATGAATAATACTGCTCTCAAACTCAATAAAACAAAGGGTTTGAGAGTTTTTTTATGCTTTTAAGACTTAAAAAAAGGTTAAAATTAGTAACTAAAACTACTCATTTTAAAAATTTATAATTACGCGGTATAATAGAAAGGGTGATAAAATGATAATAAATAAAATAAAAGAATTTAGAAAAGTAAAAAACTTAACTCAAGATGATTTGGCAAAAGAGTTAGGTGTTACAAGAAAAACAATAAACCAAATTGAAAGCGGCAATGTTTTACCAAAGATAGATGTAGCATATAAACTATCAGTTATTCTTGGTACAACTATTGAACAATTATTTTTAAATAACGAGTATAGCGAACATTCCAAAAAACAGCAAGAAGAAACATTTGAAAAAATAGCTGATATATACTTTAATTTTAAAAAATCAAAACTCAAGTAATCTTTATATTAATGCGCTGCATTAAATTTGCATTGAAAACGTACTTATAAGTGCTAATAATATGTATTATTTTGTGATATAATGTTGTTAACAAAGGAGTTATGATTTATGGCTAAGAGAATTAGAGTTGAGAACTATGAAACAGAAGCAAGTAATGATGAATCTTTAAAATTAAAACCAGAATTAAAGTTGAAAAAAACAAAAATTAAATTATTATTGATTGTATTTTTAATCATTTCGATTGTTGCTAATATTACCTTGGGATTTTTATATTTTGAAAGTACGAATAAAAACGGGAAATTAAAAGAAGAAAACAATAAAATTATTAAATTAAATGAAGATTTAGAAGAAGAAAATGAAGAAATAAATAGCAATTTGTTTAACGTTATTGGGCTTAATTCTGTTTATTATGTGAAAAATAAATTAGACTTTATGGATGATAGTATAGTTTTTAAGATTGAAGGATTTGGTAATTATTATTATACATATGATTGTATGATGCAAAAAGTAAATGGAAGTTACTCTTATTGGGCATATAACAAAGAAGCTGCGATTTCTACGGGATTAAGAGCAGGTGGTTGTCAATGAAAAAAATAATAGTCTTCTTCATTTTGTTAGCAATTATACCCATCGGTGTTCACGCTGAAGAATATGATGATGAAAATGCTAAATTAAAATATTCTATTAATGATACGATTTGGACAGAAAAGCCATTAAGTACAGAAAGAGAAACTATAGACAGAAAATGGGAAAATAGTGATTGTGGAGTTTTGATGTATGGTTCATCAGATTTTTGGGGAGAATTGAGTAATGAAGAAAAATCAGGATATTCCCGTGAAGCATTTAATAGCAATGCTCTAGACAATTCGTTTTTAGAAATGTACCAACAAGTTTTTACTGAAATGGGATACAATATTACTTCATCACGTTTAGTTGATTTAGGTATGCAAATGATGAGGTATGATGGAACAGCTACTTATAATGGAACAGTTTTTGATTATTCGGTATTTGTTACATTAAATAACGGATATTTAGCTCAATGGCAATATTTTGGTGAAGCAGATACAATATGTACTAGTGGAGTTTATACAGCGGTGAATTCATTAGAATCTACAATTTCAAATAGTAATAGTTCAAGTTCGTTAGACTTTGATTATGGAAATATTATCTTTAGTTTAATACTTACAATAGTTGCATATATGATTTATCCTTTTATAAGGACAAAATTTATGAAAGTAGAATATAATGAAAAAACTTGTAAAAAAATGGCATTGTGGAATTCGATTATTGTCGGAGGTATCTTTTTGATATTAACCAGTGCATTACAAGAAAATGCTACTTGGAGCGCAGGACCAGCATTTTTATATTATTGGATAAATAGGACTTTGTGGATAAAAAAAGAAAAAAGTATAAATTATACAATTTGTGAAAGTTGTGGTTGTAAAGTTCTAAATAAATTCAAAAATTGTCCTAAATGTGGAAAGAAGGTAAATAATGAAGAAATCGAAAAGTAAAATCGGATGGATAATATTTTTATTATTTTTAATGTATGCATCCGCTAATGGAAATTATCTTAATTCGGGTGATGATTATTTATATGAAAATAGTTCTTGGCTTGCTTTAATTGATTTGGTTGTTTGCTCTGTTGTAATGATGGCTATTCCATTTATTTGGAGATTAGTTAATCGTCAAAAATTTCCTTTTTCAAAGGGTAAAAAAATTTGTATATGGAACAGCATTATACTATTCATTTTATCAATTATATTAATGGCTACAGTAGAAACAAGTTTTATTGGTGGATTAGGTGCCTTGATATACTACTATATTAATAAATGGTTATTTGTAAATGAAAAAGATTACGATGATCAAGATATAATATGCAGTAATTGTAATACGAAAGTTAGTTCAAAATTAAAGAAATGTCCAAACTGTGAGTTACCATTTAATGATGTGAAAGAAGAAATTTTAATTCAAGAAAATGTTGAAATTGAAGAAGAAGATGTAGAAAAAAATGATGAAAATATTGAAGAAATAGAACAAAATGTATTTAAGTGTTCTAATTGTGGTTCTTTAGTAAAAGAGTCTGATGAAAAGTGTTCTAAATGTGGTGAAGTTTTTGAAGAAGAAGATGAAGAAGAAAGTGGAAATAGTAAAAAAACAAATAAATCAGATATGGATCAAAAATATTCGAATTTAACAAAATTAAAGAAATTGTTAGATAAAAATATTATATCCAAAGAAGAATTTGAAAAGGAAAAGAAAAAAATTTTAAACAAATAATTTAAGAAAAAATAAGGGTGTGTGTTTTTGTATCTTAGGGTGGGGCTTCTACTTGATAATAAAAGTGTATTATAAGTGTATCGAACAAAAAAATTATACTTAATTTGTTTATAAAAATAGAATGTTTTTTTCCAAAATTTTAATAAAACTCGATAATATAAAGGGAAAACAGAGTATTAAATTTGTATTGAAAATGTATTATAAATGTATGTCCTAAAATTACTAGACTTTTAATAAGATAAGCGGTATTGTGTTATCAACTAGTGAGATTATGGGCTGAGAAAATAGTAGACCTTCGCCCCAAAAAGTAATCAACTTATGAATAATATTCGTAAGTTTTTATATGCAGATATAGTTTAGTGGTAGAACATGAGCTTCCCAAGCTTAGGATGCGAGTCCGATTCTCGTTATCTGCTCCAAATTTGAATTTGCTCAAACTTTTATAGTTTGATTTTTTTATTTTATTACATTATTTTTTGCTTAAGGTAAGTTTTAATAAATAATGAAAAACATGAATATATTTTAATGATGTATTAGGAGATAATATGAATTTTAAAGTATATTTTTTACTTTTTTTAATTTATTCTATATGTGGTTTCTTAATGGAGATTACTTCAGTTTATTTAAGAACAAAAAAAATCGTTAATAGGGGATTTTTATTTGGACCATATTGCTCAATCTATGGATTTTGTTCGATTATTATGATTATATTACTCAGTGATATAAAAAATATATTTTTGCTATTTTTATTATTTTTTTTTATATGCGGAATTTTAGAATATTGGATGAGCTTTTTAATGGAGAAGTTATTTAAGGCTAGGTGGTGGGATTATTCTAATCGATTTTTTAATATTAATGGTAGGTTTTGTATCGAAAACGGAATATATTTTGGAGTATTTGGAATGTTTTTAGTGAGAGTGGTAAATCCTTTTTTAGGACCATTAGTTACAGTTTTTAATAGCAATATAACTTTATATATTTTATTGATTATATTTATTATAGATAACATTATTTCAATTTATTTGGCATTTAAATTGAAAAAAATTACTCTTTTTAAAAGAGATGATAATACTAATGAAATAATCAAATTAAGAGAGAAACTGTTATTTAAAAAAACATAGAAGGTTCATTGTAGAAAACCTTCTATTATTTCTTTTTCTGCTTCTTTTTTTGATAGTCCTAGTGACATTAGTTTGGTTAACTGTTCACCGGCGATCTTACCAATTGTGGCTTCATGAATTAAATTTGCATCAACATGTTTAGCGGTAATTTCTGGTATTGCAGAGACTATACCATTATCTTTAATTATTGCATCACACTCTACATGGGCATAACATTTATTATTACCCATAATTTTGGATCTAAATTCTTGCTTAGATTTTTCTGTTGCAAATGAGCGAGATACGATATGACAATTGGAATTGTTGCCATTTAAACTGGTTTCAAACAAAGTCTTAGCACTTTGATTTTTTTCTGTCATAATTTTTTCGGTTATTGTAAGAGTTGAATTGTCATTTAGTGTTGCATAAGTTTTTCTAATAGATTTATCAACACCTTTTATTTGGGTAGTATCCATATCCATTTTACTGTTTTTACCTAGTGTAATTTCTGTAGTGGGATTTAATATTTTACTATTTAAATGATCTCCTTCACCATAATGATTTTCAATATATGTAACCTTAGAATTTTCACCTATATAAAATCTATGAATACCATCATGTTCTGATTTATTTTTATCATTATGTTTGATTCCACACCCTGCAAGAATGTAAACATTAGAATTTTCACCAATGTGGAAATCATTATATACAACATCCATAAGACCACTTTCTGTAATTATTACAGGAATATAAATGAATTCAAAGCTAGCATTATCCTTAACATAGATATCTATACCAGAATTATCTTCTTTAGTAACTATATTAGTGTTTTCTGTAATTTTTCTCTCAATACTTGTTCCATTTTTTCTAATATTATAAGCCCCATCTAAACTATCTTTACCAGTTATACTTTTTAATAATTTTAAATCATCTTTATTCATAAATATTCTCCAAACAACAATTTTTATTAGGGCAACAAATGCTATCCATGCTTTTTATAGTGCCTTTTTCAAGTAATATTATTTGATCTGCTATTTTAAATAATCTCTGCTGGTGTGAAATTATTATGGCTGTTTCTTTTTTGTTTAATTTATTATCTAAAAACAGATTAATTAAACTTTTAAAACTCCACAAGTCAATTCCTGCTTCTGGTTCATCATATATTATTAACTTAGAATCTTTGGCAATTACTGATGCAAGTTCAATCCTTTTAAGCTCTCCACCTGATAATTTATCATTAACTTCACGATTTAGATATTCTTTAGGATCAAGCCCAACTTTTAATAATAATTCATTAATTTCTTTTTTATTTAGACTATTTTTTGATGCCAAATTTAATAATTTTTCTACAGTAATTCCCTTAAATTTAATTGGCTGTTGAAAGGCAAAAGAAATACCTAATTTTGCTCTTTCATCTAAAGATAAATTAGTAATATCTTTGCTATCATAGATAATTTTACCGCTATCTGGTTTTTCAATTCCCATTATTATTTTTGCAAGTGTCGATTTACCAGATCCATTGGGACCGGTAATTATAATACACTTATTATCTTCTATTTTTAAATTTATATCATTTAAAATAGTTTTATTATCTCTTTTAAAATATATATTTTTAAGTTCTAACATAATTCCTCCTAACTTATATGATCAATTCCTTGTAATATTATTTGTTCTATATGGGCATTTACCAAACTATAATACTTTTCTTTACCAACTTGTCGATATTTAACTAAACTGTTATCTCTTAATATTCTTAATTGATGTGATACTGTTGTTCTATTAATATTAAGTATATTTGATAAATCATTTACACTAATTTCAGTATTTAGTAATTTACAAACAATTTTTAATCGTGTTGGATCGGATAATATTTTATATACATTTGATAAATCATCAAATTTACCAGAGTTTTCCATATCAGCTTTTTTCCTATTAATTAAATTATAGTTTGGGCAGTTGTTTCCACATATATTACTCATAAATTCTCCTATGTGCACAACGGTGCACATTAATATTATAACATTAAATAATTAGTAGTCAATTATTTTTAAATATTGTAAATAATATTAATAAAGTGTATTATTTATATAGAAGGTATTTAGTATGAAAAAGAAAATAATAATAATTTGTTTAGCGGTTTTTATATTATTGATAGCAGGAACTATTATATTTTTAGGGCAAAAAGATATATTTATTGTAATTAATGGTAAAGTGGCAGAAACAGTTAATATAAATGCTGAGTATAAAGATTTAGGTTCTAGTGCATGTTATGGGTATAAGTATTTAAAGGATAAGAAATGTGTAGATATTTCTAGTAATGTAAAAATTGAGTCAAATGTTGATACCAGTAAAGATGGTAAATATTATGTAAAATATGAATATGATTATGGTAATAAAAAGATTACTGAGACACGTGAAGTAATAGTAAAGGACATTCTTAGCCCTGTAATTACTTTAAATAAAGCAGAAACTTTAGTATGTGGCAATTCTTCATTTATAGAACCAGGATATAGTGCAATAGATGAGATTGATGGAGATTTAACTGATAGAGTAGTAACAACAATGTTAGATAAAGAAGTATTATATGAAGTTACTGATAATTCTGGAAATAAAGCAAGTGTTATAAGAGAATTAGAATATGGTGATAAAACGTCTCCAGTAATTACATTAAAAGGGTATCAAACAACATATGTATTGCTAGATAGTGTTTATAATGATTTAGGAGCAACTGCAAACGATAATTGTGATGGTGATATTACTAATAAAATAATAAAATCAGGAAGTATAGATTCATCAAAAATTGGTAAATATACAATTACATATAGTGTAACTGATAGTGCTGGTAATAAATCTACAAAAGAAAGAACAGTACAAGTATTTAAAAAGCAAGAAGTAAATATAGTTATACCCGAAAATAAAACTATTTATTTGACTTTTGATGATGGACCTGGTCCTTATACTAAGCAATTGCTAGACATATTAAAAAAATATGATGTTAAAGCAACATTTTTTGTAATTTATAGACCAGGGTACAAAGCGTTGATAAAAAGGGCATATGATGAGGGACATACTATTGGGCTTCACACAGCATCTCATGTCTATAGAAAAGTTTATGCAAGTGTTGATGCATATTTCAACGATTTAAATAAGGTATCCAATTTTGTAAAAGATACTATTGGGGCAGATGCCAAATTAATTAGATTTCCAGGAGGAAGTTCTAATACAGTAAGTAGTTTTAATAAAGGAATAATGACAACACTTACTAAGGAAGTTGAGTTTAGAGGATATAGATATTTTGATTGGAATCTATCTAGTGGTGATACCTCTACTACAAGTCAGACTAAAGTAGAGAATAATGTAATTAAGAGATTAGGAAATGGTAAATATTATGTGGTATTACAACATGATATTAAAAAATATTCAGTTCTTGCAGTAGAGAGAATAATAGAATATGGTCTTGCCAATGGATATACATTTGCACCACTTTCATATGATAGTCCAATGGTTCATTCAAAAGTTAATAATTAGAGTAGAAATACTCTTTTTTTGTGATGAGTTCACTTTCTATTTTTCGAAAATTACATACTATATATTGAATAGGAGTGATTAGATGGCAAATCTTGATATTTTATATGATTTATTACAAATAGCAATGATAACAGGCGCAATTACAACGCTGTTTGTTCAAAAAATAAAATGTAGTACATTTCTAAATAGCAAATGTCAAATTGTTATAGTTTCATTATTTTTATCAATGGTCTTTGGGGTGTTATTTACCTTAACATTTAGTAATTTTCCACTTATATATGCATTATGGGTAGGTTTATTTACATTTGTTGGAGCAGAAGCAATATATACAGCAGTAAAGAAAACTTTAAATTTAAAAACATTTACTAGTGTAACAGAAAATACTACTACAACAGATGAAGAAGGTGATGGATAATGGGTATAAGAGAAGAAATTGTATCCATTGCAACTGGAGAGTTAGGCTATAAAGAGAAAGCTAGTAGTGCAGATTTGGATAGTAAGACTGCCAATGCAGGTACTAAAAATTATTCCAAGTATGGGAAATGGTATGGATCAGATCCAGGTCCTTGGTGTGCCAAGTTTATATGCTGGGTATTCAATGAAGCAAAAGTACTGAACTTGATTAAGAAAACAGCATCTTGTTCGTCAATGATGAGTTATTTTTATTTTTAATGTTGCTTTCTTAGTCAGAGGCAATAATAAACCTAAAATTGGTGATATCATATTTATTAATTGGAGTCAAGGGAGCTCTCCTGATCATGTAGGAATTATTGCTAAAACGGATGACACATATACATATACTATAGAAGGAAATAGGAGTAATTCTGTAGCAAGTGCTAGATACAAATATAGTGATAAAAGAGTTATTGGATATGGTCTTCCTAATTTTATCGATAGTGAAGATGCAACAGATACACCTGCTATTGTTGATGAAGAGTATGAAATAGGAACTTATACAGTAATATCTAAAACATGGCTTAATGTAAGAACGGGGCCAGGGTATACCTACGATAGAAAAGAATTTAAAAATTTAAGTTCTAAAGTTCAAAAGGCAATACTAAAAGCTAAAAGAATAAGACTTAATGGCTTAGTAAAAGATATGAGTGTTGAGGTAACACAAATTAAAAATAGTATATGGGGGAAAATATCTGATGGATGGATATGTTTAGATTTTTGCAAAAAAGAATTGTCATAATTCTTTTTTTAATTTTTATATTATGATATACTGAAATTACAAGAGTGGTGGAAGTATGAAAGTTGTTTTTAAAATATTTGGAGGATTATTTGCCTTTATATTTTGTATAGTTTTACTGGTAGTTGAATTGGGGGCACATACAGTAATTTTTAGTTCAAATGTTGTTTCTGAGAATGGAATTAATAGATTTGTAGATAGCATTGATGTATCTTTATTATTAGAAGACAGTGATGGAAACAAAACTGCAGTTTATGATAAATTAGCAAATACATTTGAGAAGATGGGACTTGAAAAGAATGCGACTGAACGTATATTAAAATCAGATGGATTTACAAATGTTATAAGTCAAGTATTAAATAGTGCGGCAGAATATTATGTTTTAGGCAAAACAGATTTGTTTATGACAAATGAGAAAATAGATAGTTTGGTTGATGAAAATATTGATAGTGTTTTGGTTGCAAGTGGAATGAACATCCAAGATAATTATAAAACTAAGTTAGTTAGTGAAGTAAAAACAACTTTATATGAGATATTTAAATCTCCTACCACACGTGAAAATTTAATAGGTGAAGAAAATCTAAGAATTTTGAACTTTATTTTATCTGATACATTAAAGATAGCACTAGGTGTTGCCATATTAGTTCTGACATTATTAATTGCACTTGTTAAATGGAGTATTGGAAAAGCTATAAGGGATAATGGTATAGTAACCATAATTGTTGCTTCATTTATTTTAATAATGGGATTAATCTTTGGTTATGCATTTACGCTGATAGCAGGAAGATTACCAAGTATAACGGACTATGTTAGTGTTCTTACCCCAGTATTAAGGTATTTTGGTAACATATTGTTAATTAATGGTATGGTAGCACTTGTAGTAGGTATTTTATTATTATTAATTGCTAAATTAATTAAGAGAAAAAAGGCAGATAGGGAAGATGGAAAAGCCCTACAAGCCTTATAGGAGGTAATTTATGCCAACAGCACATATTGAAAGTAGTAGAGAAGATATTGCAAATATTGTATTAATGCCAGGCGATCCACTTAGAGCGAAATATATTGCAGAAAAATTTCTAACTGATGTAAAAATTGTTAACCAAGTTAGGAATATGGTAGCATATACAGGTTTTTATAAAGGGAAAAGAGTAACTGTATTTCCATCAGGGATGGGTATTCCTAGTATTGGAATATATGCATTTGAGTTATATAAGTTTTATGATGTTGATAAGATAATTAGAATTGGCACATGCGGTTCTAATAAAGAGGATATTAAAATACTTGATATTATTTTGGCAGATAGAGCATATAGCACTAGTTCATTTGCAAAACTCTTGGCAGGATATGATTTTCATGATGTTGAGGCAGGCAAAGAGCTGACCAATTTAATATATAATAAAGCAGTAGATATGAACAGATCTGTTCATAAAGGAAGAGTACTCACAAGTGAAGTTTTTGATGTTTATGTAGATCATAATGAATTTATGAAAAACTTTCCAAGTGATTTAGAATATTATGGTTCTGAAATGGAAGCATTTGCACTATTCACACTTGCAAAATTCTTAGATAAAGAAGCTGCTTGTCTACTTACAGTTGTTGATTCTTGTTTTGATAAAAGAGCATTGACGAGTGAAGAAAGACAAAAATCATTAAATGATATGATAGGATTAGCACTAGAATCAATTATATAAAAAGGAAGATAAAAAAATTATCTTCCTTTTTTAAAGAAATATCTAATTAAGTAGAATAACCACAACAAGAATAAGAATGCTAGTATCCAACTTAATATAGTATTTAGTATGCCACTTGAATAGTTATCAATTATACTAAACATTGAACTTGGAAATGTTTTAATCAGAAATCTTGATATATCATTAGTACCAATATTGTTGGCAATAAATCTAATTAACCTTAAAAAAACTTCAATAATACCTAATAGGTATAAAACGTTTCTAAAATTTCTAAAAATCACCACTACCAAGATAATTAATCCAGCAATTATTATTATATCTAAATACTCCATAATATCATTCTCCTAACGTAAATTATATCACTTATTAATAATTTATGATATACTAATTTTAGGTGATTTTATGGGTACTTTGTATATTGTTGCAACGCCAATTGGAAATCTAGGGGATATATCTAAAAGGGCGCTTGAGATACTTGAAAGTGTTGATTTAGTTTTATGCGAAGATACTAGACATAGTTTAAAATTATTTAATTATTTCGATATTAAAAACAAACTTATTGCATATCATAAGTTTAATGAAAAAGAGAAGAGTAGTAGTGTTTTAAAACAATTGCAGGATGGAAAAAATATGGCATTGATAACTGATGCTGGGACTCCATTAATTTGTGATCCTGGGTATGTTATCGTAGAATTAGCAAGAAAAAATAATATTGAAGTTATTGGAATACCTGGACCATCTGCAGTTATAACATCATTATCAATTAGTGGATTTGAAGTTAATAATTTTTCGTTCTATGGCTTTTTTCCAAGAATTACTAAAGATAAAAAAGAGCTAATTAATAATATTAAAAAAAGTGACATAAATTTATTTGTATTTTATGAATCTCCTAAAAGAATAATGGATAGTCTTGAGTATATAAGTAATGAATTAAATAAATCTAAAGTATTTGTTGCATCTGATATTACTAAATTACACGAAAAACATTATTTCGGGGATATTAATGATGTGATAGATGAATTAAAAAATAACGAAAAGTCTAATCTAGGTGAATATACCATAATTTTGAAAAAAGAAAATCAAGAGGAGAATAAATTGCAAGATATATCGATTGAAGCGATGCTTGTTGATATTATAGTTAAAGATAATGTTGGTTTAAAAGAAGCAATAGAGACATTATCAAAAAGTACAAATTTATCAAAAAAAGATATATATAATGCATCATTAAATTTAAAAAAATTATTTTAATATATTGATTAAAATTCTTAAAAATGATATCATATCAATATATTGTGAATGCAGATGTAGTTCAATGGTTCGAATATAGCCTTGCCAAGGCTAGGATGCGGGTTCGATTCCCGTCATCTGCTCCATAGTTATTTGAAATGGCTTTCAAAAGTTAAAAAATAATGTGCAATAAAAAGACATTAGTTAACTGTAGAAAGTCTTTTTAATGGGATTAATCTAGAAAGAAAACTTGAAAATGTAAATAGTATTTTTATAGTAGTTTCAAGCCATAATTATATTTTCAGATAATAGAATTTAACATATTAGAAAAGCATAAATTTAAATTGTATAAATGCAAATGTAGTATTTAGTTGACAATGATTATCATAAATGATACTAGATCAATATTATTAAATCTTTCATCTTCAAGTATTTTAACTGAAATAGTTATATAATTTGAATTAATTGGAGTGATAAAATGTATGAGGAGTTAGCCAAAAACTTTTTAGCCATTCAAGCTAAAAAGAGCAAACAAAGATTAAAGATAAATGATCTATCAAAAGATTTCAATATGGGTGAAGCAGGTATTATTGCTTATTTGACTTTTGTTAAAAATGGTATTAATGCAGGCGAATTAAGCGAGGCTCTTCAAGTATCAACAGCTAGAATTGCTTCTATACTAAATGCATTGGAAAATAAACATTCTATTACAAGAATTGTTGATAAGAGAGATAAGAGAAGAGTAATTATCTATATTGATCAAAAAGTTAAAAAAGATACAATAAAAAGATGGAATTTTTCTATCAAGCAGATTGCTAAAGTATTTGAGGCAATGGGAGAAAAAGATACAATTGAATTATTAAGATTATTAGATAAGATGGGAAACATAATAGACAATCAGGTTTGTTTAGCAGGAGGGAGTAAAAAATGTTAAAATTATTAAAAAATTTACAAAAGAAAGATTGGGGATTAATTTTTGTGTGCTTAATCCTTATTATTTTTCAAGTTTGGTTAGATTTAAAATTGCCAGATTATATGGCAGAAATTACAAGATTAGTTAAGACAGATGGAGCTTTGATAAAAGATATTTAAATTCAAGGTGGTTATATGCTTTTATGTGCTTTTGGAAGCTTAATAGCAGCTATAATTGTAGGCTTTTTCACTTCATATATTGCTTCATCATTTTCAAAAAACACACGTAAGAAAATATTTAGCAAAGTAGAAGCGTTGGGGATGGCTGAGGTAAAAAAGTTCTCTGTCAGTAGTTTAATAACAAGGACTACAAATGATATCACTCAAATAGAAATGCTAGTTTCGATGGGACTACAACTATTGATAAAGGCACCCATAACAGCAATTTGGGCTATTACTAAAATATTAAATAAAAGTTGGCAATGGAGCGCCGCTACTGGTGTCGCTGTAGTAATTCTTTTAATAACAGTATCGCTAATAATTGCAATTGTTTTGCCAAGATTTAAGAAAGTTCAAAAATTAATTGATAAGTTAAACAATGTTACAAGAGAGAATTTAACGGGCATTAGAGTTGTTAGAGCCTTTAATGCTGAAGAATATCAAACAAACAAATTTGAAGATACAAATAAGGATTTAACAAATTTACAAACTTTTAATTAAAAGACTTTATCAGTATTATCACCAATTATGTATCTAGTTATGTATTATCTAACTTTATCTATTTATGTTATTGGAGCTTATTTGATAAATGCTGCAGGAATGGGTGATAAAATAACTTTATTTAGTGATATGATTGTCTTTTCATCATATGCTATGCAGGTAATTATGTCTTTTCTAATGTTGGCTATAATTTTTATGATGTTGCCAAGAGCTCAAGTTTCAGCTGAAAGAATTAATGAGGTGCTTGATACAGAACCAAGTATGAAAGACGGTAATTTGAAGACTAAGAATGTCAAAGAAATTGGTACAGTAGAATTTAAGAATGTTTATTTCAAATATCCAGATGCTGATGAATATTTATTAAAAGATATAAGTTTTAAAGTCAATAGAGGTGAAACAGTAGCATTCATTGGGTCAACCGGATCCGGCAAGTCAACTCTTATAAATTTAGTTCCTAGATTTTATGATGTTACCAAAGGTGAAGTGTTAGTTGACGGAATTAATGTTAAGGATTATCAGAATGAGTCATTGAATAACAAAATAGGGTATGTTCCCCAAAGTGCTGTTATGTTTAATGGAACGGTTTCTTCAAATGTGGCTTATGGAGATAATGGTAAACCAAAACCTTCAAAAGAAAAAATAAAAGAAGCTGTTAAAGTTGCCCAAGCCGAAGATTTTGTAGCAAAGATGGAAGATACATATGATGCACATATTGCACAAGGTGGAACCAATATATCAGGCGGTCAAAAGCAAAGATTAGCGATTGCAAGAGCTATAGCAAGGGATCCTGAAATATATATTTTTGATGATTCATTTTCAGCTTTGGATTATAAAACTGATGTAATTTTAAGACAAGATTTAAAAAAATACACTAAAGATGCTACTAATTTAATTGTTGCCCAAAGAATAGGAACAATTATGAATGCTGATAAGATTGTTGTTTTAGATAAAGGTGAATGTGTTGGGATAGGGACACACCAGGAATTATTAAAAGAATGTCAAGTATATAAAGAAATAGCTTTATCACAACTTTCAAAGGAGGAATTGGCAAATAAATAAAGGACCTAATCAAAATATTGAAAAACCAAATGATTTTAAAAATGCAATTGTTGTTTTAATTAAAAGTTTAAAAGAATTTCGTGTTTTAATAATATTGGCTTTGACATTAGCAGTTGCTAGTTCTATTTTATCTTTAGTGACACCTAATCGTTTGTCAGATTTAACAGATGAAGTATCAAAGGGTTTAGTAGTTAAAACTGATAAATTAGAATCAATAATGGCTGATATTTCTGGCAATTTATCTGAAGAAAAAATGGGACTTAAGATGAAAGAGATAATGACTGCTACTAATATTACACAAGAAGATAAGATATCTTTTCAAACAACGATAATGAGTATTCAGACAGAAACAGATGAAAAAGCAAAGACACAGCTTATCAAAGATATACCTGATAGTATTAAAATAATTTTATTTCCAAGTTCATCTTATGACAATATCATGGTTACTAGTGATGAGAAAATATCTTTTTTATTGACAATGAGTAATTTAGAAGAGAATGCTAGTAGTACAGAAATTTATGCTACAATCGATACATTGCCTTCTTCTATAAAAACAATTATTGAACCTGATATGGATCTTAACAAAATTAAAAATATAGCTATATTTTTGGTAATTATTTATTTGATGAGTGCTTTATTTAGTTATATTGAGTCTATTTCTATGACTGATGTTTCTAATAGATTTGCTAAAAAATTAAGAAATAGTATTTCAAATAAAATAAATAAATTGCCACTTAATTATTTTGATCGACATGAAACAGGTGATATTTTATCAAGGGTAACAAATGATGTTGATACAATTGCTCAATCAATGAATCAGAGTTTAGCTACTTTAGTTAGTGCTTCAACTTTATTAATTGGCTCAGTAATTATGATGTTTGTTACTAACTGGGTAATGGCCATAACTGCAATTTTAGCTAGTTTAATTGGTTTTGTTTTTGTAGCAATCATTTTATCAAAATCTCAAAAATATTTTATGGCTAGACAAGTAGAGTTAGGAAAACTAAATGGTCATATTGGAGAAATATATTCTGGATTGAATGTTGTTAAAGCATATAATGGTAAATATGGATCTGATAAAGAATTTGATAAATTAAATGATAAAGTTTATGATTGTAATCGAAAAAGTCAATTTCTATCAGGATTAATGATGCCACTTATGAATTTTATTGGTAATTTTGGCTATGTGGCTGTTTGTGTAATAGGTGCTTTATTGGTTTCTAATGGTACAATAACTTTTGGGATAATCGTGGCATTTATAATTTATGTAAGATTGTTTACTAATCCCCTTTCTCAGATAGCTCAAGCGATGACATCGCTTCAATCAACAGCAGCAGCGTCTGAAAGGGTATTTGATTTTCTTGATGAAAAAGAAATGTCTACACAAGAAACTCAAATTAAAATTTTAGATAAAAATAAGGTAAAAGGTCAGATCGATTTTTCTCATGTCAAATTTGGTTATGATGATAATAAAATAATTATTAAGGATTTTAACGCATCAATTAAGCCAAAATCTAAGATTGCAATAGTAGGTCCTACTGGCGCAGGGAAAACAACGATGGTTAATTTATTGATGAAATTTTATGAAATTAATAGTGGTGATATAAAAATTGATGGTATATCTACTCATGATTTAACAAGAGAGAATATTCATGATTTATTTACTATGGTGTTGCAGGATACTTGGTTATTTAACGGAACAGTAAAAGAAAATATTGTTTATAATTGTAAAAATGTTAGTGATAAAAGAATAAATGATATATGTCAATTAGTGGGAGTAGATCATTTCATAAAGACTTTACCAGATGGGTATGATTCTATTTTGGGAGATAATAATTCTATTTCTTCTGGTCAAAAACAGTTATTGACAATTGCTCGTGGTATGGTAAAAGACGCACCTTTTCTAATTTTAGATGAAGCTACTAGTAATGTTGATACTAGAACAGAAGAGCTAGTTCAACAAGCTATGGATAAGTTGACTGAAGGCAAAACATCTTTTATAATTGCACACCGTTTATCAACTATAAAAAATGCTGATTTAATTTTAGTTATGAAAGAAGGAAACATTATTGAAAATGGTACCCATAAAGAATTAATGGCAAAGCAAGGATTTTATGCAGAATTGTATAACTCGCAATTTAAAAAAATTAACTCATAGGAAATATTGTATTGCTTAATTTTTTCACAATATACAATAAATTTGATGTGTTTTAAAAAAGAAGGAAAGCATTATGGATAAAATAAAATTATTAAATAAGTGGATTAATGAGTCCGATAATATAGTTTTTTTTGGTGGAGCTGGAGTCAGTACCGAAAGTGGTATTAAAGATTTTCGTAGTAAAGATGGACTTTATAATATGCATTATAAATATCCACCAGAAAAGATATTAAGTCATATATTTTTTATGAATTATCCAGAAGAATTTTTTAAATTTTATAAAGATAAAATGAATTGTCTTAGTGCAAAACCTAATATTGTTCATAAATACTTGCAAAATTTAGAAAAGTTTGGTAAATTAAAGGCCATCGTTACGCAAAATATTGATAATTTGCATACTGAAGCAGGTAGTAAGAATGTATTTGAATTGCATGGAAATATCAATCGTAATTATTGTATGAAGTGTCATAAGTTTTATGATGGCGCATTTGTGTTTAATAGCGTAGAAGTTCCAACTTGCAGCTGTGGTGGAGTTATTAAACCCGATGTTGTCTTATATCAAGAACAGTTAAATAGTGAAATAATTAATAAAAGCATTGAGGCTATAAGTAAATGTGATTTATTAATTGTTGCAGGAACATCATTAACGGTTTATCCCACAAGTAGTTTTATTTCATATTATAGAGGAGATAAAATGGTTATAATAAATAACGATGCTACTGAGTATGATAGGATAGCTGATCTTGTCATTAACGAGTCACTTAAAGAATTATTTGTAAAATTACAAAATTACACAAAAAGTACACTTAACTAGGTGTATAATTTAATTTGGAGGGATGTTAATATGAAAATATTGTATTTAATCACGGGAGCAGTAGGACATTTGGGGCTTACCATTGTACAAAAATTAAATGATGGTCAGGAAAAAATTAGAGCACTTATTTTACCAGATGATCCTAATGAGAAAAATTTACCAAAAGAAGTAGAAAAATGTTATGGTGATGTTACTGATAAGAGTAGTCTAAATAAGTTTTTTGAAAAAGTTAAAGGATATAAGCAGGTAGTAATTCATTGCGCTGGAATTGTTTCTATTGCATCTAAGTTTAATCCTAAAGTACAAGAGGTAAATGTTGAAGGTACCAGAAATGTGGTAGAAAAATGTATAGAGGAAAATGTAGAAAAATTAATATATGTTAGTTCAGTCCACGCAATCCCAGAATTACCTAAAGGGGAAATTATAAGCGAAGTTAAGAAGTTTGATCCTGATAAAGTAGAAGGATTGTATGCCAAAACTAAAGCTGAGGCGACTCAGATAGTCTTGGATGCTGGTAAGAAAGGGCTTAATGTCAACGTCGTTCATCCATCTGGGATTGCTGGTCCTAATGATTATGGTAGAGGGCATATCACGCAACTTATTATTGATTATTATAAGGGTACTTTAACGGCTGGCGTAAATGGAGGATATGATTTTGTCGATGTCCGTGATGTTGCAGATGGTATAATATCATGTGTTTCTAAAGGAAAAAGTAATGAATGTTATATTCTTTCCAATAAATATTTTGCTATAAAAGATTTGTTTAATATATTTCATGATGTGACTGGTAAGAAAAACATACGAATATTTTTGCCTATGTGGTTTGCAAAAATGACTGCACCAATGGCAGAGTCTTATTATAAATTAAAAAAGCAACCACCATTATATACGGCATATTCAATGTACACTTTAACAAGTAATGCTAATTTTAGCCATGAAAAAGCTGAAAAAGAATTAGGATATCATGTAAGACCTCTTGAAGAAACAGTAAACGATACAGTATTGTTTTTGAAAAGAAATAATAGGATTGCAGTAAAAAATTAAATGTTTAATATTAAGAAGCATCAATTTAATTTAGAATTGATGCTTTTCAGTTGTATTTCTTGCCCCTTCATATGCAGTGTTACATTCAACTACAGTACCATTAACATAGTTGATTATTGGTTTCATAAATTCAGGCTTAAGAAAGTTTTTATTCCCTTTTTCACTACTATGAATCTTAACTGCAACATTTCCAGTTAATTTAATCTGTAATAAATTATAAATCTTTATTATATTTTCTGGAGTTATTCGCTCAATAAAATATACCTTTGACATATTATCACTACATATTTTATATTTTAACACAGATGTATATATAGTGTTAAGCAACAAATAAAAAAAAATATTTTTGGGTGTGTTGTGGTATACTAAATATAGTAGGTGATTTGATGAATAAATGGCAATACAAAATCATTAAAAAAAGAAAGGGTTTTATTGCAGCCCTTGATCAAAGTGGAGGGTCAAGTGGTAAGACTTTAGAAAACTATGGTGTATTAAATTATAATAGTGAAGAAGAAATGTTTAATGAGATTCATAAGATGCGAACAAGAATTATTCTGAGTCCATCTTTTACTAGTGAGCATATAATTGGAACTATTTTATTTGAACATACGATGAATAATATGATAGATGATATGTATACTGCAGATTATTTATGGCAAATAAAAGGTATTGTACCATTTTTAAAAATTGATAAGGGACTTGAAGAAGAATCGAATGGTGTGCAACTAATGAAACCAATACCTAACTTGGAAGAAATATTAGATAAAGCTGTAAATATGCATATTTTCGGTACAAAAATGAGATCTGTTATTAAAGATTATAATGAAGAAGGAATAAAAACTTTAGTAAAACAACAGTTTGAATTAGCAGAAGTTATTTTTAATCATGGGCTTATTCCAATTATTGAACCAGAAGTAGATATAAATTGTATACAAAAAGGAGCTTGTGAAGAGCTTTTAAAAAATGAAATTAGAACTTATCTTAGTAAAATGAATAAAAAGATGAGGATTATGTTTAAATTTACAATTCCTTCAATTGATGATTTTTACTTAGAATTTACTAAAAACCATAATGTATTAAGAGTGGTATTTCTATCGGGAGGATATAGCCTTGAAAAATCAAATTTGCTTTTAAAAAGAAATAAGTTTGTGGTAGCTAGTTTCTCAAGGGCATTGTTGGGAGGCCTTAACATAGGCCAAACTGATACTGAGTTTGATATGGCATTATATAAAAATATTTTATCAATATATGATGCATCAATAAAAAAAGACTAACTTAGTCTTTTTTAGTGTATTTATCTAATTTTTGGTAGCTTGTGTGCAATAGTTCATGAGCTTTTTTACTACCTGGTTTTTTGAAATATGATTTATATAGTTCGATTATTTGAGGATTTTCATGAGCTTTTCTAATAGGAAGATTTTTATCATCATCAAGTAATGCTTTTGTTCTTAATTCTTTAATATTATCAATTTTATTGATATTTATAGGTTGACCGCCACCATTAATACATCCCCCTGGACATGTCATAAATTCTACAAATTGATAATCTACTTCATTGTTTTTAATTTTATCAATCATAATTTTAGCATTACCAATACCATTTACAACTGCAACCTTTACTGCAATTTCATCAACATCATAAGTTGCTTCTTTGATTCCTTTTAGTCCTCTAACTTCCTTAAAATCAATATTTTTTGATTTCTTTTTAGTAACAGTTTCAACAAGAGTTCTAAGTGCTGCTTCCATGACACCACCAGAGCTTCCAAATATAGTTGATGCTCCTATTGACATAGGGTTATCAAAATCACTATCTTCTAACTTTTCAAAATCAATATTTTTTCTTTTTAACAATCTACCAAGTTCTCTTGTAGTAATTACTACATCAATATCATCATCTTTACTTGCTTCATATTTTTTTGCAATACATGGCATAATTCCGACAACTACAATATCTTTTGGATTAAGTTTCATTTTATCAGCATAATAACTTTTCATAACTGCCCCAAACATTTGTTGGGGAGATTTGCAGGTAGATAAGTTTGGTATCATTTCTGGATGATATTGTTCAACATATTTAATCCAACCTGGACTACATGATGTAAACATAGGAAGAACGCCATTGTTATTAATTCTATCAATTAGTTCTGTTACCTCTTCAACGATTGTTAAATCTGCTCCAAAATTGATATCAAAAACTTTATCAAATCCTAACTCTGTTAGTGCTGTTACCATTTTTCCTTTGACATTTGTTCCAACTTTCATGCCAAATTCTTCACCAAGTGCTACTCTTACTGATGGTGCAGTTGCTGCAATAACAAATTTTTTATCATCCTTAATTGCTGCTTCTACTTTTGAAGTATCATCACGTTCAGTTAATGCACCTGTTGGGCATACCAATGTGCATTGACCACAGGCAATACAAGGGGCATCTTTTATGTCAAAGTCAAAAGCACAACCAATAGTAGTTTTAATTCCCCTTTTATTTTTATTAATAACGCCAATATGTTGAATATCTTGACATACATTAACGCATCTACCACATAAAATACATTTATTGTTATCTCTTATTAGGTAGGTAGATGAATCATCAATTTCACGATTACCATTATAAAGACCATACTTACCATCAGATGCATTGTATTTTTCTGTTAAAGTTTGTAATTCACATTTTTTATCTCTAATACAGCTTTCACAGTCTTTGTTATGATTTGAAAGTAGTAATTCTAAAGTTTTTTTACGATACTCATTAATTTTATTATTTTCAGTATAAATTTCCATACCATCTGTTATTGTCGTATTACAGGCAGTAACTAGTTTTTTGCTACCTTTTACAGCTACCAAACACATTCTACAAGATCCATTTTCATTTATATCTTTTAGAAAGCATAGGGTAGGGATATAAATATCATGTTCTTTGGCAACTTCTAGAATAGTTTTATTTTCTTCTGCCTCAAATGATTTATCATTAATCTTAATACTAATCATATGCCCTCCTATAATTTATTAATTGCCTTGAATTTGCAATTTTTGAAGCATAATCCACACTTTATACATTTATCTTGATCTATTTCATAATGATCATTTACTTTATTAATTGCATTTTTAGGACAATTATTATAACATAGACCACATTTGATACATTTTTCATCATTAATAATATAAGTAGTTAAAAAATTACAAGTATTTGATTTACAATTTTTATTTTCAATATGTTCTATATATTCATCTTTAAAATATCTAAGAGTTGATAAAACAGGATTAGGTGCACTTTGACCAAGGCCACAAAGAGATGATTCTTTTATGTATGTTGCTAAGTTTTCTAGTTCATCTAGATCTTTAATTTCTCCTTGACCTTTAGTAATTCTATCTAGTATTTCATACATTCTAGTTGTTCCAATACGACATGGACTACACTTTCCACAAGATTCATCTACTGTAAATGCTAAAAAGAATTTAGCGATATCTACCATGCAAGTATCTTCGTCCATGATTATTAGTCCACCAGAACCCATCATTGAGCCGATGGCGTTTAAGTTTTCATAATCCATTGGGATATCAATTAATTCTTTAGGAATACATCCTCCTGAAGGGCCACCCGTTTGAGCTGCTTTAAAATCTTTATTGTTTAGAACTCCTCCACCGATTTCAATTATCTTTTGTAAAGGAGTACCAATTGGTATTTCAATAAGGCCCGTAGTATTAATTTTGCCGCCAAGTGCAAATACTTTTGTACCTTTTGATTTTTCAGTTCCAATTGTATTAAACCAATCACTGCCATTTAAAATAATTTGTGGAATATTGGCAAGTGTTTCCACATTGTTTATTAATGTTGGTTTATCAAATATACCGCTAGTAGTAGGGAAGGGAGGCTTTTTGCTTGGCTCTCCTCTTTTTCCTTCAATTGATGCAATAAGTGCTGTTTCTTCTCCACAAACAAATGCTCCTGCTCCTAATCTAAGTTCCACGTTAAATGAAAAATTAGAGTCTAAAATGTTATCACCAATATATTTTTTTTCTTTAGCTTGTTTTATTGCAATTTTTAATCTTTCTACAGCAAGGGGATATTCACTTCTAACATAGATAAATCCAGTACTCGCACCAATTGTATAACCTGCTATGGCCATTGCTTCTATTATTGCATGAGGATTTCCTTCTAAAACAGCACGATCCATGAATGCTCCAGGATCTCCTTCATCAGCATTACAACAAACATATTTAATATCACTTGCCACCTTATAAGCTGATTCCCATTTTAAACCAGTTAAAAATCCAGCACCACCACGACCTCTTAAACCAGAATTTTTAATTTCATTAATAATTGTTTCTGGTTTCAATTTAATTGATTCTTCTAATGCTTGATAACCACCAAGTTCAACATATTCATTTATATCTTCAGGATTTATATCACCGCAATGGCTAAGGGCAATCCTAACTTGATTTTTTAAAAAGTAATCATTTCTTATATTATTATTTTTAGCTTTTATAGCTTTTTCAATTAAAATATTATTGCTAAGATGGTTTTCTATTATTAAAGGGATATCATCTTCTGATACATTTACATATGAAGTGATGTTGCTATTTTCATATACTTCAACAATTGGTTCATATTTACATAGACCAATACAGCCAACTTTTGCCAGCTTAATATTTAGTGATCGATCTTTTATTTCTTTTTCTAATCGACTATATATTTTATTTGCCCCTGCTGCAATACCACAAGAACCCATACCAACTGTTATCTTCATAATTATGATACCTCCTTTTATTCATATTTTTCTAATATACTTTTAACATCCTCTATTTTAACAGAACCATATATATCATCATTTATTTTTAAAACTGGTGCCATTGAACAGCAACCTAAACATCTAGTAGTGTCAAGAGAAAACTTTTTATCTTCTGTAATTTCACCATTTTTAATATTAAGAATTTTAGTAATTTCTTTTAAAATATTTTCTGAACCTTTAACATAGCATACCGTTCCTAGACAGACGCTAATTTCATATTTTCCTTTTTCATATAGTTTAAAACTATTATAAAAAGTTGCCACACTATAAATATATTCTAGAGAAATGTCTAGTTTTTCAGAAATATAGTTTAAAACATCAACTGGTAAAAAATTATATAAATCTTCTATTTCATGTAAAATAGGGATCAATGAAGATTGATCTTTAGGATAATTATCTAAAATTTTATTTATTTTATCGATATCTTTCATATATTACTCCTATTATATTTAAGTATATCATAAATAATTCTTTTTTTTAAGAGATATTTGTGAAAAATAGTATGTGTCGTTAGTTTTTATTTGGAATTCCGTTTTAATGTAGAAAACTGAAATAAGTGTGGTTATAATAAGATTTATGTTTCTTTGCCATGAAGGAGGATAAAAAAAATGAAGGAATGGAAACATTTAT
>Ga0116152_10000884_pt1 | contig 24795 bp, 24 predicted proteins | sample AD_UKC119_MetaG_FD_89894 | JGI IMG/M metagenome (GOLD analysis project Ga0116152, IMG submission 89894) | Active sludge microbial communities of municipal wastewater-treating anaerobic digesters from Hong Kong - AD_UKC119_MetaG | ecosystem: Engineered > Bioreactor > Anaerobic > Digestate...
AGCTCAAGGTTCTCAGGGAGCTCAAGGTTCTCAGGGAGCTCAAGGTTCTCAGGGAGCTCAAGGTTCTCAGGGAGCTCAAGGTTCTCAGGGAGCTCAAGGTTCTCAGGGAGCTCAAGGTTCTCAGGGGGCTCAAGGTTCTCAGGGGGCTCAAGGTTCTCAGGGGGCTCAAGGACCTCAGGGTCCTCAAGGGCCTGGTGGCACCACCACTATGCCCAACATGATCGGTACTGGCAGTCACACGGTGCACAGTAACATGTTCAACTCTGGCACCTTCAAGTGGGATGGTGGTTCTACTGCCAAGCTGGTGACTGACAAGGGTACCCTGACCTTCACTGATGTGCACAAAAATGCTGAAGGTTGCCTGGTTGCCACCAAGGGTTCAGGTGACTTTGCCGGCTGGTGGGGTAATCTGGTTGACCAGGATGGTGATGGCTATGTCCTGAAGATCGGAACCGAGAAGGCAGATGGAACCTTCGACATCCAGACTGACCTGGCCAAGGGCAAGATCGTTAATGGATCCATCCACTGATTGGGCGGGTCGGGAGCTTGAGTAAACCACCAGGTTCCCTGCCCGGTCTGAATCAGACCGGATGAAACCCACAGGACGTGGTTCAAGGGGATGGTGCCTGCACCGTCCCCTTGTTTTATTGGACTCTTGATATGCGTTGCTGATTTCTTGACGTATGGAATAGGAGCCCGACTGCTGATTTGTTAAACTGGGTTTATGCTCAATAAAACCATTAATAAGATTAATTAGAAAGCTCAACAATTCCAAGGTGTTCGCATGCGATTCAGTATTTTTACGCCCACACACAAACCGGATTACATCATTCCTGCTTTTGACTCCCTGACTGCCCAGACTTTCACTGACTGGGAGTGGGTGATTGTGCCGAACGGTGATGCGGTGATTCCCGAGCCGGTTGCCAGCCATCCACAGGTGCGCGTGATCCGTGCCCCGGATGAACTGTCCGGCAAGGGCGTGGGATCCCTGAAGCTTTTTGCCTGTGAGCAGTGCCGGGGTGAGTATTTCGTTGAACTGGATCATGATGATCTGCTGACGGAAAATGCCCTGGAGGCAATTGACCGCCATGCACGGGAGACAAATGCCGGTTTTCTGTATTCGGATTTCAGTAATTTTTACGAGGGCGGTACCTGCCAGTATTTTTATGCTGACCATGGCTGGGAGCAGTATCCCTTTCACTGGAAAGAACGGGAGTACATCGCCATGCGGGCATTTGCGACGGATGCCAGCAGTCTGCACCTGATTTTTTATGCCCCCAATCATGTGCGGGTCTGGTCACGCCAGGCTTATTTCGAGGCTGGCGGACATGATCCGTCACTGCATGTGGTGGATGACCATGACCTGATCTGCCGCACTTACCTGACCGGAACCCACTTTGAGCACATTCCGGAGTGTCTCTACCTGTATCGTCTGTTACAGGATGGCGGTAATACCTACCTGCGTCATAATGCCGACATTCAGCGCATGCAGCAGGATGTTGCCAACAAATACGTGTATCAGATGACTGTGGAGTGGTGCCGGCGTAATGACTACCCGATGCTGGACCTGGGGGAAGTGGAGAGGCCGGCACCGGGGTTCAAAAGTGTGGCCCTGCGCGATGCCGACATCAATTGTGATATCCGCAAAGGACTGCCGTTTCCTGACAGTTCGGTAGGCTGTATCCGGGCCTATGATTTCCTGCAGCGTGTTCCAGGTTGTACGGGGCCGGATTGTCAGCATGGTGCTGACGGGGGGCTCCTGTGTACGGTGGGCCTGATGAATGAAATCTACCGTGTGCTGGCTCCGGGTGGGTGGCTGTTGTCACGCACGCCGTCGACCGATGGTCGGGGAGCCTTTCAGGACCCGGCCCACGTATCGTTCTGGAATCCGAATTCCTTCTGGTATTACACCAATCAGGAGTTCGCCAAATATGTACCGGGGTTCAAAGGCCGGTTTCAGGATACCCGCGTATGGCAGTCATTTCCGACTGATTGGCACAAGGAAAACAATATCGCCTATGTGTATGCGGATCTGGTTGCACTCAAAGGCCAGCGTCAGCCCGGTCTGGTAAAGATTTGACGCCTATGACGTTTTGGCAGCTGGCGGCTTGTTGAAGGTCGACCAGCTGATTTCATTACCGGGTTCAGGTGTCAGGGGTACCAGCCGGGCCAGCAGCAGTGAACCACCGGCCAGCAGTGCGCCGGTCACGAAGACCAGTGCCGGCGAAATCAGCCACAGCAATCCATAGGCAGCCGGTAATGCCACGGCGGCAATGTGGTTGATGGTAAAGGATACCCCGGAAGTGGGTGCTATATCCTTGGGGTCGGCGATTTTCTGGAAATAGGTCTTCATGGCGATGGCCATGGAGAAAAACAGGTGGTCAAGGACATACAGGGCAATGGCAATCCAGGGGTTGTTAACCACCGCATAAGCCAGGAAAATCAGGATCAGCCCGATGTATTCCACCGTCAGGGTTTTGCGTTCACCCCAGTGCAGAATCAGCTTGCCGATCCGGGGCGCAAACAGCATGTTGAGCACGCCATTGAGCAGGAAAACCAAGGCAATTTCCGACACGTCATAACCGAACCGTTCCACCATCAGGAAACCGGCAAATACGACAAAAATCTGGCGTCTGGCTCCGGACATGAAGACCAGCGCGTAATAAAGCCAGTAGCGCCGCCGCAGGATCAGGGATTTATGCTGGGGCTGCTCCGGAAAGACCGGAAACAGCAGCCAGCAGGCCAGCGCCAGTAGAATGGTGGCTCCACCGCCCAGCATGTAGACGGTTTCCATGTCCATCTGCAGCCATTTGATGGTGACAAAAATCACGCCGTAGGCAATCAGGGAAGCAAACGCACCAACGGCAATTATGCGCCCGAAGTTATGGGCTGCCGTTGATTTGTCCAGCCATTGCAGTGACAGGGACTGGTTGACGGCTTCAAAATAGTGGAAGCCGATTGACATCAGTACGGTTGTGGCATACAGCCCGACTACGCTGGGAAACCAGCCGGTGAGCGCCGTGCCGAGGCCCAGAATGATCAGGGCCAGAATGGCCAGCACCTGCTCCCGGAACAGAAGCAGCAGAAAGACCACCAGAAAGGACAGCAGGCCGGGAAGCTCCCGCAGGCTTTGCAGCACGCCTATTTCCACCCCGGTGAAAGCCGCTTTTTCAATGGCGAAATTGTTCAGCAGGGCCTGCCATACCCCAAGCGACAGGGGCATGGCTGCTGCCATCAGGAACAGCAGGATTTCCGGGCGTTGCCATGTTTGTCGTTGTAACGGGAGTCTGGGCATGTGTCTTCCTTATCCAGGTGGGCCAGCGTGAAATACAAAGCGCCATTGTCGTCCAGACCGGATGACCCGGCAAGTACCGGGACGGGTTTCAGGCCCTGGCCGGCTTCAGGTGTCGGGTGACCAGCCCCATAATGGCACCGTAGGCGGGCACAAACAGGGACAGGCTGACAATCAGCTTGATGGCGTAATCAACAGTGGCGATTTCCGGCCAGTTGGCGGCCATGAAAGCATCCGTGCTCCGGTAAAAGGCAATGCTGAAAAACACCAGGGTATCAATCAATCCGCCGATCACGGAGGAACAGGCCGGTGCCACCCACCAGGCCCGGCTCTGACGCAGGCGATTGAAAACCTGTACATCCAGAATCTGCCCGATCAGGTAGGCCAGAAAGCTGGCCAGGGCAATACGCCCGACAAAGGTATTCAGGCTGCTCAGGGTTTCCCAGCCCTGAAACCGGCCTTCGTAGAACAGGACCGACAGCAGGTAGGAAATCAGCAGGGCCGGCATCATGGCGGTAAAGATGATACGGCGTGCTGTGGCTGCCCCGAAAAGCCGCACGGTCAGGTCGGTGGCCAGAAAGATGAAGGGGAAGGTGATTGCCCCCCATGTGGTATTAAAACCAAAGAGCTCAACCGGAATCTGGACCAGATAATTGCTCAGGGCAATGATAAACAGGTGGAAGGCGGCGATGGGCAGTGCGATCCGCAGGGCTGCGCTGGTATCTTGCTGAAACATGATCATCCTTTTTGTCAACCGGGGGTGAGGGAACCCGGATCAGGTTAGTGAAGGCGCGCATTATACACACCTGAAACCGCCATACAATCAAGCGGATGGCGTTTGCTGATTTTTCTGTATGGCTTGCCAGGCCGGATGCCGGGCAATGAGGGTCAGGGCTTGTGCCAACAGCGTCTTTCCCGGCTCCATCCGGTGCCAGGTGGATGCACCCGAAGGATGGGGCAGGGGAATAATGTCGGTTTCATGGCCATGGACCGTGCACCGGAAACCTTGTCCGATCACGTCCTGCAGGCGTTTCAAGGGTAAAAACTGGCTGATGGCCAGCTTGCCGACCGGCAGGATGAGGTCTGGCTGCAACAGTTCCAGTTCATGCCTGAGCCAGTGTGAGCAGTTCATGATTTCTTCCGTTGTGGGGACGCGGTCTCCCGTGCTTCTGCCCTGGATTCCCGGCTTTTTACCGGGAAAGCAGCGACAGACGGCACTAATGTAAACCTGTTGCCGGAATGATTCTTCTGCCAGACCGATGCCGCTGAACCACTGGAACAGGGTTTTTCCGGCAGTCCAGCCAAATGGCCGCCGGACTTCGGCCTCATGAATACCGGGAGCCTGCCCGACCAGCAGGAGGTGCGAGAGTACCGGATTGCCGGTAATCACCGGGCGCTGCATGTCCGGACAGGTGTGGCAGGCTCGCAGTTTTTGCTGGTGCAGGATCAGTTGCTGCTGTCGTTCCGGGCGTTGCATGCCGATATTCTCCGCTGTATCGCTTGATCAGGATAAGGCCCGGTCTGGATGGACCGGACAGTGAGGCTGTGATTATAACGATGCCGTCCAGCATGGATGGAAATTTGGAATGGGCACTTTATATTATGTTGAGACATGCTTTTTTTGTACTGCTGATTTTTGCAGTCATCGCTGGGGTCCAGGCTCGTGCCGGGGATCCGGTGCAGGGTGATGTACGCCTGTTTGAGGCGCGCAGCCCGAATCAGCCTTTTGAAATGGCCGCCAAGCTGCAGTGGAATCCACAGACCAGTCAATGGGACAAAGTGCTGGTGCTGTATAACGGTGCCAAGTCACCGCCGTTGAATCATCCGGTCTGGGGTTATCTGGGGGAGCTGAAGTCGCCCGGACGACAGCCGAAGCAGGCCGGCGAAAACCTGGCTTACCGGCCTTTTCGTGCCAATGCCTTTTGCACCGGTCAGACCCCGCTGAGTTCCGGAAAACCCATGTATGTCAGCTTTGAAAACAGCAAGCCCGGGGTTTACCAGGAAAAGGCATTTTTGAATGACTGGAATTGCCCGGACTGGGAAATGGGGCTGGACCTGACACGGGTTGTGAATGGCCGGGAGTCCCGTTCCGGACGGGATCAGGCGTTGCGTATCAACCTCAACCGTGGCCAGTCGGGGTGCAACAAGCTGGGTGGCTGTATCAACTGGAAGCCGGAGCTGGGTGCCAAACTGGACAGCATTTTCTACTCTTACTGGGTCAAATTCCCGCCCGGATTCGATTTTGTCCTGGGCGGCAAGTTGCCGGGGGTCGGGGATGAACAGTCCAAAAGCGGTGGCGGACGTCCGGACGGGCATGACGGCTGGAGTGTGCGTGCGATGTGGAACAAGGACGGGCTGCTGGGGCAATACGTCTATCACATGGACCAGCCCAAGCATTTCGGGGAGTTCATGCCCTGGGACATGCCGCCACTGGAGCCGGGCAAATGGTATCAGGTCAAGACCTTCGTGCGTCTCAACTCACCCGGTCAGCGCGATGGCATTATCCGTACCTGGCTGAATGGCCGGCAGGTCATGTACCAGCAGAACATGCGCTTTCGGGCCGGGTCGAACGAGAAGATTTCCCGCTTTCTGTTTTCGGTATTTTACGGAGGCAGCGGGCCGGAGTGGGCACCAAGCCGGGACATGATGCTGTATCTGGATGACTTTGTAATCTCTGCAGGGCAGATATGATGCCGGTCTGATTCCGGTTTTCAGGCTGTCGGCGTATCGCAGGCCGTCATCCGGAACGGGCATCATTTGAGTTAATGCATCGCCTGAGAAAAAATCATTTCTTCCCCTGCCGGGCAGTCGATATGCTGCCCGGTACGAATACCCAGTCAGGATGGATTCATGAAAACTCAGGCACGCGTAGTGGTCATCGGTGGTGGGCTGGTCGGATGCAGCATTCTTTATCACCTGACCAAAATGGGCTGGAGTGATGTGGTGCTGCTGGAGCGCAGCGAGCTGACAGCCGGATCAACCTGGCATGCGGCAGCCAATATTCACGGCCTGCATGACAATAACAATATCACCCGCCTGCAGTATTACACCATGCGCCTGTATGCCGAGCTGGAGCAGGAGACCGGGCAGGGTTGTGGTATTTTTCGCACCGGCTCCCTGTATCTGGCGCGCACGGTCGAGCGTGAGCACCAGCTGCGCATTCAGGCGGCCAAGGCAAAATATTTCGGCTTTGAATTTCATGAGCTGACGCGTCAGGAAGCACAGGACAAGCATCCGCTGGTTAATTTCGATGATATTCGCTGCATCATGTTTGAACCGGATGGCGGCAGTGTTGATCCTTCCGGTGTGACACATGCCTATGCCAAAGGGGCGCGCATGCGTGGTGCAGAAATTTACCGCCATACGCCGGTGCTGGAAACCCGTGCGCGAGCGGATGGCAGCTGGGATGTGGTGACCGACAAAGGCACTATCCATGCCGAGGTGGTGGTGAACGCTGCCGGGCTCTGGGCGCGTGAAGTCGGGCGCATGGCCGGGATTGAGCTGCCGCTGATTCCGATGGAGCATCAGTATTTTGTCACGGAGTCCATTCCGGAACTGGCAGCCATCGGGCACCGGCTGCCCTCTGTTGCTGACCGGGATGGTGAATATTACCTGCGTCAGGAAGGTCATGGCCTGCTGGTCGGGGCGTATGAGCGTGACGGGCGATTCTGGGCAGAAAACGGCACGCCCCCGGACTTTGGTCATGAGCTGCTGCCTGATGATCTGGACCGCATTACCGATAATGTCATGCGTGCCTGTGAGCGGGTACCGGCACTGGCTGAAGCGGGTATTCGGCGTGTGATCAACGGCCCGATGATCTGGTCGCCGGATAGCGCGGCCCTGTTCGGCCCGGTGCCCGAACTGCGGAATTATTATTGCTGCAACGGCATTATCCCCGGTTTCAGCCAGTCTGGCGGGCTGGGCAGCCTGCTGGCGCAGTGGATTGTGGAAGGGGAGACCGAGCTGGACCTGTTTGCCTGGGATCTGGCCCGTTTCGGCTTGTGGGCCGACAAAAAATTCACCCGTGCGCGGGCGCTGGACTGCTATGCGCACCGCTTCAAGATTCATTTCCCGTATGAAGAGCGTACTGCCGGGCGTCCGGTGCGGACCCGCCCGGCCCATGCCTGTCAGAAATCACTCGGTGCCGTGTTCGGTCTCAATTACGGCTGGGAGCATCCGCTGTTTTTTACTGGCGCCGATGACGGTTTTGAGGAAAGCTATGGCTATGAGCGCCAGAACAGCTTTGCGCTGGTGGCGCGGGAATGCCGGACGTTGCGTGAGGCTGCCGGGGTGCTGGATATTTCCAACTTCGCACGTTATGAGATCAAAGGGCAGGGAGCCGGTGACTGGCTGGATCGGGTGGTGGCCAACCGGGTGCCACGGGAAACCGGACGCACCTGTCTGACGCCCTTGCTGGGATTGCGCGGGGGCATTGCCGGGGACTTCACCATCACGCAGCTGGATCAGGATCATTACCTGATGCTGGGTTCCGGTATGGCCGAGCGTTATCACCAGCGCTTTTTCCAGCAGGTGCCACGGCCCCAAAGCGTCAGTTTCCGCTCCCTGACCGACAGCCTGTGCGGCTTCAGTCTGGCCGGCCCCAGGGCACGCGAGGTGCTGCAGTCGCTGACGGATGAGGATGTCAGCAATGCGGCCTTCCCGTTTCTGCGTTCACGCTGCATGCACGTGGCCGGGATTGAGGTGATTGCGCTGCGGGTATCGTTTACCGGTGATCTGGGCTGGGAGCTGCATACTGAGGAGCATAACCAGCTGGCTTTGTATCAGGCGCTGTTGCAGGCCGGCAAACCGCATGGGGTCTGTCCGGTGGGCAGCCGGGCGTTGCTGTCCCTGCGTCTGGAAAAAGGTTACGGCAGCTGGGGGCGTGAGTATTCACCGGAATACTGGCCGCAGGAGGTGGGACTGGAGCGTCTGATCAAGTTTGACAAGCCCGCGTTTCTGGGGCGTGAAGCCTGTCTTGCCTTACGGGACAAGGCCCCGCGCTGGCAGCTGGTCATGCTGACGGTGGAGGCACAGCAGGCCGATGCCAGTGGTGGTGAGCCGATCTTTACTCTGGATGGCAAGGCGGCAGGGCAGGTGTCTTCCGGTGCTTACGGGCACAGTGTCGGTGCTTCGCTGGCCATGGGCTTTATCCGCAGTGAGTTTCTGGACGGGCGTACCGATTTCGAGCTGGCCATTCTGGGGCGGCCACACCGTGCGCGCCTGCTGACAGCGCCCCTGTTTGATGCCGAAGGGCTGCGTTTGCGGGCCTGACCGGCTTGCCTCCGGCAGGGCGGTTCCCCGGATTGTGCATAGCCTGCCAGAAGGAACAGGTTCTGTTCCCGCGCAGTGGATTTTGATATAAGTCAAGTTTTCCATTGCGGCGACGCAAACGGAGGGCGGTATGTCTCATCTTCAGGGACGGGGCCATTGTCAGTCCTGTGGTATCCGGCATTTGAGTATTTTTGCAGACCTTGGCACTGCACAACTGGGTTCCATCAGTGCTTTTCATCCTTCAGTGATGAGGTATGAGAGCGGTGAAGTCATCTATCACCAGCAAACCCCGTCAAACAATGCCTTTACCCTGCGACAGGGGTTGGTCAAGCTGCTTAAGGTATTGCCCAATGGCCGCTCTCATATCGTCCGGGTGCTGCGCCGGGGCGACCTGTTTGGATTTGATGGTTTTGCCGGGGAGAATTACAACCATACCGCCGTTCCGATGACCGGGGTCGAGGTATGCCGCCTGCCGCTGGCGGAGCTGCTGGACCTGAAAAAACAGCTACCGGAAATTGAACAGTCCATGATGATTCGCTGGATTGTGCACCTGCGCGAAGCCGAGGACATGATGGTGGAGCTGGGTGCCAAAAAGGCCGGTGAGCGTCTGGCTTCATTCCTGATCCGCTGGTCCAGTAATGTGGATGATCAGCAGGATGCCGGCTGGGTGGAAATGCCCCTGTCACGTGCGGAAATCGGTGAGCTGCTGGGCCTGACGGTGGAGACGGTCAGCCGTTTCATGTCCGAGTGGAAGCGTCAGGGTTTTTTACAGGAACAGCGCGGCTCCATCCGGATGCAACAGGTCGACGAACTGCGCAGGCTGGTCTGTGCCAGTGGCAGCTGTTAAGCTCTGTTTTTGTTCCCAGGCATGACGGCAGCAGGTTTGATTGTGGCATCCCATTCGCTTGAGCTATACATCACGACAGCCCATGAATGCCCCTACCTTCCGGAGCGGCGGGCCACCAACCTGCTGGTTGATCCTGCCTATCCCATGAACGGTGCGGTATACGGGCGGCTGCTGGACAAAGGGTTCCGGCGCAGTGGCGGTGATGTTTACAAGCCCTGCTGCCATCGGTGCCAGTCCTGTGTTTCGACCCGCATTCCGGTGGCAGAGTTCCAGCCTGACCGCAGCCAGCGCCGTAACTGGAAGCACAACAGTGATTTGCGGGTGGTGGAAAATACCGACGGGTTCCATGCTGAATATGCCAGCCTGTACCGGCGCTATATCCGCGCACGTCATGCCGGTGGGGGTATGGATGATGATTCAGCCGGCTCATTCGCCGACTTTATCCTGACACGCTGGTGCCCGACCTGGCTGGTGGAGTTCCGTGTGCAGGATCATTTGCTGGCTGTGGCTGCCACCGATGTGCTGCCGAATGGTCTGTCAGCGGTTTATACCTTCTATGAGCCGGATGAGGGGCAGGTACGCGGAATCGGGACTTATGCCCTGCTGTGGCAGATTGCCAGGGCGCGTGAACTCGGCAAGCCCTATGTCTACCCCGGTTACTGGATCGAGGAGAGCCCGAAAATGAATTACAAGACCCGTTTTCAGCCCATCGAGGGCCTGATTGAAAACCGCTGGGTCCGGCTTGAGCATCAGGGCTGAGTTTCCTGCAGACCGCTGATCCCGATTCATCTTTTTTGCACGGTTTTCGCATATTCCCTGTGCAATCCCGCTTTAAGCTTCATTCTGTCGCAAGGCGATATGCCGTAAAAGGTTGGACGCCGGCACCGATAAAACACTTAAAAAAACAGAACATAAACATAAAATCAAACGGATAAGGAGCTGAATATGAAAAAGACACTGATTGCCACCGCCCTGTTGCTGGTCACTGCCACGGTCGCCATGGCCAATCCCGGTTTTGGTGAGCGCGGGCTGGAGGCCATGAAGTCGGCTTTGGGGCTGAGTGATGAACAGGCAACCCAGGTCGAGGCCATCATGCAGAATGAGCGTGCCAGAATGGATGCCATTCGTCAGGAGACTGCCGCCAACCTGCAGTCTGTGATGACAGCCGAACAGTTCGCCAGGTATCAGGAAATGCACCAGCGTCGTGGTCGGGGTGGTCCCGGCGGTCCTGAGGGGCGCAAGGGCATGCGTGACCAGTGGCAATCACGGCAACAGCAAAACTGATCTACTGACGGTTTGTATTTTCATTTTGTTGTCGGGAACGGGGCTGTCTGAGGGCAGCCCCGTTTTGCCGTTACTGGCTTTATGGCCGTCATCAGGTATCATGCCGGGTCTTTGTCCCGCCCGGAGTGTCTGATTCATGCTCAATACCTTTTTAATTATCCTGCCGGTTTTTCTGCTGATCGGATTGGGTTTTGTTGCGGTGCGTTCAAAGCTGGTTGAGGCTGCGGCCATTCCGGGTATCGGCAAACTGGTACTGTTTTTCTTCCTGCCTGCCACTGTTTTTACCTCCCTGCAGCAGCTTGATTTTGCCCGGGCACTGGAGCTGAATTATGTCTTCGGTTATGCCGTGGCCTCGCTGGGGGTACTGCTTGGCCTGTTTGTCATAAGGCTCTGGCTGTTTGGCGATACGGCTGCCGCAGCAGCCATCAAGGGCTTGGGCGCGTCCCTGCCCAACAGCATGTTTATCGGTTTTCCCATCCTGCTGCTGTGCCTGCCGGATACGGCCACCATGGCTTTTGTCATGGCGCTGCTGGTGGAGAATATCCTGACGCTGCCGCTGGCCCTGATTCTGCTGGAATATGCTGCCGGGCGTTCCGAGTCCGGCACCGGGCGTCGGGTCTGGTACATTGTGGGACGGCGCATCATGACCAACCCGCTGATCTGGGCCATTGTCGCCGGGGTACTGGCATCGCTGCTGGGGCTGAGGCTGCCGGGGGTGCTGGATCAGACCCTGGACATGTTGAAGAAAGCCTCCGGTGCACTGGCGCTGTTGTTTATCGGCATGTCACTGGCAACCAATACCTTCCGGGGCAATGTACACGGACTGACTGGCGTGGTGATTGGCAAGCTGGTGCTGCATCCCCTGCTGGCTGCGGTATTGGTATTCTGGGTATTGCCCGATTTTGACCCGTCCCTGCAGAAAGCCATGGTGGTGGTTGCTGCCGTGCCGATGCTGGCGATTTATCCCATTATCGGGGACCGCTTCGGATTCCGGGCGTTCTGTTCCAATACCCTGCTGGTGGCGACCGTGGGCGGGATGGTGAGTCTGACGCTGATACTGACGTTGCTGGGATTATAGCGGGTGCTGCCTGTCCGTTTTTTGCCCTGATTTCTCTGCTTCACGGCACTGTGCTCAGCGGCTTCAGCGATTCCTGAGCCCGGTACATATCTGATTCTGCTGACCCTGTTGTCATGCCTGTCTGCCCGCTGGTCGGGCAGGGCAGGCTGCTGTCTGCTGATTGGCCATGGCCGTCGTCCGGTTTTTAGTTTGCCTGCGAACCGGTTGTTAGCCCATTTCAGGCTTGACAAGGGTTCCGGTCTCGGTGAATAATTTTACCAGCTTCGTAAAATTATTCATGCTCCGGAGGAGAGCCAGCGCGTGAAATTTCCCGGAAAACGCAATCCTGATCAGATCAGTGAAGAAGACAGCATGGCTGCGCGTGCTGCCTGGTTGCACTATTCCGGTGGCCTGACCCAAAGCGAGGTGGCACGCCGTTTCGGCATCCCGCAGCCCAAAGCCCACCGCCTGATTGCCCGCGCCTTCCGTGATGGACTGGTACAGGTTTTTGTCGATACCAGCGTGCGTGAGTGCATTGAGCTGGAAAACACCCTGTCCCATGCCTTTGGTCTGGATTACTGCAAGGTGGTACCGGTGCTGGATGAAGGGCCGTTGCCGCTGCGTACCCTGGGGCTGGCTGGAGCAGATTTTCTACGCCTTGCCATTGAGTCCGGTGAATACCGCAGTATCGGTATCGGGCACGGACGCACCCTAGCTTCCGTGGTGCAGATGCTGCCCGGTATGGAAATCAGCCATATGCGCTTTGTGTCCCTGTTGGGGGGGCTGACGCGCAAGTTTGCCGCCAATCCCTTTGATGTGATTCACCGTCTGGCAGAAAAAACCGGGGCCGAAGCCTACATGCTGCCAGTGCCGATTTTCGCCAACAGTGCCCAGGACAAGCAGGTGCTGATGGCCCAGCTCGGTATTGCCGAAGTGCTGGCCATGGGGCGTGAGGCGGATCTGTTGCTGGCCGGCATTGGTGAAGTGGACTGGCACTCCCATCTGGTGGAAACCGGCATGGTGATGGAGGCGGAGCTGGAGGAGCTGCAACAGCAGAATGCCCGTGGGGAGATGCTGGGGCACTATTTCGATGCTGATGGTGCGCTGGTGAAGTCCGGCCTGAATGATCGGGCCATGTCACTGGCAGCTGATGACCTGCGCGGTCACCGCCTGATTGCCATTGCCGGCGGAGAGCCCAAGGTGGAGGCCTTGCGTGCAGTGCTGAACAGCGGGCTGTTGACGGGGCTGATTACGGATGAGCGGAGTGCTCAGCATTTGACCAGCCCGTTTCGGGAGACAAGTCCCGGCTGACAAGGTGGAACTGAAACCGGTGAGGAGGCGGTGCAGCTCAGCCTGCTACTGTTTGAGCAGGAAAGCGGGCAGTGGATTGTGGCCCGGGGAGAGCCTGTTGCCGCAAACAAACCCCCGCAGCTAACCGGTGCTGCAATGTCGGCAGGAGAGGTGCATGAGTGAGCCCAGGCTGGTTTGGGAGAATGTGGGCAAGTTTCTGCACCGCCGAAATTCATGCAGCACGGAATCCGTGCTGGCGCTTTGTTCTGACACTGACCATTACCTTGACCATGTTGAAGACAGGAAACAACCACGATGAGCATGACCCACGAAGAGTATGAATTACGCAAGGCCATTATTGAAAAATGCCGATTTATGAACAGCAGCGGCCTGAATCAGGGGACCTCCGGCAATATTTCTGTCCGCTATCAGGATCAGATGCTGATTACGCCATCTGCCACGCCTTATGACCGGATGGAGCCGGACATGATCGCCAGCATGCCGTTGAATACCGATTATGGCAGCTGGAGCGGGCCACTGAAGCCCTCCACCGAGTGGCGTTTTCATCTGGATATTCTGCGTGCCCGTCCGGATGTGAATGCTGTGGTCCATGCACACCCAACCTATTGTACCGCGATTGCCATCACCCGGCGCGAAATTCCGGCGGTGCATTACATGATGGCCGCCTTTGGCGGTACCACGGTACGCTGTGCCGATTATGCCACTTTCGGGACCGAGGCCCTGTCCAACAACGCCCTCAAGGCGCTGGAAGACCGCACGGCCTGCCTGCTGGCCAACCATGGCATGATTGCCGTTGGTGCCGGTCTGGACAAGGCCATGTGGCTGGCGGTGGAGTTGGAGACTCTGGCGCGTCAGTATTTCAATACCCTGCTGATTGGCAATCAGGTGGTACTGAGTGATGAGGCCATTGCTGATACGGCCAGGGGTTTCAGCTCCTATGGCCTGCAGGATACGCCCAAAGCCGGGAAGGCCGGGAAAGTCGGGGCTGAGGGTAAGGCCAAAGCCAAAGCGAAAACCAAAGGCAAGTAAGACACCATATCAACTGGCTCAGGGCACCAGCTCCCGTTCCGGCAAGCTGATCCGGCAGCTTGTGCCATGAATTTGAATCAGTTGTGAGTCCTGTTTTGTAGCAGTGCTTTTTCGGGTGTGGTTGTCGTCCTGATAGCTGCATCCGATATTCACCCGCCTGTACCCGCTGTGATACTGTAGACCTCCAGAATGTCTGTTGGTGGGAGTTTGCATGCGCCGTTGCCGGGTCAAGGTTTGCGGGATTACATCGGTGGAAGATGCCGCCTTTGCCGGGGCTGCCGGTGTTGATGCCATCGGGCTGGTGTTTTATGCCGCCAGTTCGCGTTATGTGACGCCTGATCGGGCTGCTGCCATTGCCCACAGTCTGCCGCCTTTTGTGACCTGTACCGGTCTGTTTATGGATGTTGACAGGGACTTTGTCAGCCGTGTGCTGGCTGCGGTACCATTGGATTTGCTGCAGTTCCATGGCTCGGAATCCCCATCTTTCTGTTCGTCCTTTGGTTTACCCTATATCAAGGTTGCCGGTGTGCTGGGGGTGGATTCGGTGCAGGCTGATCTGGCCACCTGTGCGCGTGATTATGCGGATGCACGCGGCTTTCTGATTGACAGTCATGCACCGGGACAGGCGGGTGGAACCGGAAAAACCTTTGACTGGACCCGGGTGCCGCAGGATTTTCCCCGACCCCTGGTGCTGGCTGGCGGGCTGCGCCCGGAAAATGTGGCACAGGCCATCCGGATGACCCGGATTTATGCTGTCGATGTCAGCAGCGGCGTGGAGGCACGTCCCGGCATCAAGGACAGAAACAGGATTGAAGCCTTTATGCGAGAGGTCAGAAGCGTTGAATGTGAAGTTGAGTGAGATGGATTGGGGGGCTTTTCCGGACACCCGTGGACATTTCGGGCGTTACGGTGGTCGCTTTGTGGCCGAGACCCTGATGGATGCACTGGAGCAGCTGACGGATGCCTACGAGCACCTGAAGCAGGATGCGGTGTTTCAGGCCGAGTTTGATCGTGACCTCAAGCATTATGTCGGGCGTCCCAGCCCGCTTTATTATGCCAGACGCTGGTCGGAACAGCTGGGCGGGGCCAGAATCTACCTCAAGCGTGAAGACCTGAACCATACCGGGGCACACAAGGTCAACAATACCATCGGACAGGCTCTGCTGGCCCGGCACATGGGCAAGACCCGCATTATTGCCGAAACCGGTGCCGGTCAGCACGGTGTGGCTTCGGCCACCATTGCGGCCCGGCTGGGGCTGGAGTGTGTGGTCTACATGGGAGCCGAGGATATCCAGCGTCAGGCCCCGAATGTCTACCGCATGAAACTGCTGGGGGCGCAGGTGGTGCCGGTGACCTCCGGTTCGCGCACGCTCAAGGATGCCCTGAACGAGGCCATGCGTGACTGGTCACGAATGTGGATAATACCTTCTATATCATTGGTACGGTGGCCGGCCCGCATCCGTATCCGATGCTGGTGCGCGACTTCCAGTCCGTCATCGGGCGTGAGGCCCGGGCACAGATTCTGGAGGCGGAGGGACGCCTGCCGGATGCCCTGGTGGCCTGTGTCGGCGGCGGCTCGAATGCCATCGGCCTGTTTCATCCGTTTCTGGCCGATGAGGGTGTGGCCATGTACGGTGTGGAAGCCGGTGGCGACGGGATTGCAAGCGGACGCCATGCCGCTCCCCTGACTGCCGGACGCCCCGGTGTGTTGCACGGCAACCGGACCTACCTGATGGAAGATGATGATGGCCAGATCATTGAAACCCATTCGGTGTCTGCCGGTCTGGATTACCCCGGTGTCGGTCCTGAACATGCCTGGCTCAAGGACATCGGGCGGGCCCGTTATGTCGCGGTGGATGATCAGGAGGCCCTGGACGGTTTCCATACCCTCACCCGCACCGAGGGGATTATTCCGGCTCTGGAAAGCAGTCACGCGCTGGCCTATGCCAAAAAACTGGCACCAACCATGGAGCGTGACCAGATCATTATTGTCAACCTGTCCGGGCGTGGTGACAAGGACATCAATACCATTGCCAGACTGGAAGGGATTGCCTTATGAGCCGTATCCAACGCTGTTTTGAACAACTGCAGGCTGCCGGTCGACGGGCACTGATCCCTTATATCACGGCTGGTGATCCGGACCGGGCGTTGACAGTGCCTCTGATGCACCGCATGGTGGCGTCCGGTGCCAGCCTGATTGAACTGGGGGTACCGTTTTCCGACCCCATGGCCGATGGCCCGGTGATCCAGCTGGCTTGTGAGCGTGCCCTGGCGCAGGGTACCAGCCTGAGTGATGTGCTGGACATGGTAGCGGCATTTCGCCGCGATGATCAGCAGACACCGGTGGTACTGATGGGCTACCTGAATCCGGTCGAGATCATGGGCTATGAGAGCTTTGCCCGCCGTGCCCGGGAAGCCGGGGTGGACGGGGTGCTGATTGTGGACCTGCCACCCGAGGAGAGTGGTGAGGCAGCGGCGATTTTCCGTACCCATGCACTTGACCTTATTTTCCTGCTGGCTCCGACCACGACCGATGCACGCATCCGCAAGATTGCCGAAGCGGGTTCCGGCTATCTGTATTATGTCTCGCTCAAGGGCGTCACCGGGGCCAGCAATATCGACAGCAACGAGGTGGCCACCCGTATCCGTCATATCCGCACTTTGACGGACCTGCCGTTGGGGGTGGGCTTTGGCATCAAGAATGCCGAATCTGCTGCCAGTGTGACTCAGGTGGCGGATGCAGTGGTGGTGGGCAGTGCCCTGATCAACCTGATTGCGGCCAATCCGACTGAACCAGCACGGATTCTGGCGCAGATTGGCCGTTTGCTGGCTGAAATGCGTGCAGCCATGGATGCTGCCGTATGAGCTGGTTTGAAAAGTTGTTGCCCTCGCGCATTCGCACCGAGAAAACCACCCAGAAAAAGTCGATTCCGGAAGGTCTGTGGCACCAGTGTCCGGTGTGCCAGTCCGTTCTGTACCGTTCCGAACTGGAACGTAACCATGAGGTCTGCCCCAAATGTCAGCATCACATGCGCATTTACGGGCGGCGACGGTTGGAAATATTTCTGGATGAGGACGGGCGTGAGGAGATCGGTACCGAGGTGGTGCCAACCGATGCGCTCAAGTTCCGCGACACCAAAAAATACAAGGACCGCCTGAGCGCTGCCCAGAAGGAAACCGGGGAGAAGGATGCCCTGATCGTGATGAAAGGGACCGTTTATGGTGCGCCACTGGTGGCTGCCGCTTTTGACTTTCGTTTCATGGGCGGTTCCATGGGGGCGGTTGTCGGTGAGCGGTTTGTGCGTGGTGCCCAGGTGGCGCTGGAACACCGGCTCCCGTATGTGTGCTTTTCCGCCAGTGGTGGGGCGCGCATGCAGGAAGCCCTGTTTTCACTCATGCAGATGGCCAAAACCAGTGCCATTCTGACACGCCTGTCGGCGCAGCGGCTGCCGTTTATTTCCGTGCTTACCGATCCGACCATGGGCGGGGTATCCGCCAGCTTTGCCATGCTGGGGGATATCCAGATTGCCGAGCCTAAAGCCCTGATCGGTTTTGCCGGGCCGCGGGTGATTGAACAGACCGTGCGTGAAAGGCTGCCGGACGGGTTTCAGCGCAGTGAGTTCCTGCTGGAAAAGGGGGCGATTGACCTGATTGTGCATCGCAACCAGATGCGGGAGACCATTGCAAATCTGCTGTCCATGCTGGCGCATCAGCCGGGGCCGGTGATTCCGGTTCCCGAGCCTGAGGCAGAGCCTGAAAACCGGCCACCGGAAGAGCCGTCACCAGCTACTGTACCAGCGCCTGATGAGAAAACGTGAAAACACTACCGGACTGGCTGAGGTGGCAGGAATCCCTGCACCTGACCACCATTGACCTGGGGTTGGAGCGTATTCGGGAGGTAGCATCCCGGCTGGGGCTGCTTGATATTGATGTACCGCTGATAACCGTGGCCGGAACCAATGGCAAAGGCTCAACTGTAACGGTGCTGGCCGCCATTCTGCAGGCGGCAGATTATCGGGTGGGAGCCTATACTTCACCCCATATCCTGCACTATAACGAACGCATTGCCGTGGATGGGGTACCGGTGGCAGATGCCGACATTGTGGCGGCATTCGAGGCCATTGAGGCGGTACGGCAGGGGGTTTCCCTGACTTATTTCGAGTTTGGCACCCTGGCAGCCATGTGGATTTTTCGTCAGCATGCCGTACAGGCCATCGTGCTGGAGGTCGGGCTGGGCGGACGGCTGGATGCGACCAACCTCTGGGATGCCGATGTGGCGGTGATTACTGCCATTGGCATTGATCATGTCGATTGGCTGGGTGACGATCGGGAGGTGATTGGTCGGGAAAAGGCCGGCATTGCCCGTGCGGGACGGCCCATGGTCTGTGGTGATCCCGATCCGCCGGCCAGTATTGCGCAGGTGGCTGCCGCACTGCCTGCGCCATTGTTGCAGTACGGGCGGGATTTCCGGGTCGAACCGGGGTCGGATGCCGGCACGTTTTCGGTTTTGCTGCTGCAGGATGGCCGGGAGACCGGCTGGCGGGATCTGCCCCTGCCAACGATTGGCGGCACGGCGCAGCGCCTGAATGTGGCTCACAGTCTGGTTGCCCTGTCCCGGTTGGGTGAGCGCCTGCCCATGCCGGGTCGTGAAGCGATTGTGCAGGGGATTGGCAAGGCCCGTCTGGCCGGGCGGTTACAAAAAATACACAATGCACCGGACATCTGGATTGATGTGGCCCATAATCCTCATGCAGCAGAAAAACTGGCGGAGTGGCTGAAAAGCCATAACGTCGGGGGGCGGACCCTGGCTTTGTTTTCCATGCTGGGAGACAAGGATATTGCCGGGGTGGTGCGTCCGTTATTGCCGTTGTTTGATGAGTGGCATTATTTTCCCCTGCTGGAAAAGCGGGGGGCATCGTTGGAAAAACTGGAAGAGGTCATGCTCCAATTGTCGGTTGACAATGCCGTACCCTGGGTGGACTTTGAACATGCCTGGGCGGGTCTGAATCCCCGACTAAATCACGATGACAGACTAGTAGTATTCGGCTCTTTTCTGGTAGTATCCAGTATGTTAGAGGCCGTTTCTTAAGTGGTTTTGGAGCTTGTCCCTCACAAGCTAATGTTTCTAAAGGAGTATTGGGAAAATGGACAATAAGTCAACTACCAAACGCATGATAGGCGCAGTAGTGCTGGTATTGATTGCCGCATTGTTGCTGGCATGGTTGCTGAAAGGCAAGAACAGATCGGTTCAGGAGCAGGAGCTTATCGCCCAGCAGACCCAGACTTCAGAGCCCATTCTCGGTTTTCCGGGCGTCAACCAGGAGGGTGAAGGTACCGATGCAGGTACACAGCAGCTTGCCGATACCACCCAGGGCGGACAGCAGGAGCAGGCGGGACAGGAAGCACCATATACCATGGGTACGGATGGCCAGCAGCAGGCTCAGGATGGTGCTGCCACCGCAGCAGCCGGGGATGCGTCCGACAAGGCCGCCACCGGTACTGACGGCAGTACGGTCGCCGGCAAGACCGATGACTCCACCGGGTTCCAGATTCGGGATCCCGGCAGCAATACCGAACAGCGTGTCATTGTCGAGAACGGTGAAGTCAAGACCGGCATCGGCAGCATGGGTACCAGTGAAGTGGCCAGTGCAGAGGGTGGCACGGATGGTGCAGGAGCCGCAGAGCAGGCCGCAGTCGATGAAGCCACCCGGACCGCAGAGGCTGCTGTCGCCGAGGAGGCTGCCAAAGCTGAGGCTGCAGCGGATCAGGCTGCCGAAACATCGGTTGCGGCTGCCCAGGAGCCTCGTCTGGCTCCCAGCGAAAGGATCGTTGCCGGTGGTACCGGTTCTTCAGGCTCAGGCCGGACAGCCAATCCGACTTTGGTGAACGAGAAACCGGTTCCGGCCCCGCGGACCCAGACTGCTGCTGCTTCCTCCCGCTCATCCGGCAGCAGCGCTTCTGTCTCTGCCAGTGCTTCCGGCAGCAGCACTTCTTCGGGCAGTACCGATTCATCAGCTGCCGTGGATAGTACTGCGGCCGTCGCCAACAGCGGCTCCGGCTATGCGATCCAGGTACTGGCTGCTTCCAGTGCCAGCAAGGCTGAGAACGTGCGCAAGTCCATTGCTGAAGATGGCTATCCGACCTTTGTTGTCAAGGCCAACGTCAATGGCAAGACTGTCTACCGGGTGCGGATCGGCAGTTACCCGCAGCGCAATGCCGCTGTCGCGGTTCAGAATCGCCTCAAGGCACGCTATACCCGCAATCAGTATGTGCAGAACAGTTTTGTAACACGCAATAACTGAGTTGCCCTGAAATATGCAAATGACGGCTACCCTGCTGGATGCAGGCATACTGGTACTGATAGTGCTTTCTTTCATTATCGGTCTGGTCCGGGGACTTGTCAGGGAAGCCATTTCCCTGGCAACCTGGATAGCCGCATTTGCCTTTGTCATCTATTATTTCAAGCCATTGGCCGAAGTGCTGCCATTCAACCTGCAGAGCGAGGTGGCCCGGCTGGGTCTGTCGGCAGCCATTATCTTTTTCGGTGTGCTGGTGATCGGTTCCATTGTCAACTTCCTGCTGACTTCAGCGGTCAGCTCTATCGGCCTGGGTGGGGTTGATTATTTTCTGGGTGGTATCTTCGGCCTGATCCGTGCCTTTCTTATTGTGACGCTGCTGGTGATTCTGGCTGACCTGACGCCTTATCCGTCACAGTCCTGGTGGAAGGAGTCCCGGCTGATGCCCTGGTTTGAGCAGGGAGCTGCGAGCCTGAAAGCGCAGATACCTGCGGATGTTTCCGGTTATCTGGGGCGGGAGCCGTTGTAAGCACCTGTCTTTTGGCGCTGTCCATGGCCCGTTCCGGAATCTTGCCGCTGTCGTGGCTGTTTGCGGCAGACAAGGGTAGAATGCCCGTTTTGATTCCTGGTCAGGTTGGGTATGTGCGGAATAATCGGGATAGTGGGGCAGGAGCCTGTCAATCAGGCGCTGTATGACGGATTGACGGTCCTCCAGCACCGGGGGCAGGATGCCGCCGGCATTGTCACCAGCGATGGCCGCAAGCTCTATCTGCGCCGGGGTAACGGTCTGGTCAAGGAAGTGTTCCTGGATGAACACATGCGCAACCTGCTCGGCACCATGGGCATCGGGCATGTGCGTTATCCAACCGCCGGTTCAAGCTCCTCATCCGAAGCCCAGCCCTTCTATGTCAACAGTCCCTACGGCATCTCCTTGGCCCACAACGGCAATATCACCAATGACCGGGCCCTGCGCAAGGAGCTTTACCAACAGGATCGCCGGCATATCAATACCGAGTCGGACTCCGAAGTGCTGCTCAATGTGTTTGCCCAGGAGTTGCTGCGTCAGGACGCCTTCCATGTCAAGCCGGCGGATATTTTTGCTGCTGTCAAGGGGGTGCATCACCGCTGCCGGGGTGCCTATGCCGTGGTGGCCATGCTGACCCGTGACGGGCTGGTCGGTTTCCGGGACCCGCATGGTATCCGGCCACTGGTCTATGGCGTGAAAGAAACGGCACAGGGCAAGGAGTACATGCTGGCCTCTGAAAGTGTGGCTTTGTCGTCACTCGGATTCAGGCTGGTGCGAGACATCGAGCCGGGCGAGGCGATCTACATTACGGCGGAAGGCAAGGTATTCACCCAGCAGTGCAGCAATGCACCCCGGTACAACACCTGCATTTTTGAATACGTCTATTTTGCCCGCCCTGATTCCATTATTGACAATGTCTATGTGCATAAGGCGCGCATGCGCATGGGGGGCAAACTGGCCGACCGTATCCGGCGCGAGTGGCCGGAGCACAATATCGAGGTGGTGATGCCGATTCCGGATACCAGCCGTACTTCTGCCCTGGAACTTGCCAATACCCTGAATGTCCCATACCGGGAAGGCTTCATGAAAAACCGCTATATTGGCCGGACATTTATCATGCCGGGCCAGAAGCAGCGCAAGAAGTCGGTGCGTCAGAAACTCAATCCGCTGGATATTGAATTCAGGGACAAGAATGTCTTGCTGGTGGATGATTCGATTGTCCGGGGCACGACATCAGAGGAAATCGTGCAGATGGCACGGGATTCGGGGGCACGCAATGTGTATTTTGCGTCAGCGTCGCCACCGATCCGCTACCCGAATATCTACGGTATCGACATGCCGGCTGCTTCCGAGCTGATCGCCCACGGGCGTACCGAGGCCGAGGTCGGGGATGCGATCGGGGTGGACCGGCTGTTTTACCTGGAGCTGCCCGATCTGATTGAATGTGTGCGCAAGGGTAATCCGCGTCTGCAGCACTTTGAATGCTCGGTATTCACCGGGCAATATGCTACCGGAGAAGATAATAATTATTTCACCGAACTGGAGGCTCTCAGAAATGACAAACAAAAAGAACAAAACCTGTCCACTGCTGTTGGCATTGATCTCAGGGACAGCGATTAGCCTGGGGCAGGTTGCCATGGCTGATAATCTGCCATTGCGACAAGCGACCGGGGTCGGGATGACTGCCGAGTCTCCCTTTGAGCCGGTTCTGCAGGACCTGCGGCAGCGTTTTCCATCCTATTCCACCGCCAGCGTGATCCTGATTGATGCCACGGCCCAGAAGCTGATCCTGCTGGAGCAGGGACAGCCTGTCGGGGAGTGGACCATCTCCACGGCGGAGGCCGGACTGGGCAGCCGCAAGGGCAGTAACCAGACGCCCCTTGGGGTGCATCGGGTGGCACGGAAATTCGGTGATGCTGCCCCTCTGGGCACCATTTTCCGGGCCCGCCAGAATACCGGACGGGTTGCCCGGATTCTGACCGAGCCGGGTGCACGCAGTAATGCAGATAATGTCACTACCCGTATCCTGTGGCTGGATGGACTGGAGCCGGGTTTGAACAGGGGCGGGAAGGTGGACTCCCATGAACGTTATATCTATATCCACGGTACCGATGAGGAAGGGCGACTGGGTGCGCCGGCTTCCCATGGCTGTATCCGCATGAGCAACCGGGCGGTGGTCGAGCTGTTTGACCGGGTCGGTGTCGATACCCTGGTCGTGATCGCCCGGCAGCGTCAGTAAGCCTGTCACCGATCCACTGATAGCCGGACCGAAACCGGCGGGCAATCTGCCCTTGTAATGTTTGACAGGCTTTTGCCTGCAGCCTAACATAACTCATGCGCCGATTTGAACATCAGCTTGCGGGCGCTTAAAAAATACAGCTAAAGCGGCCAGCCTGCTTTAGCCCTTGGGTTATGGCGGGTTTTTTCGTTTATCCCCGCCTGCCGGTAACACCAACAGACTGAGGTCTTATCATGATTGATTCCTGGGAGTTTGACACACTGGCGGTACGTGCCGGGCATACCCGCACGGGTGAAAAGGAGCATGCCGAGGCCATTTTTCCGACCTCCAGCTTTGTTTTTGGCAGTGCTGCCGAGGCCGCCGCCTGTTTTGCCGGAGAACAGCCGGGGAATATCTATTCACGCATGACCAATCCGACCGTGCGTTATTTTCAGGAGCGTCTGGCTGCACTGGAAGGCGGAGAGAGCTGTGTGGCCACAGCATCCGGCATGGCGGCGATTCTGGCTGTCATGCTGGGACTGCTGAAAAGCGGGGATCATGTGGTGTGTTCCGCCTCGGTGTTCGGGACGACTACCGTGCTGCTGCAGAATTATATCCAGAAGTTCGGGGTTGAGGTCAGCTTTGTCCGTCTCAGTGACCTGGAAGCCTGGGAGGCGGCATGCAAGCCCAATACCCGGCTGCTGTTTGCCGAAACGCCTTCCAATCCGCTGACCGAGCTGGTGGACATCCGTGAGCTGGCAGGTATTGCACATCGGCATCAGGCCCTGCTGGTGATCGACAACTGCTTCTGCACCCCGGCCCTGCAGCGTCCGCTGGCGCTGGGGGCGGATATTATTGTCCACGCTGCCACCAAGTACCTGGACGGGCAGGGGCGGGCACTCGGGGGTGCTGTGGTGGGTGATGCCGAGCGGGTAGGCAAGGATGTGTTCGGGGTGTTGCGTTCCGGCGGGGTGGCCATGAGCCCATTCAATGCCTGGATTTTCCTTAAAGGCATGGAAACCCTGAGCCTGCGCATGAAGGCCCATTCCGATAATGCCCTGCAGCTGGCACAGTGGCTGGAGGGACATCCGGCGGTGGAGACGGTTTATCACCCCGGGCTGGCCTCCCACCCGCAGCATGCGCTGGCCCAACGTCAGCAGAGCGGTTTTGGCGGCATGGTGTCTTTCGTGGTCAAAGGTGGCCGGGAATCGGCCTGGACCGTGATGGACCAGACTCGCATGATTTCCATCACCGCCAATCTGGGCGATACCCGGAGCACCATTACGCATCCGTCGACCACAACCCACGGACGTCTGACCGATCTGCAGCGTCAGGATGCCGGGGTGGTGGAAGGGCTGTTGCGGGTATCGGTCGGGCTGGAGGCCGTGTCTGACATTCGTGCGGATCTGGAGCGTGGTCTTGCCATGAGAGCCTGATTACAGCTCATTTTTACACCAAAATACTGCGCTGGCGGTGTGCAGCCAGCCAGTTTTCATATCATATCGGCAGGACTGCGAATGGTGATTCCGGGTGTGTTCAGAACGTAAGCGTTCACGCTTTCCGTTAGGCATTGCAGCGATTTTGTAGTAAATTCCCCCCATCCCAAGTACGAGCCACTTTCACCTTGTTAGCCCCAGCCTCCCCACTGCCGACCACCCTGGATG
>Ga0116152_10000885_pt1 | contig 24787 bp, 26 predicted proteins | sample AD_UKC119_MetaG_FD_89894 | JGI IMG/M metagenome (GOLD analysis project Ga0116152, IMG submission 89894) | Active sludge microbial communities of municipal wastewater-treating anaerobic digesters from Hong Kong - AD_UKC119_MetaG | ecosystem: Engineered > Bioreactor > Anaerobic > Digestate...
CCGAAGCGGTTTCCAGCGCAGGTGCCGGGGCAGGGGCTTCCGGGGCGGCGAGGACGAGCCAGGCCCCGACGCCGACGCCCGCCACGGCGGTGACGGCCGAGAGGGCATAGGGGTTCACGCCGCTGCGGCGCTTTGGTGCTTCGGCAGGTCTCATGCGGGCCATGCGCGCGGCAAGTTTGCCGTCCTGATCGTCTTCGCTCATTGGTCGGCCCCCGCTTCCGCGGTCACGCAGACATACTCATCCCCGTAGCGCAGAACCCAGCGTTCCGAGCGGGTGCTGACGGTGATCGTGGTGCCGCGCACGGCGGAGTTGACCGAGTATTCCTGTCCCTTGGCATCGGCCCGGAAGATCGTCGGCATCGGCGCGCCGGGCGGGATGAGAAAGGTGGTCTTCCGCCCATCGTCAGAAATCGACACCGGCGCGAAGTCGGGGAGCCGCTTGCCTTTTTTCATGACCTTATAGGTCATCGGCAGGGCCGCCGGGATGTCCATTCCGGGCGAGGTGCTGCGGGTCGACCCAGGCACGGTGAACTTCACCGAGTAGTTCGGGCTGCCCTTGGCGCTTTCCGTGACCTGGAGAAAGTAGATGTTCCTCTCGGTCTCGACCGTCAGGTTGGTCGAGGCGCCAGCTACCACCGGCTTGATGATGAAGAGGTTCGACCGCTCGAGCTTGTCGATCTTGAAGCTTTCGAGATCGCCGATGGCGATGGACTGGATTTTTTCGCCGTCGCCAAGCTCAACGAGGGTCACGGTCCGGAGCCGCGTGGTGATGCGGTAGACCTGACCCTCCTGGTAAGTGGCATAGGTCACCCTTGCGTCATGGCTGCCGGATTTCGGGGCGGTTTCGGCAAGCGCGGGCAGTGCAGCGAGGCTGGCCAGGAGACCCGCCGCGAAGAATGTGAAGCGTGGGGTCATATCAGCCTTCCGAAGGGGTCAGGGCCTCGGACGTGAGGCGATAATCGGTAACGAGGAACCCGGTCGGGTTCTGCCAGACGAGATCGAGCGCGGTCTGTTTGGTCGGTTCGAACCGGTAGGTGACGGTCGCGGTAAACTTGCCGATCCGGTCCGGGATGCCCTCGCCATCCGAGATCCAGGTCTTGGTGAAGCGCACCTGCGCGGTTGTCGCGGTCACCGGCGTGATCGAAAGGATGTCGACCCGGACCCTGGAGCTGATCCCATAAAGCTTCGGCGGGTAGTTCGGATGCCCCTCGGTCCAGAGCGCCACGAGGGACGACTTCGCATTGGCCTCCGACCAAGTATAGGCGCGGAGGATCCGGGTCTCGTTGTCGTGCTGGTCATAGGTTTCGCGGTCGGTGACATAGGCGAAGAGAAGGCTTTGCCGGATGGCCTCAGCCTGTTCCATTCCGGCCTTCTCGACCGCCACCACGCGCTCGGCCACACCGGTGTCCTTGTCGACGATGGCGAGGAAGGCTTCGGTTTCTTTCAGGGGAAGGAGGGTGACGACGGCGATCATCCCCAAGAGGCCGATGGCGAGCCCGCCGCCCGCCACCGCATAGGCGATGCGTTCGCGTTTCTTCACGCCGAAGAACATCTCGGCTTCGAGAAAACTTCTCAGTTCAGGGGGTGAACCTGTCATGGTCTTGCTCCGGGAAATGGGTTTTGGCGCGGCTGGCGGGTGGCTGGATCAGCTGTCGCGGATGAACTGGCCGAGCCGCATACGGGCGGCATGGCCCCGCTCGGCATCCGACCGCGCCTGATCGCGCAAATGGTGGTGTTCGGTCTTGCCGGTCATGAAGCCAGAGCGGAACTCGTTCATGCGCCGGGCGGAATAGTCGGTGGCTTTTTCCAGAGGCTTGCCCGCAACCCGCAGGGCCTGGGGCGCAATGCTGGCGAGGCTGATCTGGCCGGTGATATGCGTCACGGCATTCGGGATGGCCATCAGGGCGAAGATGCCGACGAAGACGATGACGAAGAAGCCGAGGATCGAACCGAGATCGGTGACATCTTCCGTTTCACGGAAGACATCATGGGCCACTGTCACGACGGCGACGATGATCCCTGCGGAGGCAACCGGGTACATCAGATAGCCGATCATCGCCGAGAGCCAGGCCTCGAAGATGCCCTTGGTCTTCTCGAAGATCGTGGCCCCGATGGCGAGAGGAGCCACGCCCAAAAGGATGGCAATCATCAGCTTGGCGAAGCCGACGATGAAGACATAGACCGCCATCAGGATGCCGAGGACGACATAAAGGATCGCGGCAACAAAGCCACGCATGATCGAGGACATGGCAGAGGAGACACTATCGACATTGCCCGCCATCATGTTCGCCATGTCATCCATGGCTGCAGTAGCGGAGGTGGCGACACCACCGCCGCCGAGGCGGAAGTATTCCAGCGCCAGATCGCTCAGCCCGTTGCTGGCAGCCTGATAGATCTGGCTGAAGTTCGACCAGGTGAGACCGAACATCAGCACCATGACGATCCGGAAGGCGAGTTGCACCGCATCGCGCATGGCGATGCGGTAGACATTGAGGGCGGCATTGATCCCGACCATGACGAGGAGGAGGGCGAGAAAGCTCGAATAGATCGGGCCGACGGCGCTGGCTGTTGCCTCAAAAAACCGTTGGCCCGCCGCCGTGATCGCCGCATCCAAAGTCGTCAGAATGGTCGAGACGCTGTCCATCAGAAGGAACCGCCACACATGGTCTCGGCGACGGCGATAAGCTTACGAGCTTGGGCTGAGATGGCCGCGGTATGTTGCCAGGACAGCCGTTCAACCTTCTTACCTTCGCGTAAGGCAGCGGCGACCGCCTCCACATCATCCCAGTTCGCTACTTTGCCAGTGCAGCCGCAGTCAGCCGTTGCGATGACATTCCGCGCCCTGACATAGCTGTAAACGTCCCGAAGCGCGCGCGCCTCGGGCCCGGACTGCGCATCCTTATACTCCGGCGGCCACTGGGCCTCGCAGTTGCGGAACTCTTCGTTCACCGCGCCGGGGATCGGCTGGACATCGTCCGGGACATCGATCTTCGGCAGGATGTCGAGGAAGGCCTCTTCCTGCGCCAGATCGGCCGGGGCAGGGGTCTCGGCCGAGGCCATTCCCGCCAGCAGGGTCGCCAGGATCAGCGCCGCACTGACGGGCTTCCGTTGCACTTTGCCCATTTTCATTCCTTCCCAATGACCTTGATGAACTTCTCTTCTTCGGCGGCCGTCGCGGCATCCATGACGCCCGCCTCGCCCATGCCCATGAGCTGGGCGGATTCCATGTTCCAGATGTTGGCCATGGCGATGGAGAGCTCGGCCGTGACCCTTGTGTTGAGGTCGATGGCTTCCTTCAGCCCTTCGGTGTCCGGGATCTCCTGAACGAGATCGTGCACCCGTTCGAGGCTTTCGGAGGCCTTGACGGAGGAGGTTTCCGCAGCCGCGGACAGGAAGGCGGCCGTGTTGGCTTGCGTGCCGATCCGCGCCGCACCCGGGTCCTCGCTCTTCGAAAGTGTGTCCACGGTGGCGACATCAAGCCCGACCGAGGCGAAGAAATCGGACACATATTGTCCGGCCGGCTTGTCACCGACCTTCCCCGACGTCGTCATCAGGGAATAGTCGCCATCTTTCGCGGCGATCATCCCACCTGTCAGATCGGCGACATCAGGCAGGATGTCGTCAAAGAAGGTGTCGGGGTCAGGAATGCCCAAGGCTTCCAGCGTCAGCCCGTTTCGGAGCGCGTCGAGCTGCGCCTTCAGGGTGGCGATCTGTTCGATCTGCTTCAGGATCTGCTCGTCGAGCTTCAGGTTCGAGGCGATCATCTCGCGCACCTGGAGTTTGGCCTCTGTCAGCACCTCCCCGATCTTGGCGATGCTGGTAAGGTCGATCGTCGGCACGCCCTGGGCTGCCGCTGTCAGCGGCAGCGCCATCGCTGCGGTGAGGAGAAGGGCACTGACGCCCCGGATGCGCTTGGGGATCATTCGGAACCAGCCTTTACCTTGATGAATGTTGCGTCGCGGGCATAGGCCTCGATCCAGAGCGCGTATCGCGCCTGGTCGACCTTGACCCTTGCGGCCTTGACCCTGTCGACCATCAACGCGATCCGCACCGCCTCTGCCCGGGCATAGGTGTTGAGATCCAGCGCTTCCTTGGCCGATTTGGTGGTCGGGATTTTCTCGATGAGGACGCGAAGCCGTTTCAGTGAAGCCTCGATCTCAAGGCTTGCTTCCATGCCATAGTGCAGCCCGGCGTCCGAGACATTGGAGGCCGTGGCGATCGCCATGTCGCGTGGATCGAAGGTGCCGACCTGATCGATGCCGCTGATCTTCGCCGCATAGGCGTTGAAGAACCCGGTGATACGGACGACGTAATCCTGGGTCTCCTTGAACGGGGGAATGCCGCCATATTTGGAGACATTGCCCGGTCCGGCATTGTAGGCGGCCAAGGCCAGCGGCACCGAGCCGAACTTGTTGAGCTGGGTCAGGAAATACCGGGCACCGCCATCAAGCTGCAGCATCGGATCGTCATAATAGGCCGGATAGATGCCGAGATCCTTTGCAGTATCCGGCATCACCTGCGTCAGGCCGAAAGCACCGACCGGTGACCGCGCGCCGATGGAAAACCCGGATTCCTGCTTCACAAGGCTCTGGAACCAGATGCGGAACTCGACCGGATTGAGACCGGCCCGCGCGAGGCCCGGGTGGCCCGCGTATTTCTTCGCCGTGGCGACGATCATCTCCTCGATGCCGGTCTTGCCATCCCCGAAGAGCCGCGCGGCATAGGGGCTGTCATCTTCGACGTCATAGAGGACTTCCGCCTCGGCCCCCGGGATCATCTCGAGGTCGCCGATCCATGGCGCGTTGCCGGTCATCATCGCAAGTGTGGCGTCGAGCGCATCGAGCTGTTCCTGGTGCAACTCGGCAATCCGCGCTTTCTTGTCGGCCTCAAGTTCCCGCGCACCGGTCAGGTAGGACATCTGCGCGATTTCCAGGCTGTGCTGGATGATCGACTTGCCATCGGCAATCGGCACGCCTTGCGCGAAACCCGCCAGCGGCAGCGCTGTCGCCATCAGGGCAAGCGCCCTGACAGGTCGTCTGGATTTAGCGGCAGGGAATGACATCGACGGGCGAAGTGTTGCCGCGCGAGACAAGGCCCGCATCCGGGCTTGCGCCCTTGGTGGAAGTGGTCACAGTGGAGCCAGCGGTCGCCCAGCAATTGGTCTTGGCGATCGGCACTTCCGCGCAGCCTGCGAGGCCGGAGCATCCGACTCCGATAAGCAAAGTTATGTAATATATTGATTTCATTTGGTAATCATTCCTTCCAGAATTTGGGCCGCGCGGCATAGTCAGCGCCGAAGGCATTGAGCCCGGCCTGACCACCGCCAAGTGCTGTCAGCAAAGGCCCGAGTGCCTTCAGGTCGACATTGAGGACGGTCGAACCGCGTGGGGAGCGTGACAGGACCAGTCGCTGACCCGGGATCGGGTTCAGGACGAAATCCAGCTCGCCATCGGTCAGGCGGAAACTTTCGTAGTCGGCCGAGGCCGCCTCGCCGTTCGGGAACAGGAGCTGGTTCGGCAGCGCTTCCAGGATCGACCGGGCTTTCGATCCCCGGATCTGGCTCGGGAACTGCGTCATCATCACGACCACCACGTTCTTCTTCCGGGCCGTCACCAACCACTCGGCAAGTTTCTTGGCGAAGTACTCGTCGTCGAGGACCTTCCAGGCCTCGTCGATCAGGATCAGCGTCGGGCGCTTTTCCTCGATCAGCATCTCGATGCGGCGGAAGAGATAGCCGAGGATCGCGGTGCGCTCTGTGCCGAGATCGAGGATCTCCGTCAAATCGACAGCCGTCACATCATGGCTGGTGAAATCCACCACCGGCTCTGTGGCCTCACCGAAGACCCAGCCATAGCGGCCATCCGGTCCCCATTCGCGGAGACGCTGCGCCAGATCGAGGCCGTCGCCGACATCGCCAAAGAGTTCCTGAAAGCTCTGGAAGTTGCGCAAGCCCAAAAGGGCCTTGCCGTTCTGGGCGATAGCGGATTTGAGGGCCTCGGATTGCAGGGGCGTCATGGGACCGGAGCGGGACTCCAGGAGGGCCACCAGCCAGTCGAGAAGCCAGGCTTCTCCGCGCTCTCCGGCCTCGGTCGCGAGCGGGTTCAGACCCGTCGGGCGTCCCGCGCGCACCTCGGCATAACGACCGCCAAGGGCATGCACTGCCATCTTGAGACCGGCTTCCTTGTCAAAGATGATCGTCCGGCCCCCGGCCCTTTGGGCTTGGGCGGCAAGGAAGGCGACGGTGGTCGTCTTGCCCCCACCGGATTTGCCGAGAACGAGGGTGTGGCCGTTGGTCGGTTCTGCCGCAGGATCGCCCGGCTCGTGGAAGCTGAAACGGTGGAGTGAGCCCTGCAGCGTTTGAAACGCGGTGATCGGTGTGGCCCAAGGGAGCCGCGCCTTTTCTGTGCCTGTGTCGGCGGCATGAAGGGCCGCCATGTCCGCGAAATTGATCGACGACACTGTCATGTCGCGCGCGCGGTAATCCATATTGCCGGGGTGCATGGCAAAGAACGCAGCCTCGAGCGCCGTCACTTCGCGCACGAGGCGCATGCCATTCTGATGCGCAATGCCGCGGATGCGGGCGACCTCTGAGTCGAGGGCGGCCTCAGTCTCGGCGAAAACGGTGATGGTCATCTGATGGACGCCAAAGCCAAGCGCGCCGCTCTCGGCCTTGTCGGCCGCCTCGAAGAGCTGAGCCTCGACAGTGGCGGCGATGTCTTCCGCCGACCGCATCTGGGCCACGCGGCGTTTCACCCGCTCGGCGATGCTGCCGCGCTCGATGGGCGTGTAGCTGTGGGTGATGATCGTATCCTGCGCGGCCCCAAGCGCATCGAGCATTCCGGGCCAGGTCGCAGTGGCATAGGATTTGACATAGAGAACGGCGGCAAGCTTTGGGGTGGGCGTCCCCTCTTCGATCTCGACCACACCTTTGCCAAACTGCACGGAGGCACTGGCGGCATCCTCCGCCAGAAGGCAATACGGGCTGCGCGGATGCTCCCGCAACTCGCCGGTCAGAAGCGAGGCGTAAAAACCGACGAGGCTGTCATCGCTGATCTTCATCCGGCGCGTCTTGATGCCGAGACCGGTCTCGAGGATGGAGGCCACCTCGCGCAGTTCTTCCAGACGGCTGGTGGTGTCTTCGCCCCAGACCCGGGCCGCAGCTTTGCCGAAGAGCGGAACAGCCAGCGGAGTCACATGCCGACGGACGACGGTCAGGATCAGCACGGAATCCTGCAGATTGCGCCGGTCAAGCTCCCTGCCCCAGGCTTTGTCGATGTCGGCCGCAAAGCTCAGCCCATGGATCGGCACGATCCCGGTTTCCGCGGGCCGCATCATTCGGTGCAGATAGAAGCTGAAACGCTCATCAAGCGTGTCGAGGAGGTGCGCGAACCCCGCCCGAAGGGCTGAGACGGCAGCCGCCCCGGACGTGACGCCGTCGATGCCGGTCACCTCAAGTGACAGCATCAACGCATTGTCCCGGGTGCGGACGACCTCGTCATCAAGCTCGATGACGTAGGGCAGATGGGCATAGATCTTCGGGCTGGCCGGGATCAACCGCCCTGCCCTGCTCCGAACCTGCTCCCGCTCAAGAAACATGGCGCCGCCTCCGGTTCAGGATGGCCAGCGGCGTCACCTGCATCATGACGGCAAAGACATGATGCCCGTTGGGGTTCACCTTGGTGGCAAGGCGCGCGAGGCCGTACCAGACCGGGGCGGTCAGGAACCACCAGACCGGCTTGAACAGGATGAAGGGCAGCACGGTCATCGCTCCCACTGCCATGGCATAGGGCATCGGCAGGCCGAGAAACCTGGCTTGCCGCGAGAGCCCGAGGATGACCGCGCTTTTCTCCATGGGTCCGGCCCCGCTTCAGCTGAAGGACGAACGCAGGTTTGCGACGATGGCGGGGCCGGCGAAGACGAGGAAGGCACCGACCACGACCAGCGCCACCCAGGCCCAGGAGATCCGATTGAAGGCTGCAAGAAATCCGGTGACCACAAAGGCGATGCCGAAGAAGGCGGTCGCCAGAGTGCCCCGGAATGAGGCGAGGATGCCGGTCGCCACGGTCTCGGCCTTGGTGAAGACCACCTGTGCCAGAGCGGGCTCGGTTGGGGCCAACACCAGGGTGCAAAGGGTCAGGCCCAGAAGAGCCACGTTCGGATTGCGCATGTCGGGGTTTGTCCTTCTGGTCAGAGATCGGCGAGGATGCGGTCGTAAGCCGCCATCACCTTTACGATGTGGGATTGGGTCTCGTTGTAGGGTGGGATGCCGTCGTATTTGCGCACGGCTTCCGGCCCGGCATTATAGGCCGCAAGAGCAAGCTCCAGGCTGCCGAACTCGGCCATCTGCTCGAGAAGGTAGCGCGCACCACCGTCGAGGTTTTCAATCGGGTCGGCCGGATCGACGCGCAGATAGTCCGCTGTTCCGGGCATCAGCTGCGCGAGGCCCAAGGCGCCGGCAGGACTGACGGCTCCTTGGGTGTAATTGCTCTCGACCTTGATCATCGCCTGAAAGAGTGCGACCCATTCTGCCGGTGAGAGGTCGAGCGCCGCAAGCGCCGGGTCATCCTGATAGCGTGCCGCGACGAGCCGGATCGCGGGCAGCACCTCTGTCGGTGCCGCAACGCCCTTGGAGCTATAGGAGACCTCGGTCGTCTCCCCCTCCCTTTCCCGGGCTTCTGCTTTCTCTTCCTGTCGTGCAGGAACAATTAGGTTTCCCTGGCCGTCATAGCGCAGGACGGACGTCTCGAGGGAGGCGAGCTCGATCTCTGCCCCCTGCCCGACCTTGTCATTCCACCGGATCACCTCGGCCTGCGAGGCTCCGCATGCCGCTCCGGACATCGCCAGCGACAGCAGGCACGTCGAGATGATCGAGGGCAAGCTTGCCGAAGGCGAGGCCGAACATCCCGATCGGTGAATTGACGATCCGTTCCCGCGCAAGGGCTGTAACCAGCATGAAGCGCTCGCCGTTCGCATTGACAACATAAAAGAGCCACTCGCCGGAAAAGCGCCCCTCGGGGTCCGGAGCTGACACACACTCGATCTCAACCGTCGCTCCTTCCGTTGCCGCCATCTTGCGGAAATCGCGTTCCAGCAAGACGGGCAAAGCACGTCTTTTCGTCGTCATGGGTTCCCCTCGGGTTCGATCTGTCGGGGATCGTTGTAACGGAAAGTTTTCCGTGCAGCGATGCCTAACAGAAAGTCTGGCGCATACAACGCAAAAATGACAAACACGATAAAATAAGTCTGTAGGGCGAACAGCCCAAGGCCTCCGTAGCATGGGCGGTCGGGCGGCGGATGACAGGGGAAGGAGCGAATATGTCGACAAGATCAGGTGGCCGGCATGCATCGCACGACCCACAAAACAAGGGAAATCGCGCGCCGTTTCCGGTGCCGATCCGAGGGAAGCTCTTGCGTCAGGTGAGCGTGCTGCGTGTCACTTTCGCCGCCGCAACCTGCGCCTTGATCAGTGTGGTTCCCGCCGCCGCACAACCTGAGGTGATTCGCTGTCTGCCGCCCGAAGCACCGATGACCGAGCTGCCGGCAGACATCCTGGCCGAGTACCGCACAGAGATCGCCGCAGAGTTCGAGGCGTATTTCTCGTCGATCACGGATCACATCGCCTGCCTTGATGAAGAGCGCGCCCGCGTCATGGACGAGGCCCGTGCGGCGACCGAGGCCTACGCCCGCCTCATCAACACCATCCCTGTCAGAAAGGACCTCCCGTGAGACGTCACCTCCCTGCACTGCTGCTCGGTCTCGGGCTCTCGACCACAGTTGTTACACCGGCCGTGGCCTATCCGGTCGACTGCGCGATTCTGCTCTGTCTCGCAGGGGGCTGGCCGGCCTCCGCCGAATGCGCCCATGCGCGTGCGGTCTTCATCCGCCGCATCACACCCTGGCCGATCGAGCCGCCGCTCCAGATCTGGAACTGTCCGATGCGGGCGAGTTTCCCGCAGGAGGAGCGTGCCATGGAGCGCTTGTTCGACATCGCCGTTCGCGGTGAGCCTGTGCCGCTCGTCTCGATCCCGGAAACGCCGCTGGCGCTTCACCTCGCCCAAGACCGGGCAGATGTCGATATCTCCGATCCGGCGTTTGACTTTGTCCGGTCGATCCGGGTCTTTGAGATTACCTACCAGCAGCAACGCAACCAGCATGGCGACTGCAACAGCTGGGGATCGGTCTACATGGGCACCTATGGAGCTCAGGGCGACTACAGACGTCGCCGGAGCAGCGTTTCTGCGGTGCCGACCGCTTCAGACCTCGCGGTGCCAGCCGACTGTCGTAGCTATTGGCACCGGTCAGTCTTTGTCGAGTGGCGCGACTATGAAGGCAGCTACGGACACGAAGAGGTTCACTACTGAGAACCTGAACGACCGCTCTCCCCCGAAACGCTCGAAAGACCAGATCCCCAGAAAAAGAAACGACGCCAGACCATAGGCACGACGCCGCACTGAATTCCCTCGTGGTAGTGGGAATCTAACGCGAGCTTTGGGTCCGTTCAACCGGCAAATGCCTTTGCCGGAACGAAATTTTGCACGCCTCACGGTCTGGTGTCGCCCCAAGACGGAACGACACATCATGGAACTCACCACCGGTGCCATCCTGCGCCGCATTACCGAAACGCCACTCTCCACGGCGGCGCACAAGCTCGCGACGATCATCCTCGACGGGATCGCCTGGAAGGATGGGTACAACGGACTTGAACGCGGGACGGCCGCGTTCACACTGCCGCATCTCGCTGAGAAGATGGGTGTTTCGCGGCAGCACCTAACGGCCCTCCTGGTCGAACTTGCAGCGTCCGGATTGGCGCTGGTCCGGTGGAAGCCGAACGGAAAGTTTGCGCCGTGGCTCTTCCGGTTCGGGGAGCGCGAGGATGCCGATGCGCCGCCAGATGACGTGTCAGCCCCAGGCGACACATCACTATCTAGAGAACCTAAGAACAAAACTGTCTTTGCAGGGAAGATCGAGATTTTGGACGGAACCAACGTCTATCGCACACCCTGGGCGGACCTTATCAAGGCCGCGAAGGCGTCACTCGCTTGCTGGAACGTCGACACACAGGTCATCTGGGAGCGCTTTCTCGCGTTCAACAGGGCGCGAGGAAATGCTGTAGTACCTGCGGGGTTTCTTCTGGGCTTCATGCGCCGGTGGCGGACTTCGCCCGACTCTGCTGCGAAACCAAATGTGCTTGCGGTACCGAAGCGGTCCACGCCGGAAGAACTGGAGCTGCATCGACTTATTGCCGCTGCTCCCAGCAAGAACTGGCAGTTTCATGCATCAGATTTGTGCAAACTGATCGGCCAAGCCGCCTATGATGCCCAAGTGCTCGATGTCGTCCAACGGTTCAGATGTCAGCGGTTCGCTGCGACCCTCGCGGTACACGGACGGGCGGTACAGAATGGGCAAATCACGAGATAGCGGCCTGTACACTCTATTAAGTGTAGCTGTATCGCGCGTGTCGGATGGGCCTGCGAGTACCTGCGCGCTTGAAAACTTTCATCTTGACCGACTCCTCCTCGCGTGGGATGTATTTTGCATGATGCAAAAAACATACCGGAGCCCAAGATGAAGGATCAGACTAGCAATTCCTGGGAACAGCGCGACATGCACAACGTGTTCCACGGGTTCACCGACCTTGATACTCTGAATCGCAATGGCCCGGTGGTGCTAACGCATGGCGAGGGAATTCATGTCTTCGATGTTCACGGAAAGAGCTACATGGATGCCAACTCGGGCCTGTGGAACAACGTCGCGGGCTTCAACCACCGGGGGATAATCGAAGCCCTTTGCGATCAGGCGCGAAGGTTTCCCGGCTACCATGCTTTCTTCGGTCGTATCGCGGACACGACCGTCGCTCTGTCGGAAAAGCTGATCGAGATTTCGCCATTCCCAAGCGGCAAGGTCTACTACACCAACTCCGGCTCGGAAGCGAACGACACCGTCGTCAAGATGCTGTGGATGCTGCATCGCCGCAACGGCCAGCCGCAACGTCGCAAGATCATCTCGCGCGTGAACGCTTACCACGGCGTGACTGTCGCGACCGCCTCCATGACTGGCAAGGCCTACAACGCGGAGTTCGGCCTGCCGCTTCCGGGCTTCCTGCACGCAGACTGCCCGCACTTCTGGCGGTTTGGACGCGCCGGCGAGACGGAGATAGAGTTCTCGCAACGGCTGGCGCGCAATCTGGAAGAGTTGATCATCAAGGAGGGCCCCGACACCATCGCTGGCATGTTCGCCGAGCCGGTCCAGGGTGCCGGTGGGGTGATACCGCCCTCAGAAGGCTACTTCGAGGCCATTCGTCCGATCCTGCGCAAGTATGGCATCCCGCTGATTGCGGACGAGGTAATCACCGGCTTCGGCAGGACCGGAGCGATGTGGGGCAGCGACAAGTACAATGTCCAACCCGACGCCATCGTCGCCTCGAAATGCATTACGGCAGGCTACTTCCCGATGGGCGCGGTGCTTCTCGGCCCCGATCTCTGCGCTGCACTGACTGCTGTGTCCGAGAAGGCCGAGGAATTCCCGCACGGTTTTACTGCAGGGGGTAACCCGCTGGGCAGTGCGGTCGCGCTGAAGGCGCTGGAGGTGCTTGAAACCGAGGGGCTCTTGGAGAACGTGAACCGGCTAAGTGGGCGTTTCATGTCGGGACTTCGCCAGCTGGGCGAGCACAAGTATGCCGGCGAAGCTCGGGGCGTTGGCTTCATGGGCGCGGTGGAGCTGGTGGCCGACAAGGCGACGAAGGTTGCGCTGGACGGGTCGTACCAGATTTCAGAGCGGATCGCGAACAAGGCGCTGGAGAAAGGCTTGATTTGTCGTCCACTTGGCCAGGCCATCGTCCTTGGCCCCCCCTTCGTGATGACCGAGGTGGAAATGGACCGGATGTTCGCCATTCTTGCCGACACCATGACCGAAGTGTTCGCCGAAGTCGGTCTCTGACCAAGCTGCCGCGGACTGCCCGAGCCCCGGCGTGACAGCCGGAGAACGCCTCCGATTTATGTCTGATGGAGTGCCCGAATGCCGGGAGAGAAGCTGAACGTCTCGACCATCGAGGAAGCCCGCGCGCTGGTGAGGGAACGTAATCCGGCCCATGTGAAGGTGGGGGTCTTCGACGTGGACGGTGTGCTGCGCGGCAAGTACATCGCCCGCGACAAGTTCCTGTCGGCGCTCGATGACGGTTTCGGGTTCTGCAACGCCCTGCTGGGCTGGGACGTCAGCGACACCCTTTATGACAATTCGGTCTTTACCGGTTGGCACAGTGGATATCCAGACGTGACCCTGCGGATTCTGCCCAAAAGCGCGATGGTCCTGCCGTTCGAAAACGAGACGCTGTTCTTCGCGAGCGAGTTCGCCGGCACGGCCGAAGCCATCTGCCCGAGGGGCGTTCTGCGCCGCGTGCTGGCGCGGGCAGAAAGCATGGGCTTTTCGGTCCGTGCGGCGATGGAGTTCGAGTTCTTTATGTTCCAAGAGACCCCAGACACGCTGAAGGCGAAGGATTTCCGGGATCTCCAGACGCTGTCTCCGGGAAGTTTCAGTTATTCCCTTCTTCGGTCGATGGTGCAGGAGGGGCTCTATCAGGAAATCCTGGACACTTTCGGATCCATCGGCATTTCGCTGGAAGGTCTGCACGCCGAAACCGGCCCGGGCGTGGTGGAAACCGCCATCGCTGTGGACGAGGCTATGGCGATGGCCGACAAAGCCTCGATCTTCAAGGCGTTCATGAAGGTACTGGCCCAGAAGCGGGGCTTGATGGCGACCTTCATGGCGAAATGGAACGAGACCCTTTCGGGTCAGAGCGGCCACACACATATGTCGCTTTGGTCGACAGCAGGCCTGCCTCTGTTCCACGACCCCGCGGCGCCCGACGGGATGAGCGAGACGATGCGGCTTTTCCTCGGCGGGCAGCTTGCCTACTTACGTGAGTTCGCCGCGATGGTTGCGCCGAACATCAACAGCTATTCGCGCCTGACGCCCGGCTACTGGGCGCCGACGGCAGCGACCTGGGGCATCGACAACCGGACCGTCGGGATCAGGGTCATCCCCGGCTCGCCTAAGTCGCAGAGGCTAGAGTACCGTGTTCCGGGATCTGACGTGAACCCCTACTTGTCAATGGCCGCCGCGATCGGATCGGGGCTTCTGGGGATCGAGCGAGGCATCGATCCAGGAGCAAGGTCCGTCGGAAACGCCTACGCCCAGGACATCCCCGAATCTCGGCGCCTGCCTGGAAACTTGGAGACGTCGGCTGTACTGCTTCAGCAGTCCGAGGCGGCCATCGATCTATTCGGCCCGGCCTTCGTGCGCCACTTCTCGGACTCCCGCCTGTTCGAGGCACGCCAATACGCCCGTGCGGTCACGGATTGGGAGCTGAAGCGCTATTTCGAGATCCTCTGACCGAAGTGGCAGGACTAAGCAAACTGGAGCGACGAATGAATGCCATCATCCAATGCGTGTCCCCTGTCGACGGTAGCGTCCATGTAGAGCGGACCGCGATGTCCCTCGAACAAGGACGGGAGAGTTTTGCCCGGGCCAAAGCCGCGCAGGCTGGCTGGGAAACGATACCGCTTGCGGAAAGGACCGCGATGCTCGGCAGGGCAGTGGACTATTTCGTCGCGCACCAGGACGCGATCGCGCTTGAGATCTCCTGGCAGATGGGTCGCCCGGTCTCGCAGGCGGTGGGGGAAATTAGGGGGCTGGAGGAGCGCGCGCGCTATATGCTTGGCATCGCGCGACAGGCGCTGGCCCAGGATGAACTTCCACTGAACGGCCTGGCGCTTAGGACGATCCGTCGTGAGGCGCTAGGAACCGTCCTGGTGATCGCGCCCTGGAACTTTCCGCTGCTGACCGCGACGAATGCGATCTTCCCGGCCCTTGCTGCGGGGAACGCAGTGATCTTGAAGCATTCGGCACAGACGCTGCTTTGCGGAGAGCGGTTTGCAGCGGCCTTTGCCGCAGCCGGGATGCCGGAGGGGGTCTTCCAGTTGCTGATGACGACCAACGGCGACACCACCCGGCTGATCGGGGAGGCGCATCACGATCATGCCGTCTTCACCGGCTCGGTTGAGGTCGGGCGTGACTTGCAGAAGGCAAACGCGGGAAGTTTCAGCGGCATTGATCTGGAACTTGGCGGAAAAGATCCGGCCTATGTCCGCGCCGATGCGAATGTCGCCTTCGCGGCAGAGCAGATCGTGGATGGGGCGTTCTTCAATTCCGGTCAGTCATGCTGCGGGATCGAACGCGTCTACGTGCACAAGGCTGTCTATGAGGATTTCGTCGCCAAAGTGGTCGCTATTGTCAGGGCCTATCGGCTGGGCAATCCGACCGATTCCAGTGTGACGCTGGGCCCGGTTGTCAGCACGAAGGCGGCGGACTTCGTGCGGGGGCAGATCGCCGACGCCGTAGCACAAGGTGCGCGGGCCCTGATCGCGCCAGCCGACTTTCCGGAGAGCAAAGAGGGCACCCCCTATCTGGCCCCGCAAGTTCTGGTCGACGTGACGCATGGGATGCGGGTGATGACGGAAGAGAGTTTCGGCCCGGTGGTCGGCATCATGGCAGTGGACAGCGACGATGCGGCGGTGCGGCTGATGAACGACAGCAGATATGGCCTGACCATCTCCATCTGGACGCGGGACCTTGTGGCTGCCGAAGCGATCTCGCGTCGGATGGAGACCGGGACATGCTTTGCCAACCGCTGTGGCTACCTTGATCCGGGTCTTGCCTGGACTGGCGTCAAGGACACCGGGCGTGGATGTTCGCTGTCGACGCATGCCTACGCGCACCTGACGCGGCTAAAGTCGTACCATTTCAGGACACAGCCGGAGTGAAGTGGACCACCGGGCCAGCCCGGATCAGTCAGCCTTTCCAGCCCGGCGCAGGATTTCGGTAACGGCGGGACCGTCAAGCGCGCGGCAGATTAGCCCGGCGGGCTTGACCGTGGTCATCGGCTCTGCCGCCAGCATCGCGTTCAGGATCGCCTCGTCGGTGGCTTGCACCACGGCTTCGTAGGCCGGGTCCATTTGTTCGTCGTTCAGGTGCCGGAATGTCTGCTCGGTGCTGTCGAACTGCGGCAATGGCCGTGCGTTCGCCGTGCTGAAGGCGAGAAAGATGTCGCCTGAGCTGTTGCCTCCCGGTGTTCCGGTCCGGCTGATCCCGATCGCGGCGCGACGGGCGAGTCTGGAAAGCTGGTCTGGCCGCAGGGGCGCATCGGTGGCGACGATGACGATGATCGATCCGCGTTCCTGGCCCAGAAGGGAATCCTCGGTCAGCATTGTGCCCACGGGTTCGCCAAGGATCGTCAGCCATTCCCGTCTGCCGTGGTTGGCCTGGACAAGGACCCCGAAGGTGAGGTCACGGTCACCGATCCGAACCATTCGCGAGGATGTGCCGGTGCCACCCTTGAACTCGTAGCAGATCATTCCGGTGCCGCCGCCAGAGTTGCCTTCAGTCACAGGTCCTCCGCGTGCGCCGGTGATGGCCGACAGGACGTCGTCGGCCGAAACGTGGAAGCCGTTGATATCATTCAAAACGCCGTCGTATGTTTCGGCGATGACCGGCATGGCCCAGAGGTGATTGTCACGGAATGCCTCGCCGTAGTGCGAAACGATCCACCTAGTCGCGGCGTGGTGCGCCGTTCCGACGGCATGAGTGTTGGTGATGCAGATCGGGCCCAGGAAATGTCCGGCGTCCCTGATCCAGTGCGCCCCGGTCATTTCGCCGTTTCCGTTCAGAACATGCAGACCGGCGTGGGCAATCTGTGGCACGGGATTGTGGCCGAACGGCAAGATCGCGGTAACGCCGGTTCGCACTTTTCCTTCGGGCTGAAGGAGCGTCGTCATGCCCACCAGAACTCCTGCAACATCGGTTATTGCGTTCGATGGCCCCGTCCTTCCTGTCAACTTCCAGCCCAGTTCGCGAGCACGTTTGCGCATCATTTCGGCATTCCTTCACTTGCTTGGCGTGAGTTCGCTAAACTTCTTGCCAGACTCCGGATCTTATGTATTTTGATTATAGCAAAAAACAAGAACGACTCATCGGGGAGCGTTGACCATATGGGGTTCCTGCAGATCCTTTCTGCCCGCAAAGTGTACCAGACACCCGAAGGCTCATCGGTTCAGGCACTTGACGATGTTACTATCAACATAAGGAACAATGAATTTCTCACGCTGCTAGGTCCGTCCGGTTGCGGCAAGACCACCTTGTTGAAGTGCATTGCTGGTTTCGAGGATTTGGACGGTGGTGATCTAATCCTGGCCAGCAAAAGTCTGCGGAGCGTGCCACCGCACAAGCGGCCGTTCAACACGGTCTTTCAGAATTATGCACTGTTCCCGCACATGACGGTCGAACAGAACGTGGCCTATGGGATGGAAGTGGCTGGTGTATCTAAGGTCGAGCGTGACCGCCGCGCGGGCGAGGCGCTGGAGCTGGTGGGGCTCTCGGGGTTTGGAGGACGACGTCCGACGCAACTGTCGGGTGGCCAGCAACAACGCGTCGCACTTGCCCGGTCGCTGGTCTTGAAGCCGAAGGTCCTTCTCCTAGACGAGCCTCTGTCGGCGCTGGACCGAAAGATGCGCGAGACCATGCAGATCGAGCTAAAGAACCTGCAGCATGCCGTGGGGATCACATTCGTCTTCGTAACGCACGATCAGGAAGAAGCGCTTGCGATGTCCGACCGAATTGCGGTGCTTGCGCAGGGACGGCTTCAGCAACTGGATACCCCGACCGAGGTTTACGACAAGCCTGCAAACGAATTCGTTGCGAATTTTGTCGGGACGTCGAACATGTTCGCGGGCACCGTCGCGTCCATAAGCGGCGACCGGGTGATCCTGGAGACTGGGAACGGGCGGCGGCTGGCGGCAACCAGCACGGCGTTTCGGGTCGGTGACCAGGTAAGGCTTGTTCTGCGGCCCGAACATCTGACGATCCTGGCCCGGGACGAAACGGGCGATGCCGACGTTCCGGCAATCGAAGGCCGGGTCAGGGAGACAGTCTTCGTGGGCTCGACAATGCAGGTCCACGCCGACATCGGGCACGGACGTACAGCGCTTGTTTCGCATCCGCATACCCGGCGCGGGTCCAGCGACATCGCTCCGGGTGCCGAGGTCCGCATCGGCTACTCGGCGGCGTCCGGCCACCTGATTCCGATGCGGAGCGCTTGACATGGCGGGCGATCGTTTCATGGCGGCGCGGAAGCGGAACGCGCTTCTCCTACTGCTCGCGCCCATCTCGATCATTCTGGGGATATTCTTTTTGATCCCGCTGGGAATCGTCGTTGTCTACAGCTTTCTGGAGCCGGGACTTTACGGGGGCGTGGAGTGGACCTGGTATCCCTATAATTACGGTCGCATTCTGGGATGGCCGCTAAACGATTATGAGGAATTCGACCCGATCTACCTGAAGATATTCGCCACGTCGCTGAAATATGCCTTGATGACGGTCGTGTTCTCGCTGCTGATCTGCTACCCGGCGGCGTTCTGGGTTAGCCGCAGAAGCGAACGCTGGAAGGGGTTCGTCCTTTTCCTGATCACCTTGCCCTTCTTCGCCAGCCTGCTCATTCGGATTTATGCGTGGCTGCTGCTTCTACGACCGACCGGCTTTGTGAACACGGCGCTGGAAGCTGCAGGAATCATTTCCCAACCGCTCGATCTGCTGTTCTCGGGCACGGCAGTGGTTCTGGGCATGGTCTACATCTTCACGCCGTTCATGTTCCTTCCGATCTACGCGAACGTGGAAAAGCTCGACTTCTCGCTGGTGCGGGCGTCGCAGGACCTCGGGGCAAGCCCAATCCAGACCTTTCTGCGTGTCATTCTGCCGCTGACTGCACCCGGGATGGTCGCGGGTTCGATCATCGTATTCATCCCTGCCCTTGGAAACTTCATCGTGCCCTCTCTTCTGGGTGGGGCAAAGGTCCAGATGACCGGCAACCTCATCGAGCGCTCCTTCCTTCAGTCGCGGGACTGGCCATTCGGCTCAGCGTTGGCACTGCTGATCATGGCATCGGTCGTCGTGGTGCTGATGATCCAGACCGTCAAAGCCGGTCGCGCAAAGGGCGGGAGACCAGCATGAAGAACAAGCGCCAGATGTTGTGGTCGGCTTTGCTGAAGGGTTACGGGGTCCTCTTCCTCGTCTTCCTTTACCTGCCGCTGGGCTTGATCGTCGCCTTCTCGTTCAACGCCAACCCGATCAACGTCGCCGAATGGACCGGCTTCACGCTGGACTGGTATGCTACGATCTTTCAGGGAGCGAGCGTCGAGGGCAACTTCGATGCCGCCTTTACGGAATCGCCCGAGCGCATCTTCGACGTGATCCGGACCAGCTTTGTCGTCGCCCTGTCGGCGGCTAGTGCGGCGACGGTGATCGGCACTGCGACGGCGCTTGCGCTTGCGCGGCACAAGTTCTTCGGCAAGCGGTTCTATCAGGCGTTGCTGTTGCTGCCGATGCTTGTCCCCGACATCGTGCTGGGGATCGCCCTGCTGATCTTTTTCGTCGGCGTCGGGATCGAGCTTGGCCTGATGACAATCATCATTGGCCATGTGACCTTTCTATCAAGCTATGTCTTCGTCGTCGTGTCGGCACGGCTGGCGGGCATGGACACCACGTTGGAGCAGGCCTCGGCCGATCTGGGTGCCGGACCGCTCACAACGTTCCGGCGCGTGACGCTGCCGCAGATTATGCCAGGCGTGGTGGGCGGTTTCCTTCTGGCCTTCATCATCTCGCTCGACGACGTGGTGATCACCTACTTCATCGCGGGCGTCGGCTCGCAAACACTGCCACTGTTCATCTTGGCGATGATGCGGCGGGGCCTGCGGCCGCAGATCACGGCACTTGCCGTCTTGATCCTGCTGTTCTCGCTGATCGTCGCCAGCATCGGCCTGATCCTGCGCAATCGCAAACCATGAAAACCAACACCAACACGGGAGAGACCTGCATGACACTGACATCGAAGGCTATTCGGACACTCGGCTCGGCCGCGATGCTTGCGCTGATGAGTCAAGGGGCAGCCGCGGAAGGCAAGCTGAACCTCTACAACTGGGGCGATTATATCAACCCGGAGCTGATCGACGCATTCAGCAAGGAATTCGGAGTCGAGGTGACGCTGGACACATATTCGACCAACGAGGAGATGCTTGCCCGCATTCAGGCAGGCGCCGCAGGCTACGACCTGGTCTGGCCGTCGGTCCACATGCACGACATCATGCAGCAGCTGGGCCTTTTGCAGCCGGCCAATCCCAACCAGATGCCGGGCTGGGAGAATATCGATCCGGCCGCCCTGCGGTCGCAGGCCGACCCCAACGGCGATTACTGCATGCCCTATGCCTGGGGCGCGGTCGGCATCTTCTACAACAAGAAGCTGATCCCGGAGTTGAAGAGCTGGGATGAGTTTTTCGCCTATGCAAATGCGAACCCCGGGAAAGTGACGATGCTTGACGACCTGCGCGAAACGCTCGGCGTCGGACTGATCATGACCGGGTCGTCAGTCAACTCGCGCAATCCTGATGAGATCGCCAAGGCTGAGGCCTTCATCGCCGAACAGGTACCGAACATCGGCGCCTTACGCTACGATGTGATCCCGCTGGTGACCTCGGGTGACATCGCGGCAGGCCACTACTACGTAGGTGCCGTGCTGAATGTTCTGCAGGACCCCGAAAACCTCGGCTTCGTAATCCCTGCAGAAGGTGCGACGATGTACCAGGAAGACATCTGCATGCTGGCCTCCGCCCCAAACGTCGAGAATGCCAAGCTCTTCATGCAGTTCATGATGCGGCCGGAGAGCGCTGCCAGGAATGCCGAGCGCTTGACCAACGGGACAGTAAATACGGCGGCACTCGACCTCCTTCCGGAAAACCTGCGGAGCAACCCGTCGATCAATCCTCCCGCAGAAGTGCGCGCCAAGCTGCAGATTTTCGAGGACCTGGGAAAGGACCTGCGGCTGTACACGAAGGCCTGGGACCGGATCAAGACCAATTGATCTGAAGAGGCGGGTGGCGGGGCGGCGTCGCCCCGTCCGTTATTAGGGGACAAAGATGAGCCGCTACCGCATCGACACATCCGATCTTCCATTCGCGCGGGAGTTCCTTGCCGATCCCATTGGTTATCACAGCCCCGGATTGCAACGCGTGCTGAACGTGATGCGAGGATCCGGTATCGCCGATGCAACCGGAGATCGCTACAAGTACGTGCTCGTCGTCGAGGATCGTCACGGAAGATGGCGGCTGGGACGCCTGCCCCTGGAGCGTGGAGTGCCGGTCGAGCTGGTCGACGATATCATCTACACCGACTTGATCGAGGCCGAGCGAGACGTGTTCCGTCGTCGCTGGCGAGATCTGACGGGAGAGGACCTCGACAAAGCCCTTTCGCAAGCATGAGGACCAAGTGATGCTTCCGATCGTTGCATACACCGATAAGCTAACTGTCGCAGCAGGTGAGTCCATTTCCGTCATGGTCGGCGCCTTCGGTGCGCGCCAGTATGTCGCCGACCTTCGTCGGATCATCCAGGGCGACACCAATCCCGAGGGGCCGGGTTACCGCGACGAGCCGATCGCCCTCGATCTGGGGGGAGTTCGCAATGCTGTGGCGAAGGGGTTCCATCCCGGTTCCTGCGTGATCATTCCCGGTCAGGGAATGCTGGCGGACCTGAGCGCCTTCACATTGGCCGCAGCCATTTATCCCACGCTCCTTGACGGGCGAGAGCGCTGCGTGATCGCCTTGCCGGGCTTTGCACGCATCGGGATCGAGCCGTCGGGCAGGATCTTCGGGGAAGCCTTTGGTGTCCGTCTTGAGGCTGAGATTCCCGCCAGGGTAAATACGTGGCAAGTCGTGACCTTTGCCGCATCGGAAGCGGGCGATTTGGTACTGTCGATGGAATGCGACAGCACCTCATCGGGCGGCTCCATGAAGGCCTCGGTCGTTCGCGGCAAGGCGGTCTTGGCCGCGTGTGCGGCTGACGAGGTTCTGATCGCGGCCAACCGAGGTGCCGACGGCCAGCCGGTCGCGTTCTTCGACGGCAAGATCGACCGCCCTGCCCTTTTCGCGACTGCCCTGCCCCATGCGACGGTCCGGGCGCTGCTGATGGATTTCGAGCCCCAGTCACGTCATCCGGGCCTGCGCGCGGCCTGGGATTTCTCGCGCCGCATGACGACTGAAGTTATCTACGACGTCTCGCCGTTCCAACTGCACGGGCGCATCCACAACGCCCCGGCCCGTGCAATGACAGGTTGGCAATGGCGCGGTCAGGAACTTGATTGGAAAAAGCGGCCTGATCTCTATTCGGCTATCCATTTCCATTCGACTGACCTCTACGATGCAGGCTGGGAAGTCGATTTCAGCGTTGCGCTGCCCGGAGACCTGAAAAGCGGAGTCTACGCCATTAGGCTTATCCCGGACGGGATTGAAGAGGATGCGTACTACTGCGTCTTTGCGCTGCGCCCCCCACGAGATCGGCTCACAGGTAACTCGGTAGCCTTTCTCTTTCCAACCTGTTCCTACTTGGCCTATGCCAACCACCGACTGGGGATGGACGTGCCGGGAACTGAGATCGGGATGGGTCGCGTGGTTGAAATGGACCGTCACCACATATTTCTGCAATCCAACCCTGGCATCGGGTTTTCGGTCTACGAAGTGCACGGGGACGGCAGCGGCGTCTTCCACAGTTCGCGCCTGCGTCCGATCGTCGACCTTCAGCCGAAGGTCAAGTCATTCCTAGGCGGGTTCGGATCAAACGTCTGGCAGTTCAATGCGGATACGCACATCCTGGGTTGGCTCGACTTTATTGACCAGGACTATGACGTCATTACGGACGAGGATCTGCATGCAGAGGGCCTGCGACTTCTCCAGCGCTACAATGTGGTGATTACCGGCACCCATCCGGAGTACCACACGCGCCAGATGATCGAGGCGCTTCAGGGCTTCACTGACCGTGGCGGGCGACTGATGTATCTGGGGGGGAACGGGTTCTACTGGGTGGTCAGTTTCAACGAGGACATGCCGGGTATCATGGAGTGCCGGAGGTCGGAAGCCGGCATCCGACCGTGGGAGCCCGGTCACGGCCAGTTCTTCCATGCCTTCACGGGCGAGTACGGCGGGCTCTGGCGTCGCAACGGTCGGCCGCCGAACGCGTTGTGCGGCGTCGGGATGACTTCGCAGGGGTTCGACATCTCGGAGCCATACATGCTGACCCCAAGCGCATCCAACCCGCGCGCAGCCTTCATCTTCGAAGGAGTGGACTGTGGTACGAGCATCGGTGCCTTCGGCCTTGCCGGCGGGGGCGCGGCGGGACTGGAAGTCGACCGGGCGGATGCTACGCAGGGAACGCCCGCTCATGCGTTGGTCGTGGCATCGTCGGTCCGGCATACGGACATATACCTGATGACGCCGGAGGATCTTCTTGACCCGACGCCCGAATGGTCGGGAACTCAGGCCGAGATCATCCGCGCCGACCTCACCTTCTTCGAGACGGAGGGAGGCGGGGCAGTGTTCTCGACCGGCTCGATCGCTTGGGCGGGTTCTATGGCCTGGAACGGCTACCACAATGAGATTGCCGCAATCACGGCAAACGTCTTGCGCCGATTCAACGATCCAGTTCGTTTTGAGATTCCAGTGGACAAACAAACCTGACAGAGAGTAGCCCGACGCCGCGACACAATCATCAGGATGTAACGATGGAGGCCAAGAGCGACCTGCAACTGAGGCTGGTCCGCCAGGTGCTTGAGCTGATTGTGGACGGTACGCTGAAACTGGGCGACCCCCTCAGGGAAGTGGAGCTTTCGTCGCAGTTCGGCGTGTCACGGAGCCCGGTGCGAGCTGCCCTGTCTCAGCTTGCCGGTCTTGGCGCGGCGGCTCGCGGGGGCAGTCGCGGCATGCAGGTAGCGCTCGACAGTGGCTCAGCGCGGACTACGTTGGAGAACTTGCCGCTAGAGGATGAAGACCAGATTCGGGAGCAGATCGCGAAAGACTGGTTCGAGGGCCGCGTTCCGCGGGAGATCTCAGAAAAGTCATTCCGGTTGCGGTACAACTTAGGAAAGATGACTTTGACCCGGGTCCTAACGGCTCTGTCGGACGAAGGGATCATCTCGCGGATGCCGGGATACGGCTGGCAGTTCGAACCGACGCTAAACACGCTAGAATCCAACGACGCGAGCTATGACTTCCGGCTGCTCATCGAACCAGGCGCGATACTACAGCCGAGCTTCGTTTTCGATGCGGCGGGTGCTGCGGCGATCCGCGCTCGCCACAATCGTATCCTGAGCGACGAGGAGCACAACCTAGCCGAACTGTTTCGGCTGGACGAGGAGTTTCACCTGTTTATCGCAGGCTGTTCACGCAACGGGTTCGTCGTACAGGCCGTTGCTCAGCAGAACAGGCTGAGACGGCTTCTGGAATATGCATCCCTGATCGATACTGGCCGTTTGAACAGCTCATGCCAAGAGCATGTCGAAATCCTAGATGCGCTGCATGCGGGCGACCGCACCTACGCGGCTAACATAATGCGAAAGCACCTAGAGGCAGCCAAGGCGGCCCCACCCTCCTTCACGGTCGGCCGATGAGGCATCAACGTCGCTCGCGATACCTTACGCAGAAAAACTCGGCGCAAAGTTTGAACACCGCAGCCGCGCTTGGGTATTCAGCGTGTGTATCGAGTAAGAATCTTCTCCAGTTGTCGCGTTGCCCTTAAATTGGGTCATCCTCAATTTGTGTGGTGCAGAGGAAGCATTCGGGCCCTGAGCAAGTTCGGGCCGGCTCGCCCATACATCGCGCGCTTCAAGGTCTTCAATCGGTTGATCTGGCCTTCGGCTTGACC
>Ga0116152_10000886_pt1 | contig 24783 bp, 19 predicted proteins | sample AD_UKC119_MetaG_FD_89894 | JGI IMG/M metagenome (GOLD analysis project Ga0116152, IMG submission 89894) | Active sludge microbial communities of municipal wastewater-treating anaerobic digesters from Hong Kong - AD_UKC119_MetaG | ecosystem: Engineered > Bioreactor > Anaerobic > Digestate...
CCCGTTGACGCCGCCGAGCATCGCAGTGATTTCCGGATGAAGCGCGTGCATGTCTGAGCGACCGCAGGGCGCGAGTTCACGCGCGCCGGAAATCGCGAGAAGCGCAGGGAACCCCTCGCCATCGGCGAGGGGCAAGTCTTCGGGGGCCTTTTTCTTTGGTTCGTTTCTTTTGGGCAAGCAAAAGAAATGAACGCGAGTGCGCGCCGCCGCGCGCTATCAAAAACAATCCCCAGTGGCTGTCAGGCCACCGACTGGTAATACAGGTTCTGCGGATGTTTCGCCTCGGCGAAGAAGTACCAGCGTTCGGCCATCAGGCCGATGTACTGTGCAACAAACGCGAGCACCGGCAGGTTCGCGGACTCCAGCGCGTTGGAAGCAGCGAGCAACGCCACCGGGATCAGAAACACCATCACCACGAAGAACAGTCTGATCGACGCCAGCGCACCCTCGCTGCGGCCGTGAAAGAACTCACGCGTGTTGAAAGAGCCGCCCATGAAGCCCATGGATTTCTGGCGGATCTTGGTGTGCCGAACGCCGATCGCGCTGCGCAACGTCGATTTGTGCTTGATGCGCTTATTGCGGTACATCGAAAAGCCGCGTGTGATCGCTGCCAGCGCGGTGAAGATCACCGCCCAGGTCCCATAGAACACCACCAGATCCACACCGGTCCAGGCAGAGAATGCGGCAGCCATCGTAAAACCGGATGCCAGGCCAAACAGCATGAAGTTGGCCACCGTCAGCGGGGTGTGCCACTCCTGCAGGAACCGCAGACTGGCGTAAATCATCGCGGTACAGACGAACAATACGATCGCCATCAGCACGCCGAGGGTCCCGATCACGAGACTGGCATCAACCGGGATCTGCCCCTTGATCACGAACCAGGGGTCGGTCCAACCGAACCAGTGCACCAGCGCATACAGAAACACCAGCAGCATGAACGCCGGCAGCGCGATCAGCTCGCGCGACAGCCAGGAGGTGCGCCACTGAGTGATCCCGCGCCATGCGCGGGTCAGAAAGTAGCTCGGCTTACCCAGGTGAAACACCGCGGCGAGCAGACCGCCGCCGAGCAGGATGAGCGCCAGCAGGCTGCCCATTGCGTAGAAGGTCCGGCTGTCCTGTGGCTCCAACAGGTTTGCCATCGAGTACACCTGACCGGTCACGAGGGCCATCAGCATGCCCTGCGCAGCACCGATCAGTGTGGTCAGGAAAATTACCGAAAATGCCGGATGCATGAAAAATCTCCAGTTCGACTATCCCCACTCCCGACTGGGAAGGGGCAGATCAATACGCCACGTCGTCCAGGGTCTCACCCTCGGCCGCCGGCAGCGGTGCCTCTTTCTTCAGCGGGTTGTCGGCGCGCTCGAGTTCGTCGTCAAAGATCTGGATGCGCGTCTTGCGCCGCGGCAGATAGTGATTGGCCGGCTGCGTACCCCACTCCGGCATCAACTGGTAACCGCCGTTCTCGTGGATCGCGATCGATGCTTCGGAATCCGGATCGTGCACATCACCGAAAAGGCGCGCACTGGTCGGGCACGCCAGCACACAGGCAGGCTTGCGCTCTTTTTCCGGCAGGCTCTGGTCGGTGATGCGGTCGATGCAAAGGGTGCACTTCTTCATCACCTTCTGCTGCTCGTCGAGTTCGCGTGCGCCGTATGGGCAGGCCCAGGAGCAATACTTGCAGCCGATGCACTTGTCGTAGTCGACCAGCACCACGCCATTGTCCGGGCGCTTGTACGATGCCCCGGTCGGGCACACGGGGACGCACGGTGGCTCCTCGCAGTGCAGGCAGCTCTTTGGGAAGTGCACCGTCTCGGTCTTTGGATACTCGCCGACCTCGAACATCTGCACCCGGTTGAAGAAGGTGCCCGTCGGGTCGGCGTCGTACGGACGCTGATCCACCATGGTGCCGGCCCAGCCGGAGGTGTTCCATTCCTTGCAGGACGTTACGCAGGCGTGACAGCCCACACAGACGTTGAGATCGATGACCAGCGCAAGTTGTGTCATGTGCCTGTTCCTTCTCGCTTATTCGATGCCGGTCTTGCGGCGGAACACGCCGGCCAGGTACGCCTGCCACTTGCCGCGTCGGCCTTCCTGGCCCGGCACGCGACGCTGGGTGCGGAATTGCGGGAAGGTCGAATGCGGCTCGCTGTCATGCGCCTTGTAGACCTTGACCCGTACGTCGAACCACGCGGCCTGGCCGGTCACCGGATCCGAGTTCGACAGGTGGGCACCGGCCTCGCAGGCGGGCAGTTCCTCGGCGATGATGTGGTTGAGCAGGAAGCCCTTCTGCGACTCGTTGGCCTTCGCCTGCAGGCCCCAGGCACCGGCCGCCTTGCCGATCGCGTTCCATGTCCACACGGTGCCGGGCTCGACCGATTCGGAGAAGCGCGCCATACACCGTACCTTGCCGTGCGGCGACTCGACCCACACCCAGTCGCCATCCTCGAAGCCCTGCGAAGCGCCCAGCTTCGGGCTGACAAACAGGTAGTTGTGCGTGTGGATCTGGCGCAACCAGGCATTCTGGCTGTCCCAGGAGTGATACATCGCCATCGGCCGCTGGGTCAGCGCATTCAAGGGATATTCCTGGGTGTCGACCAGTTCCGACTCGAGGGTCTCGTGGTAGAAAGGCAGCGGGTCGAAGTAGGTCTCGATACGTTTCGCCAGGTGTGCCGGCGGCTGTTTGCCGGGACGCCTGCCCTGCGCGGCGAGGCGAAACTTCTGCAGTACCTCGGAATACACGTGGACGTTGATCGGCTCGGCGAATCGCGTCATGCCGTGTGCACGCGCCCATTCCAGGTAACCCTTGTTCCAGTTGCGCATGTATTGATACGACTTCGGCAGTTCGTAGTGGAACACGCAGTTGTTCTTGGCATACATCTCCCACTGCCGCGGGTTCGGTTCGCCCTTGAGAAACTTCTGCCCGCCCTTGCCGCGCCAGCCGGAGAGGAAACCGATACCCGAACCCGGCGAGGTCTCGTAGTTGATGATGAAATCAGGGTAGTCACGAAACTTGCGTGCGCCCTTCTGATCGACGAACGCCGGCAGCCCGAGCCGCGTACCAAGCTCGATCAGGACTTCCTGGAACGGCTTGCACTGTCCCTTCGGCGGGACCACGGGGATGCGCACCGAATCGACCGGGCCGTCAAACTCGGAGATCGGACGGTCGAGCATCGACAGCGCGTCGTGGCGTTCCAGGTAAGTGGTATCCGGCAGCACCAGGTCGGCGAACGCGACCGTTTCCGACTGGAATGCATCACAGACGATGATGAACGGGATCTTGTAGTCGCCGTTCTCGTCCTTGTCGACCAGCATCTCGCGCACCCGCTCGGTGTTCATCGACGAGTTCCAGGCCATGTTGGCCATGAACAGCAGCAGGGTGTCGATCTTGTACGGATCGCCGCGCCAGGCATTGGTGATGACGTTGTGCATCAGGCCATGCACCGACAGCGGGTATTCCCAGGAGAACGCCTTGTCGATTCGCACCGGGTTGCCCTGGTCGTCGACGAACAGGTCGTTCGGGTCGGCCGGCCAGCCCAGTGGCATACCATCCAGCGGGGTGTTCGGCTGCACTCCCTCCGGCCCTTTCGGCGGTTTCGGACACGGTGGTATCGGACGCGGGAACGGCGCCTTGTGGCGGAACCCACCGGGCCTGTCGATGGTGCCGAGCAGGGTCATCAGCACGCCGAGCGCGCGGATCGTCTGAAAGCCGTTGGAGTGCGCGGCCAGTCCGCGCATCGAGTGGAACGCCACCGGGTTGCCGATCACCGATTCGTGCTCACGCCCCCAGACATCGGTCCACTGGATCGGCAGCTCGATTTTCTGATCACGCGCCGTGACACCCATTTCGTGCGCCAGGCGCTTGATGGTCTCGACCGGGATGCCGGTGATACCGGCCGCCCACTCCGGGGTGTACTCGGCGACCCGTTCCTTGAGCATCTGGAACGCGGTCTTCACCGGCCGGCCGTCGATTTCGTAGCTGCCCAGCAGGTAGGGGTCGCAGCCCTCGCAACGCACGTCGACCGGGCCGTTGGTCTTGCGGTCCCACCAAAGCTTGTTCTGGGCGTCGAAGCAGCCCTCTTCGACCGGCTTGTCGGTGCGGATGAACATGCCGAAGTCGTTCGACGCGGGGTCGAGGTTCACCAGTTCGGCAGAGTTAGTGTAATCGACCAGGAAGTCGCGGTCGTAAAGCCCCTGATTGATGATCTCGTGGGTGATCGCCAGCAGCAGCGCACCGTCGGTGCCCGGCTTGATCGGCACCCATTCATCGGCGATTGCCGAGTAGCCGGTACGCACCGGGTTGATCGAGATGAATCGCCCGCCACGTCGCTTGAACTTGGCGATCGCCACCTTCAGCGGGTTCGAGTGATGGTCCTCGGCGGTACCGATCATCACGAACAGCTTGGCGCGGTCGAGGTCGGGTCCGCCGAACTCCCAGAACGATCCGCCGATCGTGTAGATCAGGCCGGCCGCCATGTTGACCGAACAGAAGCCGCCGTGTGCCGCGTAGTTGGGCGTGCCGAACTGGCGCGCAAACATGCCGGTCAAGGCCTGCATCTGGTCACGCCCGGTGAACAACGCGAACTTCTTCGGGTCCTCGGCACGCAGCTTGGCCAGACGCTCGTGCATGATCTTGAACGCCTGGTCCCAGGAGATCTCTTCGAAGTCGGACTCGCCGCGTGCACCACCTGCACGTCGCAGCAGCGGTCGGGTCAGGCGTGCCGGCGAATACTGTTTCATGATCCCGGAGGCGCCCTTGGCGCAGATCACCCCTTTGTTCAGCGGGTGATCCGGGTTGCCCTCGATGTGGCGCACCTCGCCGTCACGCAGGGTCACGCGGATGCCGCAGCGACAGGCACACATATAGCAGGTCGTGTTCTTGACCTCTTTCCTGCCGGGTTCGGAGTCGACGTGCACAACGGGATCCAACATGCGCAGACCTTTGGTTGGGAACTTTTCAGGTTCTTTTATGAACAACAGCTAATATTCTAATATCGACGCAGGCCAAGAGCAAACCCAAGGCCGCTGCGCGCATTTCCGTCGGCCACCCAGATCGCCATGTCGATCCAGATAAGCGACTCATTCAACCCGGCAGGGACACAACTGCTATCTTTGTCCACGAATCCGGACCCGTTCATCGTAGCGGAGTTCAAACACACTGTTCCTCAGATGTGAAGCGCGAGGACTGCTGCACCCGATGACCCCGGTATCGCTGATCCGCACCAGGAGACAACCGGGATGACGACTGCGGACGACGTTTTCGATCACGCGATCGAATCACACGATCGACGGGTGGCGGATGCTGCCTGCGAGATCTGGGTGGGTGCGGAACCGACTTTCACGCTGAGGCTTTCCGAGGCCCCCGAATGGCTTGCCGAGCCGCTGGGTGGTGACAAGTACACCTACGCCCTGCGCATGGCGGCAGAACTGCACCAGAGGCACCCGGGAAGCGTCGTGGTACGCAGCGTCGGCCGTCAGTACGCAACAGAAGACAGGCCCCGCTGGTCGATCGGCATCCTCGAACGCCGCGACGGCGTGGCGCTATGGCATGGTCCGGTCGACCCGTTCGAGCGCAGCCCCCGGGCGCCGGATGAAACACAGCTGGATCGACTGTGGGAGGCACTCGAACAGGCATTCGGTGCCCGCGGTCTGTGCTGCCTGCGCCTGCGTGTGCCGGAGCCGCTGGGTCGCCGCCTGCTGCTGCGCATCGATGGCAACGACATTGACATCGATGCGGATGACGAACGCCTTTCGCGGTCTTCGGTACTTGCACACAAGACCCCGCCAGCAGGCCTCCACGACACGCTGGCCGCGGACGGTCTGTACCTGTTCGGTATTGGCGGGGTGGTGTTGGCCAACGATATGATGGCCTGCAGCATCGAGTTGCCATCACTTCCACGGGTTTCAGACTTCCTAGACTGCCTCGGCGCGCTGCAGGATGCGGCCATGGCGGCCCGGATCCCCGATCTGGTTCTGCAGGGCTTTCCGCCGCCGGTCGACCATAGTGTCGCCTGGACCACCATTACCCCGGACCCGGCGGTGATCGAGGTCAACCAGGCACCGCAACCCGATGTCGGACATTTTCTCGCAGCGACCCGCGAGTTGTTCGAGGTGGCGCAGCGGCTTGGTCTGTCCCCTTACCGGCTGCAATACAACGGCAGCGTTTCGGACTCGGGGGGCGGCGGGCAGTTCACGCTGGGCGGACGTTCGGCGACCACGAGTCCCTTCCTCGAGCGGCCCGCACTGCTGCCGCGGCTGGTTCGCTATTTCAACCATCACCCGGCGTTGTCATTCCTGTTCGCACCCGACTATGTCGGCAGCGCCAGCCAGTCGCCGCGTGCCGACGAGGGCACGCGCGACGCCTTCCATGAACTCGGCATCGCTCTCGACCAGCTGCGGCGCCAGCCGCAACCGTCGCCTGAGTTCCTCTGGGCCAGCCTGGCACCGTTCCTCGCCGACCCGTCCGGCAACGCACATCGCAGCGAGCTCAACATCGAAAAACTGTGGAATCCCTACCTGCCGGGGCGCGGCTGCCTGGGGCTGGTGGAGTTTCGAGCGTTTCGGATGCCGTTCTCGCCCGAGCGGGCAGCGGCGGTTGCCGCGCTGTTGCGGGCCGTCACCGCGATGCTGTCTACAACCGATGTCGCGCCCGACCTGCGCGACTGGGGCGATGCGCTGCACGACCGCTTCGCGCTGCCGTTCTTTCTGCGGCAAGACCTTGGCGCCGTGTTCGACGATTTGGAGGCACAGGGTGTCGGCCTCGAGCACTGCGTGCGGGAAGCGCTGCTGGACGATTCCTTCAAGCCACGCTGGACGACGCGGTTCGCCGGTTGCGAACTGACGATCGAACGTGCTGTCGAGTTCTGGCCGCTGGTCGGCGACGTCGCCTCGCAGGAGGCAGGTGGTTCACGCATGGTGGATGCCAGCACTGCCCGACTGCAGGTCAGTCTGCGCGGCATCGAACAGGATGGCCCGACACTCGAAGAGTGGCGCCTGCGGGTCGGTAGTATTGAAGCGCCACTGCGCAGTGAGCAAGACGACGCAGGGGCAGTACGCCTGATCGGCGTGCGCTACCGTGATTTCTTGCCGTGGCGCGGCCTGCACCCTGCCATCCGGCCGCAGGGACCACTGCACCTGGTGCTGGACCACCCGGACGTCCCATCCGCCCTGCGGGTGACGCTGCACAACTGGCACCCCCGTGGGCTTCCCTACGACGGCCTCCCTGCGACGCTCGAGGATGCAGCCGCACGTCGTGCAGAGCGCATGTTGATCGGTGAAGTGGCGCGTTCTGACATGGTGCAGGGAACAATGCCGCCGATCGGTGCAATGCGAGGCTACACCCTCGACCTGCGGCTGTGCGCGCAAGACTTAGAGCGCCGGGGCGATACCTAATACCGCAGCTTGCGTACGACCTCGTAGCCGTGCTGGTCGGGCTTCCAACCCCAGAAGTAGGCCTGCAGGTCGCGCACCGCATCCCACTCGGCATCGGCATACGAACCTGCGCTGAATCCGCAGCCCATTGCCGAGCGCTCACGTCCACGCGCATCTTTGAACGCGCTCCGGATCACGATCACATAGGCATGGTCGAGGTTGCTGAGGTTCTGCGCGCGCATCACGTCGAGGTTCTTGTAGTAATTCGCATAACCCTTGCCGCGCAGTTCATCCTGCGCCGCCTCCTGCGCTTCGACCGGATGGCTCTTGCCGACCACTAGCGCGTAGTCCAGGGTCTCGCCCTGAAACTTGGCCATCACGCAGGCGGCACCGCCGGCATCGACGATGCCGTTGAGCAGCATGGCTCCAACGAGCAGAAAACAACCCTTGAACACGGCGCACCGGTGAATGGAGAAAGACCTGCCAAGGTGATCGGTTGGCTTCCGCCTTCCTTTAATGCAAGACGGGCAATCACGATGCATTCCGCCGGGCATCACTGGCGCAGGACACCCCAGGGTGCAGGACAGGGCCACGCGGGGCCTTGCGCCTCCGGCGCACAGGTTTCCCGGTCCGCGGAACCTGAGGATCACGGCGTCGATCATCGACGACGCGAATCAGAAGGATCTCCCCATCCCGCTGGATGCACGCTGCCCCTGACCGGCAATCGACCTCGGCGACGCCCGTCACCGCCTCGTGCGGACACGGCGCAAATCACGCCGCATTCAGTAATAGGCCGTGTTGATCTCCGAGAACGGCTGCCCACCCTCCCACGACCACGCCGATGTCTGCAGGCGTTCGGTCGCGGCGTCGACGGACTGGATCTGGTGTTGCTCCAACAGGGGCTTGAGCAACTTGCGTGCGCGCGAAAGACGGCTCATGACGGTACCGATCGGCACGTCGAGCACCTTGGCGGTGGCTGTATAACTCAACTCGGAGATGCACACCAGGCCGACGACCTGCCGCAGCGGGGGACTCAGTTTCTGGATAGCCGCCCGGGTGTGGTTGTACAACTCGCAATGCTCAGCGATCTGTTCGGGTGTCGCCATCCGGCTGGGCGCATCGAAATCGAGTTCGGTGTACGGCTCCCGACGCCGGAACCTGTCGTGCACGAGATTCACCAGGATCCGCTTTGTCCACGGCCGCAACCGGTCTTCGTTGCGCAGACTGTCGATCCTGGCCAGCGCCCGCGCCATCGTTTCCTGGACCAGGTCTTCCGCATCGGACGGGCTGGCGTTGCACAAAGACATCGCGAAGATCTTCAGCGATTCGCGCTGTGCGCAGATCTCGTCGATGAGCCTCGCGCGTGCCGACGACGGGGTATGCGCATCGCTGCCTGTCGTATGACCGTCTCTTGCATTGGCGGAATCGATCCGGACCAACGCGACCGCAGGATTCGCCGCACGCCCCCGGGGTGCGGCGTCGGCGGACGGGCGTGCCGGCGCCGGGCCTGCCGACCCGGCGCGCGGCGCGTCGCCCGCAGCGTGCAATGCGAGGGCATTCATCACCACGGCCGCGATGCGCCTACTGGCTCTTCAAACTGCTGAAATGGGCAGCCAGGTTCTCGATGTCGGCATCCGACAACGGCTTCGCCATCGCGTTCATGATCGCATTGGTGCGCTCACCGGATCTGAAGCCCTTCAGTGTCTGGACGATATAGGCCTCTTTCTGCCCCGCGAGATTCGGATAGAGCGGCTGGGTGCCGATGCCGTTCATGCCGTGACAGGCGACGCAGGCCGCAGCCTTGGTTTTGCCCGCTGCAGCGTCTCCCGCCATCGACACCTGCGATGCCACGATCAAGCCAAGCGCCGACACGGCGAACAAAGCGGTTCTGTTCATGGGTAATCCCTCATTCGGTAAAAAGTGACAGCAATCAGGCGGGCAGGTGCACGCAGACAGCGCGCGCACGTGGACACGCCACTGACCACGAATGAGCAATTAAAATGCCAGCCACGAAAGTGACTGATTAATCAGTGATTGCTAGAGATCCGGGCGCGGGAGAGGGCCTGAAGCGTGCAAAGTGCAGTTGCAATGATTGCAATCTGCAACCCCTGCAAGGGTGGCGGCGACGAAGGCTTTCGAGCGTCGGTCAGATCAGGACTCGGACCGCGGCGGTGCACCCGCACGCTGATATCGCTCGAGTTTGCGCCACAGCGTGGATTTGTCGATCCCCAACAGGGCCGCCGCCCTGCCGCGATTACCGTCACAGTGCTGCAGGACCTGCTGGATATAGCGCCATTCCAGTTCCGCCAGCGTCGGCAGATTGTCAGTCACTGCAGTCACGGCGGCCTCGCCCGCGTCGTCGGGCAGGCCCTCGAGCCGCATCACTGGCTGATCCGCCAGGACCACGTGACGTTCGACCAGGTTTCGCAACTCCCGGACATTGCCCGGCCATGGGTAGCGCTCCAACCGGCGTACCGAAGCGGCGTCGAAACCGACCACATCGCGACCGTATTCGGCGGCGAAGTGGCTGACGAAATGCTGCAGCAGCGCCGGGATGTCTTCGCGGCGTTCGCGCAGCGGCGGCATTGTGACCGTGACCACGTTCAGGCGGTGAAACAGGTCCGCACGGAACCCACCCTCCCGCACCATGGCCTGGAGGTCGGCATTGGTGGCGACCAGACAACGCACGTCGACGTCGATGGGTCGAACACCGCCAACCCGGGTGATCTGCCGCTCCTGGATCACCCGCAACAACCTTACCTGCATCGCCTCGGAGATATTGCCGATCTCATCGAGAAACACCGTGCCACCGCGAGCCACCTCGAACAGGCCGCGCTTCATCGCGGACGCACCGGTAAAGGCGCCCTTTTCGTGACCGAACAACTCGGATTCCAGCAGGGTGTCGCTCAATGCCCCACAGTCGACGACGATGAACGGCGTGTCCGGGGCAGGACCCAGGGTATGGATCGCCCGCGCTGCCAGCTCCTTGCCGGTCCCGGACTCGCCGCGGATGATCACGTTGCAGCGCACGTCGGCAACCCGTTCGAGCAGGTTGTACGTGTGCTTGAGCGCATCCGAGCTGCCGACCAGGCCGAGTTGCCGGCGCTCGGACTGCAGCTCGCGGCGCAGCAGACGGTTCTCGCGGTGCAGCCGGGAGCGTTCCAGCGTCTTGTCGACCACCAGCATCAGCTCTTCCATATCGAAAGGCTTCTTCAGGAAGTCCGAGGCACCGTGCCGCAGCGCCTCGATGGCATGCTCCAGCCGCGAATAGGCGGTCACGATGATGACCGGTACCTCGGTATCCAGGGCACGTATCCGCGCCAACAGCTCGAGACCGTCCATCCCGGGCATTCGCAGATCGGTGACCACCACGTCGGCGCCGTGGCGCTCGAAGTGGCTCAATGCCTCCGTGGGATCCCGAAACGTCTCGCAGCGGTAGGGTGAACCAACGCAGAACCGCTGCAACAGTTCGCCCGCCTTGGGGTCATCATCGACGAACAACAACGCACAATTCGGTGCATCGGTGCTCATTGGCCAGGGTCCTGCACGGTAGATTCGTGGGATATGGCGTTCAGCGGCAGTACCAGGCGCGCCAAAGCACCCCCGGCGGGGCTGTTCTCCAGGGTCAGCCGACCACCGTGCTGCTCCACGATGCCGATTGAAATCGACAGCCCCAGGCCGGTTCCCTCGCCCTCCGGCTTGGTCGTGAAAAAGGGGTCGAATACCCTTTCGATGACCTCGGCCGGAACACCGGGCCCCTGATCCTGGACTGTGATCTCCACAGTGTCGTCGCGCCGTTGCGCCATAACCGTTACCTGGCCGTGTTCGGCCGTCGCCTGCAGCGCATTGATCAGTACGTTGACCAGGGCCTGCTGCAGCAGCCCCTGATCGCCGTAGAGCTGCAGTGCCGGCACCTCACCAACGCGCACGGCAATATGGCGTTGTTCGGCCATGCGTGCGACCAGCGCAGCACTTCCCTGCAGCCATGCAACCAAATCGAATTCGGCGACGTGCGCAGGTCCCTGCCGGGCAAAACCCAAAAGTCCGTCGATGATATTGGAGGCCCTCTCGGCCTCGCCCCGGATATTGCGCAGATCCGCCTGCAATTGCGACTCGTCCCCGGGCAGACCACGCTGCGCCAGCTTGGTCAGCGAGAAGATGTTCGCCAGCGGGTTGCGCAGCTCGTGTGCAATGCCTGCGGCGAGTTGCCCGATCGAGGTCAGCTTCGCGTTCTGCAGCATCGCGCGCTGCGTCTGGCTGCGCTCGTTTTCGAGATCATCGAGCGCGTCTGCCATACGGTTGAAGGCGGCATGCGCGTCGCGCAGCTCCGGCGCACCCGTCGGCACCAGGCGGGCCTGGCGTCCGCCCTGCGCGAACTGCGACAGGCGTCTGGCCAGAACGCTCACCGGCCGGGTCACCTGTCGGGCTGCGATCTCGGCCAGCAACAGGCCGACGCCAAGCGCCAGCAGGCAAACGGCCCACACCACGTAGTTGGCATGCCAGAAAGGGGTCGAATCGGCCGAACTGCGCAGGCGGTAGGCGAAAAGCCAGTTGATCAGCCTGTCCGGGTACGGGGAATACTGGCGGAAATACCAGGTCGTACCGTTGCCATCCTCGTACATCTGTCCCATGATCGAACCGCTGTCTTCGAGCAATCGCGGCTCGATGTCGTCGAGCCGTTCCCGCAACCCGTCCGAGCTGAACACGGTCTTGGGATCGTCTGCGTAGAGGATCCTTCCGTTACGGTCGGGATCGTCCGGGTTGATCTCGGCGACCAGCAGCGATGCCCCGCGAGGGCGTGCGCTCACATCCAAGGTACGATCCATCGGCTCCAGCGGCGCGCCGATCAGCAGGTAACCCACCACCTCGCCTTCGAACCGCAACGGCAGTGTCGTGTTGAGGACGGCGTCGAGTGCCTCGAAACCCGGCGGGGATATCAGCGAGCCGACGTCGCTCGCCCGCAGGCCGGCGACCTGCTCGCGAAACCCGGGGATCTCGGCGCCGTTCTCAATGATCGGGGTGTCACCCAGATGATCGAACACCGGCGCGACGAGCTGGCCGTCGCGGACCTTGATCAGCGTGTCCCCGGCACGGCTAAGGATACGCACCGTGCCGAGGCTACGGCGCACGCCCTGGAAGGTCTCGAAGAACCGCGTCACCCGGTCATATGGAACGCCGAAGTCGATCGACCCCTCATCGTGTTGCATCGCATACAGCGCTGGCAGCAGCGCCTGCACTGCCGGCACACGGGACAGCGCCTGGATGAGGTCGTGCTCGATATACAGACGCCGGTCGATCGCGGCCACGGTGCGGTCAAGCGATCCGAACAGTTCAGTGTCGACCTCTTGTGCGTAAACGCGCTGACCATGCTGTATCGCCGAGCCAACCAACAGCACCATGGGCAACGCAACGGCCAACGAGACCCAGAACAGAACCCGGTACTTTAGGGGCAGACGATGGAACATGGCGGGATGTTAGCAGACGACCCGGACCACTAGCCGCCGCCACGGTGAAAGCCCCGCTCGAACCGCCGCGAAAATTCCTCGGCCAGCGCCAGCGAGGTACACAGCAGCACGATCTCTACCCGCAGTACCGGGATGCGCAATGCCCCCAGCGCGCGCACCGACTGCGCCTGTGTGGCGATCGCAGCGACCGGCAACCCTGCCTGATCACTGACCTGCCAGACATCGGGGCCACCGCTGACCGTCCAGTCACGCATTGCAGCCGGCAGCACCTGGGCAAACTCGCTCAGCGAATATCCCATCTCGCGCACGGTATGGGCACCCTCACCGCCATTCACCCGCCGGCCACCGGTGGCCACACGGCGATCACATCACCTTCCGCCAGCACCGCATGATCACGTTCCTCCTGGTGCAGGAAGACACCGTTGCGCAGCACCAGATGCGCCTTTTCGCGCGGCACGTGATACAGGTCGAGCAAGGTGTGGGCGGTGGCACCTGACGCCACCTCGACCACGACTCTGTGGCGTTCGGCGTTGGGCGGCAGGTACTGCATCAACGAGGCATAGAGCTCGAGCTGGACACGCATCGCGATCAGATCACCTGGGTGGTCGCCATGTACGCCTCCATCAGGCGGGTCGGATCGTGCAGCAGGCGGTCCTTCCATTCGCCCAATGCCGTGCGTCTCTGGATCAGGCCACGCAGTACCCCGACATGCTGGATCAGGCCGACCGCGTTCGCGCCGATCAGCCGGTCGCCGTCGAACTGCAACGACAGGTAGCGGTAGTCGTCAGGAGAGCTGAGCTGCGCATGATCCCCGCCCTCGACACCTTCCCAACGCCCGAACGAACACGACAGCAGGCCGAGCGTGTCGAGCACGTTCATGTTGACCGACCCCTCGTAGGCCGCTTCGCGCCCGCTCATGTTCACTGCCGCGAGATGGCCGTGGTCGGTCGCGGTTGGCTGGATCGCGTGCACGGCATACTCGCCGGTACAGAAATCCAGGCCCTGTGCGACATCACCCGCCGCGTAGATACCGTCGACACTGGTGCGGAAATGCCGATCAATCAGCACGCCCTGCTCCACCTTCACGCCACTGCCATCAAGAAAACTCGCGTTGGGCCTCACCCCGGTCGCGGTGATCACCAGGTCGGCCTCGACCAGGACGCCATCGGCCAGGCGCACGCCACCGGGCTCGATGGCATCGACGCGGGCCCCGGTATGCACGGTCACGCCGTGCGATTCGCACCAACGCTTGAGCATGCCGCCGGCCTCCGCCCCCATCATGCGCGGCACCATGCGCTCGCCCTGCTCGATCACCGTCAACCGGACGCCGCGCATGGCCAGCGCCTCCAGGATGATGCTGCCGATAAACCCCGCGCCAATCAGCGCCACCCGGCTGTCGCGCGCCGCACGCGCCGCGATCGCGCGGGCATCCGCGAGCGTCCAGCAACTCGAAACATTGGCCCCATCCACACCGGGGATCGGCGGGCGTGCCGGTGTCGAGCCGGTGGCGATCAACAGCCGGTCGTAGTCAATGGAGCCGCCGTCCTGCAACGTGACCCGCCCGGCGTCGGGTTCCACTTTGCCGACCCTGGCCTGCCTGACATCGATATCCAACGCGGTGAAATGATCCGCTCGGTCGCGCAGGTGTGTACCCTGCTCGTCGATGCGCTCCATCAGCAGATAGGGAATCGCCATGCGCGAATATGGCGGCTCCGGCTCGTCGCCGACGATCGTGATCGAGGCGCCCGGGTCGAGCTTGCGCAGTGTCTCGGCGGCACTCACACCGGCCGGACCTGCACCAATGATCAGGTACTGCATGGGCAGCGTCTCCGAATCAGAAAGAAGGCGACTGCCGCAGCCGTTGCCGACGCGGCAGTCGCGATGGCGCCGTCAGATACCGAAGCGGGCGCGTGTCTCGGCCGTGATCTGGCCATCGGCGGTCCAGCCGCGCAGAGAGTAATACTCCGGCAGCATCTCGCCCAGATCGTTGACCCGGCCCTTCGCCGGACCGACATTGGCCGCGTCTTTGAGCAGGCGCTTGGGCAGGGTGTCCTGGTCGGCGGTCATGCCGGCACGCATGTTGAAGTCGCGCTCGAGATTCCAGATGCGTTCGCCGACCTCGAGCATCCGATCGACGCTCCAGTCACCCTCACAGGCGGCAGCGACCTGTGGCGCAATGTCCTCCATGCTCCAGGCGAACGTGGTGAAGACGCAAAGGCCGGCGGAATCGACGGCCGCAGTCGCATCCTGGAACGCCTTGACCAGCCCTGCCTTGCCGTCGGTGACCAGCGGATCGGTCTTGACCGGCACACCCAGCACCTCCGAGGCCACGGTGTAGCCACGCAGGTGACAGGCGCCCCGGTTTGAGGTCGCGTAGGCCAGCCCCATGCCCTGGATCGCTCTGGGGTCATAGGCCGGAAATTCCTGTCCCTTGACTGTCATCGACAGTTCCGGCATGCCGTATTTCTCGCACAGGCGCTTCGATCCCATTCCCAGGTCCCTGCCGAAGCCCTCGCCCTTCGCGGTCAACTCCGCCATCTGCACCAGCGCATCGGCCCTGCCGAACGACAGGTCGATGCCGCCCGTGTGCTCGGTGGTGATCGCGCCGGCCTGGAACAACTCCATCGCCGCAGCCACCGTGGCACCGAACGAGATCGGGTCGAAGCCGTCTTCATTGCAGAGGAAATTGACGTAGGTGATCGCATCCAGGTCGTCGATCCCGGTATCCGAACCCAGGGCCCAGGCGGCCTCGTATTCCAGGCCGCCGGAATTGCCCCAGTACTCGGGCTTGTTCTGCACGCTGAAGTGGCCCTTCTCCACCGTCGATATGCGTCCGCACGCGATCGTGCAGCCGAAGCAGCCGGCATTGGTGGTCAGGTTTGGCTTGCCGTCACCGGGCCGTGGTTCGGCCATCGCCTCGGCCGAGATGTTCTGTGCCCCTTCGAACTGCACCTCGCGCATGTTGCGCGTCGGCATCGCCCCCATGCCATTGATCACATTCATCAGCACCTGGGTACCGAAGGTCGGCAGACCCTGGCCGGTCACCGCGTTGTCCGCGAGGACCTTCTTGCCGGCGTTGACCGCGTCCATGAAGCCTTTCGGGTCCTTGATGTTACCCACACCGAGGGTACCGCGCACTGCGACCGCCTTCAGGTTCTTGGATGCCATCACGGTACCGACACCGGAACGTCCGGCGGCGCGGTGCAGGTCGTTTACCACCGCCGCATACAGGCAGCCCGCCTCTGCGGACCGACCGACACAGGCGATGCGCAACAGCGGATCCTGATGCTTCTTGTGCAGGATCTCGTCCGCCTCCCAGACCGACTTGCCCCAGATGTCGTCTGCCGGGCGCAGTTCGGCACTGTTGTCTTCGACGTACAGGTACACCGGTCGTGGTGCCTTGCCTTCGAAAATGATCATGTCCCAGCCGGCATTCTTGATCTCGGCGCCGATGAAGCCACCCGAGTTCGAACATGCCACCAGGCCGGTCAATGGGCTCTTGGTGACCACCGAATAGCGCCCGCCGGTCGAGGCCATGGTCCCGGTCAGCGGGCCCGTGGTCATGATCAGCTTGTTGTCGGGACCGAGTGCGTCGCACATCGGGTCGATCTCTTCGGCGAGATACTTGGTCGCCAGCCCGCGCTGACCGAGGTAGTCGTTTGCCCACGCCATGTTGAGCGCTTCAGCGGTGCACGTGCCGTTGCTCAGGTCGACGCGCAGGATCTTTCTTGTCCAGGCCATGTCTGTTCTCCCCCTCAGGCCGTGCCGGCCAGACTTTGTTCGGCGTAGGCGCGCATCTTGTCCAGACCGGTCCAGTCGGCGTCCACATAGGTGATCGCCGCCGTCGGACAGGCCTTGGCGCACGCGGGGTCACCGCCACACAGGTCGCACTTGATCACCTTCCCGGAGACCGAGTTGTAGTTCACGGTGCCGAACGGGCAGGCGATGGTGCATACCTTGCAGCCCACGCACCGGGCCTCGACGATCACCTTGGCCCCGGTGTTTCGATCGACCTGAATCGCATCCACCGGGCAGGCCTTCTGGCACCAGGCATCTGCGCATTGGGTGCAGGTGTAAGGTGCAAACCGGCCCTCGTGATGAAACGTGAAGACCTTGATACGCGACCTCGCGGGATTGAAGATGCCCTCGTTCTCAAACGAACAGGCCATCTCGCATTGCAGACAACCGGTGCATTTGCCCGGGTCGATATGCAGGGAACGCTGCATGAAACTATCCTCCGTCGGTGGCACGGCGCGCTTGACGCGCTTCTGATGTCGTTCAGGATTAATACTTTTAGCAGTCCTGCGGGCCGCCCACAATCAAGCGCGACAAATTCTGCCCCCGGGCACGGTCCTGGTGCCACAGGATGCGAAAGAAACACAGGGGAATGCAGAAAAACGCAGTGCGCGATCGGCACTGATCACGACCACCATGCCGCCATGGGCGCAGGCATCCCACCCCTGATCCAATAGGGTGGGATGCCTGGCGGAAAATCAGAGGAAGGATTTCTGGCCTTTGGCCAGCGTCAGGGTACCTGACCACTGCCCCTGCATTTCACCACTGATCGTGAACAGTTTCAGTTCCAGCTTATAGCCGACCAGCTCCTGGCCACCGGCGCCGTACTGGCGGTTCGACGACAACTCGGAGCGCACCACGTAGTCGAAGCTCGTCGCTGACTGATCGACCAGCCGAACCGTGTTCGAATTCAACAAGGTTTCGGTGATGCGGTCGTAGATATCCGCCATGCGGATGTTTTCGTTGTCGGTGTTGTTGCGCAGCTTGGCCAGGATCAGTCGTGGCTTCTTGCCCTTCCAGCCCTGCACCAGTGAAGAGTCCAGCATCTTGTTGGTGACCTTCTCGGCCAGCTCCGTATAGTCGGCCATCGTGAGTTCGGCCTGTAGATGCTCGCGGCTGCCGGAGTCCACCACCGACACGTTCGACTGGCCGCCAAACTGCGGCATGTTGGACTGGCAACCGGCTCCCACGGCCACGACACCCGCGGCTGCGATCATTGATATCGTTTTTCTCATTTCTGTCTGTCTCCCCTGTACCCTATTTGCGGTCTAGATACTTTTCCTGATGGATGAAGAAATCATCCGGCAGGCGCACCGTCATTGTGAACCCGTATGCCTTGGGATTCGTGGCAATCGACTTGAAGCTCTTGATTTCACGCGGCCCCAGCACGAACCGGCTCCATACGCGGTTGTCACCGATGCTGAAACCATCTTTGTCCTCCCAGGCATACTGGTACTCGAGCGTATAGCGGTCGTTGCTCAGGTTCTGCACCGTCACTTCCGCCTTTGCGAGCTCGCCGGCCGATCCGAGTCGGGCGTCCGTCAACGCAATGCGTTCCACCAGGTCTTCCGATCCCAGTACCAGACGTGCACGCGGGTTCGTCGCATTGACCGTATTCTGTTCATAGTGGCGGAGATTCGGGTCGCTCACACCGGTCGAGTTGCAGGCCACCATGACCGCCAGCGCACAAAGACCGGCCAACCATTTCAGGGCATAACGTTTCGATTTCATGATTTCACCCACATCTTTGCGCTGGAGGACACGTACATTGTCTTGTCCAGAACGCGTGCATAGACCACGTTGTGGCTTTCCTTGTCGATGCTGACGACCTGGCTGCTCAACGGCCGGCCTTTTGCGTCATATGCGACGATCTTGATCTGCGATACCGATTTGGGCACAAAAAACCGTGCCGCAAGCAACCGCGAAGGCAAGGTGGACCAGGAACGCATATCCGGATGCGCCAATTCATCGCGAGATTTCTTGAGTCCGCCAAGCAGGGATCCAAACACGCCGGCCTGCTGCTGTGCCTGGTTCCAGGCCTGGCCCTCGACGATATTGCGTATCACCGTCGTCATCATCCGCAGTTGCTGGAACGCCCCCGAGTCTTTCTGAAAACGCAGCGCCAGGGCAGTGATATCCGCCACCTCGGAGGCGTTCGCCCAGCGCTTGCCCGATGTCGTTTGCACCTCGACACGATGCACGCTGCTCTTCACCGGCTCATACACCGGCAGCTCGATATTCGTCGGTAACGATGCGCCGAGGCTGAGATCAAACTTCAGTAGCTTTTTCTCAGGCGCAAAACCATCCGCGATGATCACATTGACCAGGCGTCGGCTCTTGTCCGCGGGTTTGCCGAGATCGGCTACCGCACCCTTGATGACGGCGCTCTTGGGGTTGAGTTCCAGCGCCTTTTTATAAGAGATCCGCGCATTGTCGCGCAGGCTGCTGTCTTCGTAGCTGTCGAGTTCCTGAACCACACCCGCGACATAGAAACCGAACGGATTGACGAAGGCATGTGGCACGGTGAGCGCCTTCTTCTCGGTCGACTCGTACTGTTCCTCAACCACCTCACCCAAGCCGTAGGAGGCGATGTCTGCACCTTTCTCCTTCTGCTTGGCCTCCTCTTCCTTGATCTTCTGCTGGGCCTCACGGACCAGTTCATCGAATTTCTTCTTCTCGAGGTTCTGCAGGTCGATCGCACGCCGCGTGACATTGTAGGCGCTGCGCTCGCCGTCAAGCAGATGCGCGATGGATTTGTAGTTGAGCATCAATACCCGCTCAAAACCGGCACCCGCATACTCACCGAGCTCATCGTTACCGGTCAGCGTCGAGAGGACGGTGTCCTTGGCCCCGGAGAAGAATCCACCAACGGTACTGCGATCATCCTTGACGTTGAGGCCGCGTTCGGCCCTTTCGAAGCTGTTCTTTGCGTCTTCGAGTGCCGACGCGTCGATCGCTATCGTGCCGAACTCAAAGTTGCCCAGCATGTCGAGACTGTCGACATTGCCGTCTTTCGGCCGCTTCGCCTGCAGGGCCTCGCCCACCTTGCCGTCAAGCATGAGCTGCTTGATCGGCAGCATCTCCTTCGTATAACCCTCATAGACCACCTGGCGCTGGCCCGCCATCGCGATACCGAGGTCATTGGTGCGCTGTGATGCGGGTGCCGCTGCCGGTTGTGCAGCGACCTGCTGTGGCTGTGGCGACTGCAACGCGTCCTGCATGGCCTTGCCGAAGGACTCGAATGGATTGGCCGCCCAGGTGGGACTGGCCAGCAACATCGCGGCAGTCGCCAGTACCGGCACAGCGATTGACCTATGCATGTGCTCCTTGCTCCGAATCTGTCAGAAATTGGGTCGTTTGACGGCCGCAGGCTGCGGTTTGGGCCGCTGCGCCTCGGGCACCGGTCGCTCGGGACGGGTGTCCTCGCCGCGCTGTCTGGCCTGCAGATTTTCGCTGATCCGATGCACCAGTTCCGAGGTATAGAGATCGAGCAGATCAGCGACCGCAACGGCACGATCGGCTGCATCGCGGAGCCTTTCGCTCAGGCGTATCTTGTCGGCAGCGACCAACTTCCCGCTGTGCACGTCCACCATACGCAAGGTCGACTCCACGGTGCCAAAGTGGCGCGTCTGCATCTCGTTTGTATAGGGGACCGGCTTGGTCTCCGTGCGGATCAGGAAATCATCTATCTGCGCGATGATCAGGTAGTCCGCACCTTCGAGCTGACCCATGGCGCCCTGCAGTGAGCCGCCCTGCGCAATGCTGGTAAACGCCTTTTCATCGATCACCTGGTCGATCTGCGCGCGCTCCATCACGTCGAATTCGGGAAACTGCGACAGCTTGACCATCAGATCGTTGGATACACGGTCGAGATTGGCACCACTCACCGCCTGGTTGCGGCCGCGCGGATTGATCAGAATCTGACCGACAGCCAGGGTCAGCGGCCTGCCGCCCGGCTGCTCGACACTGCCACCGCTGCGTGCCGGCGCGGCCGCGGCCACCAACTGGCCACTGCGCATGCCTCTGGACTCATACTGCCGCTTGAGGATATCGCCCGTCTGCAACTGCAGGTCGCCCACCGGCGCCTTGGACCGTGCATCCTCGACCTCAGCCAACGTCAGCCGACCCAGTTCGGTCTCTGCCACGCCGAGCTGCACCCTGGTATCGGGGTCGATGATCGGCTGACCCGGCCGCACCACGTTGAGTACCTCACCAGGCGAGAGCCCACCGTCACTGCCACGATTGATATAGGCCACGCCGGACACCACCGCGGCCACCTTGATCGGGTAGATTGCGTTCATCAGGTTGACCACGGTCTGATCCGCATAGGCATCCGCGAGCATCGTGATCAGCTGGTCCGTGGCCGCCGGTTCCGCAAGCTCCTCCCTGATCGCGACCTTGCGCGCATCCAACACCTCGCCACTGCGCGCATCCACGATACGCATATTGCCTTCGACGCGTCCCTGATGCGTCACGATCAGGCGATTCGAGCCCGGCAGCTTGGCCGATACCTTTTCGATGGCGAAATTGGCAACGCTGCCGATCACCAGGTAATCCGCACCGGCCAGCGTGCCCATCGACGACGGCAGCTCGCGGTTCTCCGCCATCGCCTGCGCAAGTTGCTCATCCATCAACTGATCGACCTCCTGGCGGTCGATGAGCTGGAACCGCTGGGTCTGTGCAAGCCGCGAGATCAGCGTATCGGTGAACAACGGAATATGTCTGTTGGCATCCACGCCGGTGGTCGCGGTCGAACGGGCCTTGACCAGTCCGATCGCCAGGCGCGGCCTGCCGGTCGCCGGTGCGGCGTCCGCAGAGCCTGCAGCCATCACCGGTGGTGCTTTCGCGGCCGGTGCCACTGCGGCCTCGGTTGCACGCTGCAAAATCGCCAGATCGTTGACCGCAAACTCACCCGAAACAGGAGTCAGCACCGCCAGCGTCTCCTGCACCTGTGTCACCCGTGCGTTTCCGACGACCGACTTCAGTTTGCCGATCACGATACCGGCATCATCCTTGATCTCCTTGCCTTCGCGGACGATCTCGTACTGGTCACCGACCGCAACCTGCTCATTGCTGCCCCGATTGATGATCCACGGGTCGGCGTCCACCAGGCGCGCCGGGAACACGATATCCAGCACACGCAACGCGGCCTCTTTGCCGAGGTGATCGAACATGGAGTATTCGTCCATCTGCGCCGCACGCCCGGTGAATACCGATTCGCTGATCTGCGTGCGCAGGCTGTCGGCGCCGATCACACGTCCCAGCCGGGTTTCGATCACACGCAGGCGCAGGCGCGCCTCGACCAGGTTGGTGGTCATGGTCCGGCCGCTGTCGCTGAACGGCACGGCAGTCGTGTTGGTGGAACCCTGCTGCTTTTCCAGCACCGCGTAAAGGATGTAGTCCGCGCCGACCGTGGTGCCCAGATCCTGGAATTCCTTGAGGACGTCGTTGTGGTCTGCCGCAGTCGCTGCTGCAGCGATTGTCCAGCCGCTGGTCGCCGGGAGATTTTCCACGGTCTTTTCGATCACGCGATCCAGGTCGCTCGCCGTCTGGTCGCGGCCGAACTGCTGCTCGCGCACCACGCGTCGCAGTGCCGCGCGTTCGACCACGGAGAAGCGCCGCGTGTTATTGAGATGCTCTATCACCCGCGCCGCGAGATCATCTGGCAGACTGCGCACATTGCCTGCTACAGCACGATCCGGGTGAAAATCCTCCTGACCCATCACCGCGATGCGGACCTGGTTGTCCGCGACCTGTAGTGCCTGCGGTGCCGTCAAACCCAACGCCGGCAGCACCAGTGCCGCAAGCAAAGCAACCATCCGTATCAGCAACATGCGCCTGACCTCGCGTCAATGGGGCCGGGGTGATCCTTGCGGATCACCGAATATCCAAAGGATCGGACTACTTCTTCTGCGGACGACGCACGATATCGCCGACACCAATGGGCGAATTCTGTGCATCCAGCTCTTCGACGATCTTCGCGTAGGTCACTTTGGGGTTGATGCGGACCACCTCGACCTTGCCGACATACTCCTCGCTGGAGCCAAGCGACTTTCCGGTATCCGGATCGATCAGTTCCTCACCGGCGAAGAACACCTCGAGCACCTCGCCCATGGCGACCCCGCCGTCCGCGCCGCGGTTTATGATCACCTGGTTGGCGCGCGTGCGCTGCACCACCTTCATCGGGAACACCGCCGCCACGAACTGATCAGCCAGCTGCGCGGCGACATCCTTCGCCATCGCGGTGAAATGCGTCGAGTCGGGTGATCCGGCCTTGGTGTTCACGATCTGCGAAGGCGTCGAGAACCTGGCAGACAGGTCGAAGTTCGTCTCCACCTGCCCGGTCGTGGTATTGACCATCTGCGCCGTGAGCTGCAGCAGACCCGAATCCTGCCGCGTGTACTTGCTGTCAAAATTCGGTAACGGCTTGACGGAGCGATAGAACTTGAAATCCTGAACCTTCGGCAGGATCAGATAGTTGGCGTTGCCCAATTCGCCAGTCGCGGCCGCATCGCCCTTGGCCAGGTCCGACTGCGCAAACTGCTGCTCCTCGCGGATATCGGCGATCACCTCCTGGTCACGGCTCAACACGCGCAGCTTGCGCGTGGCGCGGAAGGAGGCCTCCAGCTCGGCCCACAGACGCTCGATGTTGAGGTACCGCCGGACGGATTCACCGACCTTTTCGCCGACCTTCGGCTCCTTGACCGCAACCGCAGGCAGCTCCTCTTCGGCGATTACCGCGGAAGGCGTCGCAAACGCGGCGGACAGTACGATCAACGCGGCCGGAATGTACGGATTGAGCGCCACAGACCCTCCTTGCATGAGTGCTTTTTTTTGCGATTCTACACTTGGCTAACGGTAGCACAACCGCGGCAGGCCAACGGCGTCAGTGCCCACCGATCTGCCGATGCGGCACTCTGTCCGCGGCCTACGACTGCCTCGGCAGAAACCGTCGATTTGCATCCTGCGCCGCATCACCGAAGAATAACGGTATGAGGCACATCGATGTATCGCCGCAGTCCCGGGCGAACGACGGCCAAGGGAGGTCGAGAGCGAGATGACCACGGACCCAGGTGCCAAGTACCTGCTGTTGATCAGTATCCATGGCCTTATCAGAGGCCATGACCTGGAACTCGGCCGCGATGCCGATACCGGCGGCCAGACCAAGTACGTCGTCGATCTGGCAAAGGCCCTGGCGATGCAGGATGGCATCGCACGGGTCGACCTGGTGACACGCCGTGTCGTCGACCCATCGATCAGCTGTGACTATCAGGAGAGGGTCGAAGCCCTTTCCGAGCGGGCGCGCATCATCCGTATAGACGCCGGCCCGGACGCCTACATACCAAAAGAGCAGTTATGGGATCACCTGGACAGCTTCATGGACAACCTGGTGACCTGGCTCAAGGAGCAACCGCGCCTGCCCGACCTGGTCCATAGCCATTATGCCGATGCCGGTTACGTCGGGGTGCGCCTGTCCAACCTGTTCAGCATCCCGCTGATACACACCGGGCATTCGCTCGGGCGCGACAAGCGCAAGCGGCTGCTGGCACGCGGCCTCTCCAGCGAAACGATACAGCAGCAATACAACATCGAACGTCGTATCGATGCCGAGGAGGAGGTGCTGGCAAACGCCGAACTCGTGGTCACCAGCACGCACAACGAGATCGAGCAGCAGTACGGCCTCTACAACTACTACGACCCCAGCCGGATGGTGGTCATACCACCGGGCACCGATCTCGAGCAGTTCCATCCGCCGACAAAGGGTGAAAGCATCGCCTTTGCGGCACAGGTCGAGCGTTTCCTGGCGCACCCGGAAAAACCCCTGGTACTGGCCCTGTCACGCCCCGACGAACGCAAGAACATCCTCACGCTGATCGAGGCGTTCGGTGAGTCCCAGCCGCTGCGCCATGCGGCGAACCTGCTGATCATTGCAGGCAACCGGGACGACATCAGGGACATGGAGTCAGGCGCACAATCGGTACTGACCAATATCCTGCTGCTGATCGATGCCTACGACCTGTACGGCCGGGTCGCCGTGCCAAAGAGCCATCGCGCCGCCGAGGTCGCGGATATCTACCGCCTGGTGGCTGCCGGCAAAGGCGTGTTCATCAACCCGGCTCTCACCGAGCCTTTCGGCCTGACGCTGCTCGAGGCC
>Ga0116152_10000888_pt1 | contig 24749 bp, 17 predicted proteins | sample AD_UKC119_MetaG_FD_89894 | JGI IMG/M metagenome (GOLD analysis project Ga0116152, IMG submission 89894) | Active sludge microbial communities of municipal wastewater-treating anaerobic digesters from Hong Kong - AD_UKC119_MetaG | ecosystem: Engineered > Bioreactor > Anaerobic > Digestate...
ATCAGTGATGTTGCTGATGACCATTTTATAGATGCAGGTTCAGGCAACTGGTCCCTCAAATATAAATCTCCCTGCCGCGATGCAGGTATTACACCTGATCCGGCCATCCCTTACGATTTTGCAGGAATTCCTCGCATCGGGCCTACCGACATCGGAGCCCTCGAATGCCAGTACAGCCGCTGGACAGGCTCAACAAGTACAAGCTGGACAACAGCATCAAACTGGGAGGCAGATATTGACCCCTCAACAGGTACAGGCGACGTGGTAATCCCTTCCGGATTGTCAAATTACCCTGTGAACGCATCCAATCCCGATTTTACAATCGGCTCAGATAATGTGATGATCCTCGAACCCGGCACACGCGCTACCCTAAACAACCTTACCAATAACGGCTCTCTTACCATGGAAGCCGACGCCTCCGGACTCTCATCTCTGATAATGACATCCTATACAAAAGGAGGAACAGCAACAGAAGATATTCAACTTTACCTTACCGGCGGATATGTAGGCGATCCCGAATATAACGAGGGACGCTGGCACTATATATCGACACCTGTTACCAATTTCTCCAAAAGCATCTTTACCGCAAATACCAACGACCTCGCCCAGTGGGTCGACGGAATGCAGTCGGCAGGATCTCTCCGCGACGGATGGGTGGCACACGACGGTTATATCTATTATGTCTCAGATCCGGAAGTCCCTTCAACATGGACCGGCCCCACCTTCAACACACTTACACTGGGAAAAGGCTATAACTTCTGGGATAACCTGGCATCATATACTTATTCAATCTCCGGCCAGCTTAATACCGGAAACGTAAACGCCAGCCTTTCTTTCGCCGGAGCTGAATATGAAAACGGATTTAACCTCCTCGGCAATCCATTCACCTCAGGCCTCGACTGGGATTATATTGTCGAAAACACCGTCTTCCCCGATAATACAAGTAAAGGTATTTTCTTTACAAAAGAAGGTCAACAATATTCTTATATATCCGGAGTGCTTGTCCCTGATCATGGAATACCTGCACCCTCGGGAGTGATACCCCCCATGCAGGGCTTCTTCGTGAAAACTTATTCAACAGGAAATTCCATCAACCTCACCTCCGCCGCCCGTACCCACAACGACATGCCAGCCCGGTATAAAGGCTCATCACCGATTCCTCTTGTCAGACTTGGATTAACAGATGATATTTCAACCGATGAAACTGTTGTCAGATTCGCAGAAAAAGCACTTGCCGGTATCGATATGGACTACGACGCTCCGAAAATGTATAACCCCGGCAAATCTTCCATCTTCACCATCATACCCGGTAAGAAAATGGCCGTCAACGGCATACCCTTCCTCGAACCTGAAACTTTCATCGAAATCCCGGTCTCTGTAAATATCAAATCGTCCGGAAACCATACCATAAATGCAATTCAAATCCAGGAGATAGCTGACTACGACGTCTTCCTTACCGATAATACCACCGGATACACCGCAGACCTTAAAACATCACCAGAACTGACCTTCTCATCATCCACAGGGCTGATAGAAGGACGTTTCATCCTGAAAATAAGCAACGTTACCACGGGAATTGAAGACCCTTCGGCCACATCTAAACCATTCAGTATCTACCATTGGTCAGAATTTATCAACATTCAGACCCTTTCTGATACATGGGACGGGAAAAACGGGGAAGTTAAAGTCTATAACCTCGCCGGCAAGACCATCAGTGAAAACCGAAGCGCAGAATTCTTCAGGGACTCCATGATAAGAATCCCCGCTCCGGCATCAAAAGGACTGTATATCGTAGAGATAAAATCCGGCCCGCTGAAACATGTTGGTAAAGTTATTATCAACTAGTTGTATGTTTCAGGTAAATTAAATATTTTTGCCTCATCTTTAAGATACTTACTGTTGGATTCCACAAGAAATAAAATATCATCACAGAAACCATACATAAGGCCTGAGGTAACACGTGTTGTCCTCGATTATTCAATTTCCCTTGTGATGATGACTGAATCCCCGCCCAACCCTCCTCCCAGAGGCGGTGGCAGCAAAGGTACCGACTCACCGTTTGAAAGTCCGTTCGGGGATAAGCCGTTTAGCTGAATGATATATATAAAGGGCATTTCTAAGGTTGAATGGTTGAGAGGTTGAGAGGTTATATTCTTGTTAATGAATAATTCAGTATTCTGGCAAAATAATAATAAATCTATTTTTGTCGGGAATTTCGCAATCCATTAAGCATCCGGGAGATCTTTAGAATCCGGTCCCTTATAGTTTTTTGTGAATCAACATTCAGATAATCAAGATCGGTTGAAATTATTATCTGATTCATTACTTCCATCAGACTGGAATAGGCTATCTGATCGAACATTATCTGTTCTTTAAGATAACACCTTGAGGATCCTTCTGCAATATTGGAACAAACAGAAACTGCTGCCCTGCAGATTTGACTTACAAGACCGAATTTTTCAGTTCGTGGAAACATTTTTGTTAAGGTATCTAAATCCTTCGTCAAATGCCTGGCTTCATTCCACACGTCTGGTTTTTCAAACGAAAATTGATACATAGCAACTGTTATAAAATTATATGACTATCAGGAATGATTAATAATGTATCCAAAGACGCTTGAAAATCAATTGTTTTACCCCATCCCCAGGGGGAGTCAATTGATTTTCTTCACTCCCCTTGGGGCCGGGGTAAACGAAGAACCGGAGCAAAGCGGAGCTCGACGAAGTCAAAATCAATGGAGTTTTATGTACGATTCCTGACACTCATATTAAATTATACTGTTAACTTAAGCGAGATCATGCATGATAATGAATATATTGAAAATCTCCTGAGTTGATCGATCATCTCATAAATCACTAAACCCTTAAACCCTTAAACCTATAAACCTTTCAACCATTTAACAAATAATCCTATATTTGCTTAATCCAAAATACTATATGAAATCAATACATTTAATATGTATAGCATTTATCATTGTAACCAGCACATCATTAAATAATCATATCTTAGCTCAATCTGTCCCACACCCAATAAATAACTCCGGAGTTTACGTCTTCCTGGATGAACTCGCAAATGAACAGATTATCACAGTCAGTTCCGTTGTCAAGCCGTATTCCCGTTCATGTATAGCATCCTGGCTGCAGGAAGCCGACCTTCAACGTGATAGATTATCGCCCCGCCAACAGAAGGAACTTGACTTCTATCTGACGGACTTCGGGAAGGAACTGAAGGAGGAAGGGCACATTGGCTCAAACCTCCTTCGCCCAACCTTCGCAGAGCTTCGGTTGGCAAAGCAAGGCTTCGAAGGTCAAAGGGCACAGTGGCTCAAAGGCAGTTTTAAAGAGGGCGGGAAAAGATTTGATTTGTTTTATTACCGGGATTCATTGTTTTCTTTAACCGTCAACCCGATTCTGGGTGCTGAAATCTTTTCCAGCTCATCGGGGAAAGCCACATACTGGAGAAACGGACTTGAAGCCCGGGCTTATGTAGGCAGGTGGGGCTTTTTTGCATCACTCAGGGACAACCACGAAAAACCACTTCTCGGACCACCGGAATATCTTACTAAGAGAGAAGGCGGACATATAAAGGGTTCATCAGACTGGAGCGACATGCAGGGCGGCATCACTTACGCCTGGAAATGGGGTACTGCAGGTCTTGTAAAAGATGAAATCGAATGGGGAAATAACTATAACGGCGCCAATATTTTCGGAGGAAATAATCCATCATACATTCAGCTCAGACTCCAGATTTATCCGGTAAAATGGTTCAGCTTTAACTATTTCCACGGCTGGATGAACTCCATGGTGGTCGACAGTTCCCGTTCATATTTCGTAACTAACAGCTATGGAACTGACTACCGCGAGAAATACCACAGGAAATTCATCGCCTCCAACATGTTTTCCTTCATCCCTGTGAAATACCTGACAATCTCAGCAGGAAACAGCATCATTTATGATGATTCAAACATCAACCCGGCCTATTTTATGCCCCTGTTCTTCTATAAATCCGTCGACCATTCAGTATCTTCAGGGATCGACAATATGAACTCCCAGATGTTCTTCGACATAAGTTCCCGACAGATAAAATATCTTCATCTTTTTGCCACACTGTTTGTCGACGAGCTCTCCGTTGAAAGGATCACAAAAGACGATGAATGGAATTTTATGAGCTGGAAAACAGGTTTCAGACTTTCAAATTTCCCTGTAAAAGACCTTTCTCTCACCGGAGAATATACTTATACCTACCCTCTGACATACCAGCATTATGTGCCGACGCTCACCTTCGAATCAAACGAATTCAATATCGGCCATTACCTGCGTGACAACTCGCGTGAGTGGCACCTTGCCCTGAATTACCGGCCTTTCAGGACCTTCGACCTGAAACTCTGGTTCACTGATGCCGTAAGGGGTCCCGACTATACCGAACTCGGCACACCCCGTGTCGGAAACCCACCACTCGAATCTGTCGCCTGGAAAAACCGCTCTGCCGGTGTCAGCATAGCATACCAGGTGATAAACGATCTTTATGCGTGGGGCTCTTTCATAAACAGCAACATCTCAGGTGATGCCAGGTGGAGCCCGGAATACTTCTATGGGAATAAGAATACGTTTAATGTGGGGATTACGATGGGGTTTTAAACAAAAAGGCGTGCGGCCTGCGGCGTGCGGCGTGAAGGGGAAGGCGTGACGGAGAATATTGAAAGAGCTTACAAATCTGAACTTAATTCATTATCTTAATAACGTGCTAATACTTTAAACTTAAAATCGCTGCATTATGGGAAATTTTCAAAATCTTCGTGTCTGGCAAAATGCCAAAGATCTTACTGTTGAAGTCTATCGGCTTGTAAGAAATACTGATCTCAAAAGAGATTTTGGCTTCAAGGATCAGATCCAACGATCTGCATTAAGTATCCCAAGTAATATTGCTGAAGGAGATGAATCTGGTTCAGACAGGATGTCCGTGAGACATTTATATATTGCAAAAGGATCTACCGCTGAATTAATGACACAACTAATTATAGCTTCTGAAATTGGTTATATCGATTCTGACTCCTTAGCAAAGTACATGGATGAATGCGACAAAATCTCGTCAATGCTTAACAGATTAATCAAAGCTCGATCTGGCGGTTCCTGATAACCCATTTTACCCCAATTCGTACCCTTCTTGCCGTCATGCCGCATGCCTCATGCCGCACGCCACTGTCTTTACAACTTTTATAACACAATTAAAGTCTTTAAGGCAATATAGAAGATTATATTTATTATTTTTCCACTTCAAATTTTGCAGGGAATCCGTTTATGAAAAATCGCCGCTTCCGGATCATAACCCTGGTCGCAGATGTACTGATTCTGGGTATTTCCTTCCTGCTCATGGCATGGACGAAGCCGGCAAGTCTGAAGGCATATGTACCTTCCCACAGTCTGTTCTTCGCTGTCCTCGCCGTGATATGGATCATGGTTTCTCTTATAAACGGCAAGATGCACAGGGGAAAGATCATCAACTATTCCACTTTGTTCAACAGGGTGATAAGCAGCAACTTCATTTCTCTCTCCATAACCGCCCTGCTGATGTATATCCTCAGGGATTATGCATATTCACGAACTGTGGTGCTCGGGACTGCCATCGTTGCGACTGTCCTTGAGCTGATCTTCGGAGCTGTATATATTGCTTTTAAGAAAGCTTCCCTACAGGATTACGAAGAGTACGAGAAATATAAATCCTACAGGAAACCAAGCGAATATGAACTTGTAAGCGAGCTGAACGGGAATGGCAGGAAAACTTTTTCTCTGCCTGAAATCAATCCTTCTATCCTGAAGGCAATTGAAAAGGAATCAGGCAGCGAAATGGCTAAAGCCATTATCAACATGACCGGTCCGAAACTTACAGGCGAAATAGCCGTTCTGTCAACCACGACCATATTTAATATTTCAAACCTCCCCGAAGACAGCTATTCTTACATTATAAACCTGCACCGCCTTAACGATATAAAGAAACTGGATGATTTCATCGATGCCGTCAATGAGAAACTGAAACCGGAAGGTTATTTCTTCTGTTGCGTAGAAACAAAAGACCAGAGGAAAAAAAGAATACTGAAAAAATTCATTCCCGTTATAAACTATTTCTATTATTCCCTGGATTTTATTGTGAAAAGGATACTGCCTAAACTCAAATTCACACGTGGTCTTTATCTGTTCCTTACCCGGGGCAATAATGCCGTGATAACCAGGGCTGAGGCTCTTGGAAGGTTGTGCCGCGGGGGCTTCAGAATAAAACAGGAATCCTTTATAGGTAACTACCTGTGTATAGAAGCCAAAAGGAACGGAGATCCTCTCCCGAAAAACGAAAATATTTACGGTCCCCTGATTGCTTTACCCCGTGTCGGCATAAACGGAAAAACAATAAAGGTGTTCAAGCTGCGGACCATGCATCCATATTCCGAATATATTCAGGATTATGTGTACAGACTGCATGATCTCCAGAATGGAGGAAAATTCAAAAATGACTTCCGTATCACTTCATGGGGCGCAATATGCAGGAAAATATGGCTCGACGAACTGCCTACACTTATAAACTGGTTCAACGGCGATATGAAACTTGTCGGAGTAAGGCCTCTGAGTCATCAGTATTTTGAACTATATGACAACGACCTTAAGGAAAAGCGTATAAAATACAAACCCGGTCTTATCCCGCCATTTTATGCCGACCTGCCCGAAGACCTGAAAAGCATCCAGGAATCTGAGAGAAAATATCTCGAATCATACGACAGGAATCCTTTTCTGACCGACTTCAGGTACTTCTGGAAATCGGTGGGAAATATCCTTTTCGGTCATGCCAGAAGCAGATAAACAGGTTTTTGGGTCTGATTCCGGCTGCTGGTATTGTAATGTTTCTCTTTTTTTTGTATCTTTATTATTTAGGCTATATATTATAGAATTTCAGACATCCATTCAACCTTTTACCCTAAAAAAGAGTCTTATATTCAAACATAAAATCCTTTTTTCTCGTAAAAGGGATAAATAAAATATCAGCGTTATGAAAATCAGATCAATTCTCGCAGTGGTTTTATTTAACCTGGGATTATATGCCGGAGCTCAACCTTCGGAGATAACCTATCTCGGTACCGTCATAAAATCAGGGTATGAAAACAATGCCTCGTATGGTCCTTTAAATATAGGATTCAACTTCACCTATTTCGGCAATAGTTATTCTCAGTTCTATGTCTCCACCAACGGCCTTGTTTCATTCGGTTCAGGGACCACCGATCCCTCCGAAGATCCGATACCTGCTGCCGGCGATCCAAATAATTATATTGCTCCCTTCTGGGATGATCTTGTAATTGATCCCTCCGGAAACATCCTGTATACAACTGTCGGAGCTTCACCCAACAGAAAACTGATAGTCCAGTTCAGGAATATGGGATTTTACTACGGCCCCATTTATGTAGGGACATTCTCGGTAATCCTTTATGAAACAAGTAACAAGATACAGCTGCAGTACAGGGTTCTTATACTTCCTTCATCACCGCTAGTTCATGGCGAAAACGCAACTATAGGTATTGAGAACGCTGACGGAACGGCAGGTGTCCAGTATGCATATCATAACCCCAATGCAATAAACACAGGTCAGGCAATTTCATTCACTCCTTCGGGTTCAACTTATACCATGAACTCCGATGCCCTCTATGACGGCGTCTATCTTACAACAAACCTCACCCTGCCTGAACCGGGTATCCCCCAGCTTATAAGCCCTGTTGAAGATGCCGTGATCGGATCTGACCACACTTTTGAATGGGCTGAGGCCTCCGATGCAGCTTCTTACACACTCAAGATCTCTACAAATTCAAACCTTAGCGGATCCACGAACTATAATGCCGGATCGGATCTTTCATACAATGTTACAGGACTTCAGCTGAATACAACTTACTACTGGGGTGTTTTTGCCACCAATGCCACTGGGACTACATGGTGCGAGATACGGAGATTCACAACAAGTGACGCTCCTCCTCTTATGGCAGTACCGCAAACTATATGGGTTGAACAAAATCATGATAAGACCATTAAACTGACCTATACAGGTGGCGATGCAAGTGCCAAAACAGCCTATGTCACCTCCTTGCCGGCGCAGGGACAATTATACCAGTATAACGCAGGAGCAAGAGGTTCAATAATTTCGTCGGTACCTGCAGCAGTGACCGATGCAAACAGGAATGTCATCTACGCTGCTTCCGGTTCCACAGGGAACGGTGCAGGTAATTTCAACTTTATGATACATGACGACACGGGTGATTCTCCAGTAGCACAGATAACAATCAATGTAAGTCCGGCAGGAATGCCAAACCTTCTCTATACAGCCAAATCAACAAGTTTTATCGAGATGCAGTTCGACAGGACCATGAATGACCCTGCAGGGAAGGAATCCCAGTTTGAAGTCAGCGTAAACGGATCTCCCGTTACAATAAGCTCTCTTTCATTAAAGGAAGGAGATCAGTATTCAATTAAGGCAAACCTGGCAACCCCGATCCTGCTGACTGACGCCGTAACAATCTCATATACAGCTGGCGACATTACGTCAACACAGGGAGGATACCTGGCATCATTTGATCCCCAGGCGATTACACTTCTTGCCCAGACGATTACCTTCAGCACAAACCTGACACGGAGAATGGATGAATCACCCTTCACCCTTTCGGCAACCTCTACAAGCGGACTCTCTATGACATTCTCAAGCTCTAACCTTTTTGTTGCAACAATAACAGGAAGTAGCTGCTCTCTCAGAGCAGTGGGCACCTCACTCATAACAGCCCGCCAGGCAGGAAATTCAACTTATGCTCCGGCCAACTTCACCAGGACACTTACCGTTTCAAAAGGCAACCAGTCAATAACCTTCAATCCCATACCGGAAAAATACCTGGGTGATCCTGATTTTAACCTTACAGCTACAGCAAGTTCCGGACTGACGGTAAGTTATTCCAGTGATAATCCGGCAGTGGCAACAGTATCAGGCAATATTGTTCATATCGTCGGTGTCGGATCGACGGTCATAACCGCTTCACAGACGGGGAATTCAAACTGGTTTCCTGCCGCCGATGTACCCCAGACACTGGTGGTCAACAATCCTACCGGAACAGAAGACATCAATGCCCCTGCCAAAAACTTTAATTTATATGCTCTCGGTAATACCATTTATCTGATTCCACTTACTGAAGAATGGGACGGACTGAATGCAACTGTGGAAGTTGTTGATATAACAGGGCGGATTCTTATTAACATCCGGGATCTGACACTGAGCAGGGATTCACGCCTTGAACTGCAGTCAAACTACAGCAAGGGGATATGCTTCGTAACAGTCAGATCAGGGATGAAGAAGTATACGGGCAAGGTTATGATACATTAAGACTATTGTTTCAGCAGGGAAAAATTGAATGAATAAACTATCTTTGTTGCCAGTTTGATAAAGGTAGCTAATGTGATGGATTCAGTTAATTCATCTGAAGAGAAAAAAACCACAAAAACCTCTGCCAGTAAAACTCCAAGATGGTATGCCGTTTATACTAATCCAAGGGCAGAAAAACTTGTCCACGGTCGTCTGGAAGAAATTAATATAGAGGTATTTCTTCCCCTTCAGAAAACATACAGACAGTGGAGCGACAGAAAAAAGCTGGTCGAAAAACCATTGCTTTCTTCCTATGTATTTGTTAAAGTCATACCCAGGCAGTTCCCCTTTGTTTATATGACCCCCGGAGTTGTAAAGTTTGTATCCTTTGAAGGGCAGCCTGTTCCGATACCCCAGAATCAGATCGATAACCTCAGGCTGCTCATCGACAGCGATGCCGAAATAGAGGTTACAAAAGAAAACCTCGAAAAGGGTGATAATGTCAAAGTAATGAGAGGCTCCCTTGAAGGCCTGAAAGGGGAACTGATATCCTATGGAGGTAAAAAAAGGGTTATAGTCCGGATAGACAGGCTCGACCAGAATATCATCATTACTATCCCGGTTACATTTTTGAAAAAGGTGTAAAATTATCGTGCAATCGCATGATCATTAACAGATTGCATGATCGCCAGCCTGCGCATGAAGCTTCGGCTGTTAAGACATGATCGTATGATCGCATGATCATAATATACTATTTCATTATTAATTAAAAAAGAATACCTTTGCGGCATTATAATACGTTATGCTATGGCTGAAAAGACAAGATATTCGGATGATGAGCTTGATGAGTTCAGGCAGATCATCCTGGCGAAGCTGGACAAGGCCAAGAAAGATTATGAAATACTGAAATCCAGCATAACTCACGAAGAGAGTAACGACACAATGGATACCTCTCCCACCTTTAAGGTGCTGGAAGAAGGTGCTACTACTTTATCAAAGGAAGAAGCCGGCCGTCTGGCCCAGCGACAGCTTAAGTTCATCCAGCACCTGCAGGCAGCCCTTGTAAGGATAGAAAATAAAACCTACGGAGTCTGCCGCGAAACTGGTAAACTTATTTCCAAAGAGAGACTCAGGGCTGTACCTCATGCAACATTATGTATTGAGGCAAAAGCCAGACAGAAATAAACTTACTTTATAGCACTTAATAAGTGAAGCCGCTTCAGAAATGGAGCGGCTTTTTTATTTTGAGAGGGGGGGAGGGCGAGAGGGGGTGATTCAAAGTATAGACTTCCTGAAATAATCGATCGTCTTCTCCAGCCCTGTTTCCAGGTCGACTACCGGCTTCCAGCCGAGCACTTTTTCTGCCAGAGTTATATCAGGCCTTCTCTGCTTCGGATCATCTTCAGGAAGAGGCCTGTACACAAGCTTCGAACGCGAACCTGTCATCTCAACAATTCTCCCTGCAAGATCCCCTACAGATACTTCGATGGGATTACCAAGATTAACAGGACCCGTGAAACTGTCGTCTGTTCCCATGAGCCTTACAAGTCCTTCGATCAGGTCATCAATATACTGAAAACTTCGGGTATGTGTTCCGTCACCGAAGATCGTTATATCCTGACCTCTAAGAGCCTGAACAATGAAATTCGAAACCACACGGCCATCGTCGGAACTCATCCTGGGTCCATAGGTGTTAAAAATCCTTGCGATTTTGATTTTCACCCCGTTCTGAACATGGTAGTTCATGAAAAGTGTCTCTGCACATCTCTTCCCTTCATCATAACATGCCCTTGGCCCGAGAGTGTTTACGTTACCCCAGTAATCCTCGGGTTGAGGATGAACGGCAGGATCTCCGTAAATTTCACTCGTTGAGGCCTGAAGTATCTTTGACCTGGTCCTCTTTGCCAGCCCGAGTGTGTTAATCGCTCCCATGACTGACGTTTTTATCGTCTTTATGCCGTTGTACTGGTAGTGAACAGGTGATGCCGGACATGCCATGTTATAGATCTCATCCACCTCGAGATATACAGGCATGGTAATGTCGTGACGGATAAGTTCAAAATTATGATCATCAAGAAGATGTTTAATATTCTGCTTCGATCCTGTAAAATAGTTGTCGAGAGAGATAACTTCGTTACCTTCCGCAAGAAGTCTTTCGCACAGGTGGGATCCTACAAAACCGGCTCCGCCGGTGACGAGTATGCGTTTCATGCCTTGATCTTTAGATTAATACAAATATAGGTAAAATGACCTTACTTGTATTAAAGCCTTAAAATGTTATGGTTGAAAGGTTGAAAGGTTTAAAAGGTTTAAAGGCAAAAAGGCATTGTGGCATTATGCTTTGTAATCTGAAGCATTGCATAGGTTCTGGCGAGGTGCCCCGAGAGGCCTAGTCCCTGGATATCCGTATCTTAACAACAACATCGTCTATTTCAATATCCCTGGCCTGATCGCCGGGATCACCCGACAGTACAACCTCCGTAGCAAGTGTCTGCGAGCCTATATACCTGGCATGTCTTTTCACTGCTTCGCTCACAAACTCATTGTCCTGGATCAACACCTTAATTTTGTCGGTTACATCGTAACCGCTTTCTTTCCTGATATTCTGGATTCGGTTTACAAATTCCCTTGCAATACCTTCATAACGCAACTCGTCGGTAACCGTAACGTCAAGAGCTACGGTAAGCTTACCTTCATTTGCCACCTGCCATCCGGGTATATCTTCCGAAATGATCTCAACATCATCCATGGACAGGTCCACTGTCTTTCCTGCCAATGTCATCCGGAATGCGCCCGTGGCTTCAAAATCAGCTATATCATTTTGAGAAAGTGCTGTGATGGCGCTTCCGAGCTCCTTCATTAGTTTTCCGAAACGGGGACCCAGCGACTTGAAATTGGGTCTGATCCTTTTTACAAGTATTGAGGATGTATCGTCGAGATATTCAACTTCCTTAACATTCACCTCTGCGAGAACAAGATCCTTAACAGCCTCAAATTTTGACCTGAAATTTCTGTCAGGAAGGGGTATCATTATCTTTGCCAGTGGCTGTCTGACTTTAATGCTGACCTTCCTTCTCAAACCAAGTATCATGGAAGAAATTTTCTGTGCTATCTCCATCCTTTCCTCCAGAGCCTTGTCTATCAGATCAGGATCATGTTCCGGAAATGCGGCCAGATGCACCGATTCGTCGGAATGTCTTCCGGTCGTAAGATTGAGGTCGCGGAAAAGCTGGTCCATGTAAAAAGGAGCCAGCGGGGCTGCAAGCCTGCTGACTGTTTCAAGACACTGGAAAAGAGTCTGGTAGGCAGCAATTTTATCCTGGTCATAATCACCACCCCAGTATCTCTTTCTATTTAGTCTTACGTACCAGTTACTTAAATTCTCCGTTACAAAATCCTGGATTGCCCTGCCGGCACGGGTTAAATCGTAATTCTCATAACACTCTCCCACCTCCTTTACGAGAGAATTAAGGAGTGAGATTATCCACCGGTCAATTTCCGGTCTCATATTTACCAGGATATCTCTCTCTTCAAACCTGAAATTGTCGATGTTTGCATACAGAGCAAAAAACGAATAGGTGTTGTACAGGGTTCCGAAAAACTTTCGTTTTACCTCATCAACACCTGCGATATCGAATTTCAGATTATCCCATGGCTGGGCATTTGTCATCATGTACCAGCGTAAGGGATCGGAACCATGTTCATCTATGGTGCTGAAAGGATCAACGGCATTGCCGAGACGTTTCGACATTTTATTGCCGTTCTTGTCAAGTACAAGGCCGTTTGAGATGATATTCTTAAATGCGACCGAACCGGATATCATGGTGGCTATAGCATGAAGTGTGAAGAACCACCCTCTTGTCTGGTCGACGCCTTCTGCAATAAAGTCGGCAGGAAACATCTCAGAGAAATCAGCGCTGTTCTCGAAAGGATAGTGAGCCTGGGCGTAAGGCATTGCGCCGCTGTCGAACCACACATCTATAAGGTCAGGTTCCCTGAACATTTTCTTTCCCGAACTACTGACAAGGATTATTTCATCGACGAAAGGACGATGAAGATCAAATTGTTCGTAATTCTCCTGGGAATTGTTTCCCTCCATGAAACCTGCGAGAGGGTTTTTATCCATAAACCCCGCCTTTACTGATTTCTCTATTTCGGCTTTAAGCTCAGCAGCCGATCCTATGCATAATTCTTCTTTCCTGTCTTCAGTTACCCAGATAGGTAATGGCGTTCCCCAGAAACGTGAACGTGAAAGGTTCCAGTCAACGAGATTCTCGAGCCATTTCCCGAATCTTCCTGTACCTGTCGACTGGGGCTTCCAGTTGACGGTATTGTTGAGTTCTATCAGCTGTTCCCGGAATTTGGTGGTGCGGATAAACCATGCATCGAGAGGATAGTAGAGCACAGGCCTGTCAGTACGCCAGCAATGAGGGTAGCTGTGGACCTGTTTTTCAATCCTGAAAACTTTTCCTGCCTGTTTAAGCATTACCGCAATGTCAACATCGAGAGTATCTGAATCGGGTGATATTCCCGGATCATATTCATTCTTAACCGGACGCCCTGCAAAGGGTGAATAGGTGGTTACATTCACCCGTTCCCTTACAAACTCATCGTCTAACTCCGCAATTGGTATCATGTAACCTTTCTTGTCGACCATCGGGCTCATTGTCCCGTCCTTTTTTCTGAGGAGCATGGGGGGTACACCGTTTTCCTTTCCGATCTTATAGTCGTCAGCACCAAAGGTGGGTGCAATGTGGACTATCCCCGTTCCATCCTCAGTTGTGACAAAATCACCGGTCAGCACTCTGAATGCTCCGCTGTCGGGTTTTACCCAGTCTATGAGCTGTTCATAGCTGATGCCTTCAAGTTTCGTCCCGGGAAATTCATCGACAACTTTGAAGGGAATCTTTTTATCGCCTGGTTTATACTCTGAAAAATGTAATCCGGTATTTGTTTCAGGGAAAAATGAATTAAGCAGATCTTTCGCCAGAATAACTGTCACAGGCTCTCCCGAATAAGGATTGAAACTTCTTACTTTAACATAATGGATCTCACTTCCCACAGCAAGAGCCGTGTTGGAAGGCAGTGTCCATGGTGTGGTGGTCCATGCCATTATGTGTACAGCATCCGTGTCAATATTCCTGAAAAGGAAATCTGACTTCTGATCGTTTATAAGTCTGAACAGAGCCACGCATGTAGTATCTTTCACATCCCTGTAACATCCGGGCAGATTAAGCTCATGGGAACTGAGTCCGCTCCCTGCAGCCGGGGAATATGGCTGGATGGTGTAATCCTTGTACAGGACTCCTTTTTCGTAAAGCTGTTTCAGAAGCCACCAGAGAGTTTCAATATAGCGGTTATCGTAAGTTACATAAGGGTGGTCCATGTTTACCCAGTAACCCATTTTTCTGGTTAGATCCTCCCACTGGTCGGTGTACCGCATCACATCTTTCTTGCATTCCCTGTTGAAGTCCATGATCGAGATCTTGGTCCCGATATCTTCCTTTGTGATGCCAAGGGCTTTTTCCACTCCAAGCTCCACCGGCAGACCATGGGTGTCCCATCCGGCTTTTCTCCTTACCATATATCCGCACTGGGTCTTATAACGGCATATTGCATCCTTGATAGTGCGGGCCATTACATGATGAATACCGGGAATACCGTTGGCTGAGGGCGGTCCTTCATAAAAAATGAATTCTCCTTTTCCGTCAGTTTCACGAATACTCTGATGAAAGGTGTCTTCTCTGTCCCATAATTCGAGTATATCGTTGTTAACCTTCGAAAGATCGAGGTTCTTATACTCGGGAAAGCGCTTTTTCATTGATTGTTTTTGCCTAATAATTAAGTCCGCAAATATAATAAAAGAGGAGCAATTATTAAATATAGACAGAAGGGGGGAGGGGGAGAGGGGGGGAAGGGGGGAAAAAAATAATTGTGCTATTTTTATCTGAAATTAATTTCTATGAAGAAACTTGTCATTCTCACGGGTGCCGGCATGTCGGCCGAAAGCGGGATACGAACATTCCGGGAGGCAGGTGGCATGTGGGAAGAATATGATGTTTACGAGGTGGCCTCTCCGATGGGCTGGGCAAAAAACAGTGAACTTGTACTGAGATTCTATAACGAAAGAAGGCGACAGCTTGAACATTGTGAACCAAACTCAGGCCATTACGGTGTGGCTGCCTTGCAGAAATATTTTGATGTGAACGTGATTACCCAGAACGTCGACAATCTGCATGAAAGGGCAGGCAGTAAAAAGGTCCTGCATCTTCATGGTGAACTTACAAAGGCAAGAAGTACAGCCTTCCCGGATCTTGTCTACGATATCGGATACAGGGATATTAATCCGGGCGACATGTGTGAAAAAGGAGTTCAGCTGAGACCTCATATAGTATGGTTTGGCGAGGCCGTTCCTCTGATGGATGAAGCTGTGAAAACAGCATCTGCTGCCAATATCTTTGTTGTGATCGGATCATCTCTTAATGTCTATCCGGCAGCCGGTATCATTGATTATACCCCCGCCGGCTGCTCACTGTGGCTGATCGATCCGAATGATGTATCCGTGCCCGGCGGACTTGATGTTAACATTATCAGAGAACCTGCCTCAAAAGGAGTTGAAATTCTTACCAGAAGACTGCTTGAGCTTAATTTCATGAATCCCGTCAGTAAGAACTTCTGAGATATCATTTTAAAAAAGCCTGCATTTTTATTACTATTTTTACGGTGATGAATAAAGCAAGAAATATTATAGTTGCCGTTACCGGGGCCAGCGGTTCAGTATATGCAAAAGAACTGCTCATCAGACTGAAATCTCTGAAAGACCTTCCGGCTGAAGTTGCTGTTATCTTTTCAGATAACGCAGAATTAATATGGCAGCACGAAACCAATACAGTCTTTACAGCGGAGAAACCCGTGAAGTTATACAGGAACAATGATTTCGACGCTCCCTTTGCATCGGGTTCTTCAAGTTTTGATACCATGATAATCTGCCCGGCTTCAATGGGTATAATGGGCAGAATAGCCTGCGGCAGTTCCGACGATCTTATTGCCCGGGCAGCCGATGTCATGCTTAAGGAGAGGAGAAAACTTATCCTTGTTCCCCGTGAAACGCCTGTTAACCTTATCCATATCAGGAATATGGAAACGCTGACACTTGCCGGAGCAATAATATGCCCAGCGTCTCCTTCATTCTACAGCAAACCCCAAACCATTCAGGATCTGGTTATGACCGTTGTTGAAAGGATTCTCACTCTGGGTGGTTTTGATGAACCTACATTTCGCTGGATGCAGAATGATTGACAAAAAGATCCTGAGTTTCCTGAAGAAGCACCATGTGCTGACAATTGCCACCTCTGTCGGCAAAGAGCCATGGTGTGCAAATTGCTTTTACGTTTACCTTGAGGATGAAAATGCCCTGGTGTTCACAACCGATCCTGAAACACGACACGGAGCTGAATTTCTGAAAAATGAACTTGTAGCAGGATCTGTTGTACTTGAAACCAGGATTATCGGTAAGATCAGGGGCCTCCAGTTTCAGGGTCTGGTTTCAGAAGTGCCGGAAGATTCGGGGTCCAATGCCCGCAAGGCCTATCTGAAAAGATTTCCTGTAGCCATGCTTATGGACACACATCTCTGGGTTATTAAACTGACACATATAAAATATACAGACAACCGATTGGGATTCGGGAAAAAACTGGTTTGGGATATACCCCCGCCCACCAGGCAGGGCACCGCTTAAATGGGATTTTTAAAAGCCATAAATATCCATTAAAAATTACAGCCTCCCTCTCAGGGGGGTTGAGGGGGTCATTTCCCCAGCTGCTGCTTCAGGATTTTTGCTATATACTTTCCCAGGATATCGAACTCAATATTCACAACTGTTCCCTTCCGGATCTGGTGAAAATTCGTCACTTCGTATGTGAAAGGAATAATGGCCACCTGGAATGAGCGGGATTGTGAGTTGACTACTGTAAGACTAACCCCGTTAACCGAAACCGATCCTTTCTCCACAGTAAGATAATCATCCTGAAGAGGTTCGTACTCAAATGTATAATACCAGCTTCCTCCGGATTCCTCAAACGCCGTGCAAACGGCCGTCTGGTCTACATGACCCTGTACCATGTGACCGTCAAGCCTGCCATCGAGTCTGGCACTTCTTTCAAGGTTTACCTTATCACCCGGTTTCAATAATCCCAGGTTCGATTTTTCAAGAGTCTCCTTTATGGCCGTAACTGTATATTCGTTACCATTTATCTTCACTACCGTCAGACAAACGCCGTTATGCGAGATACTCTGATCTATCTTCAGCTCCTGTGTGAACGAGCATTTCATTGTTATGTGCAGATTGTCCTGATCCTTTTCCAGTTTCACTACCGGAGCTGCTTCTTCAACTATTCCTGAAAACATAATCTGATAAAATGGTTAATGGGACAAAGGTAGGAAAAAGTCGTGCAATCCCACCTTCACTAAGTTTAGGCAAGCAAGTGTTCCATCATACAATCGTGCAGTATAATATTGAATTATTTCCGCCTTTTCCTTTTTTCTCTTTTTATTGTCGGATAGCCTTCTTTTTTCCAGGCAACAATCCCTCCCCTGAGAGAATATACCTTGCGGAATCCCCGTTCGTAAAAATATTCTGCAACCCTGATACTTCTCCAGTCGGTGGTACAATAGAAAAGAAGGATATAGTTCCAGTCGATAGTATCCGAAGCGAATTCGAGATTTCCTGAAGACGGAATATTTATTGCATCCCGAATTCTTCTTCCCCTGTACTCAAAAGGCTCTCTGACATCAATAACAAGGGCAGAATCGTTGAGCAGATACAGCATATGGAATTCATAAGGATCAACTGACGTATAATTTGCCTGTTCCGTTACTTGTGCGGGAAGAATAAGTACAATCACAATCTGCAACAGCAATAAAGTGGCAAACTTCTTCATCAGGGACATTCGAAAAGGTAAAAATAGTGTATTTTATTATTTTCGGACAACTCTGCCTTGTACCTTCTTCTGCTATAGCGCTATCTCAGCCCTGAGCAGGTCGGGAGACAGGGATCTGTTAATATCTAATTCACAGCCCTGTGCCAAGTTCTCCCTTTTCATGATATCTTTGAAAGGTGATCGATCGTCAGACAATTGAAAGGATACTCGACGCAGCACAGATAGTCGATGTGATCCAGGATTTCGTGCCCCTGAAGAAAAGGGGTGTCAATTACCTGGGTCTGTGTCCTTTTCATAATGAAAAAACACCTTCTTTTACTGTCTCTCCCTCAAAGGAGATCTTCAAATGTTTTGGCTGTGGCAAAGTTGGCAATGTTGTCAACTTCATCATGGAACATGAACACCTGAACTATCCCGATGCTCTCAGACACCTGGCTAAAAAGTACCATATTGAGATCGTGGAGAAGGAAGTATCAGCCGAAGATCTCGAAAAGCAGAACGAACGGGAGAGCCTTCTTGTACTCTCGGCCTATGCAGCCAGGCAATTTTCAGAAAATCTGTTTAACAGCGAAGAGGGAAAAGCTGTGGGGCTTTCCTACTTCAGGGAACGTGGATTCAGGGAAAACACATTAAAGAAATTCGAAGTGGGCTACAGCTTCGAAGGAAGAGATGCCCTTACAAAAAAAGCTCTCGACGATGGTTACCAGAAGGATTTCCTTGTAAAGTCGGGATTGTCGATAGAAAAGGACGACAGGATCTTCGACAGGTTCAGCGGAAGAGTTATGTTCCCGATCCATTCTCTTTCGGGTCAGGTGCTTGGTTTTGGAGGACGTGTTCTGAAAACCGATGCTAAAACGGCAAAATACCTTAATTCGCCGGAATCAGAGATATACCACAAGAGCCGCATCCTGTACGGGATCTACCAGGCCAGAAGGTCGATATCTCAGGAAGACAGGGTGTATCTTGTTGAAGGATACACCGATGTAATGTCTCTTCACGAAGCCAGCATTGAAAATGTCGTAGCTTCCTCCGGTACTTCTCTCACCCAGGAACAGGTGCGTCTTATAAAACGCTTCACCCCCAACATCACGGTTCTTTACGACGGAGACCCTGCCGGCATAAAAGCCTCTATCAGGGGTATCGACATAATACTTGAAGAGGGGATGAATGTAAAGATCGTCCTTCTTCCCGACGGAGAAGATCCCGACAGTTATTCCAGGAAAGTAAGCAACGAAGATTTTCTTAAGTTCCTCAATGAAAACGAAACCGATTTCATCAGGTTTAAAACACAACTCTTACTTGATGAGGCTGCCAGTGACCCGGTTAAAAAGGCAAATCTGATCCGCGATATTGTCAGGTCCATTGCCATAATCCCCGAAGCTATAACACGTACAGTTTATATTAAGGAATGCAGTACCCTGCTCGGGATACAGGAAGCTGTATTATATCATGAGGTGGGCAAGATAAGACAACAGCGTTCCTTCCAGGACAGGAACCGCTATCCCGTACCTGAAGACCTTCCGGTTCCTCCGCCCATGATACCCTCACAGCCGGTCAAAACAGAATTCACAACATATATCTCTGAAAAAGAAATAATAAGGCTTCTTCTGAAATTTGGAAGCTCAGAACTGGAAAGGCACATAAACGCCGAAGACGGGCAGGAAGAAATAACTGCCGTTTCAGATTACATTGTACATGATATCATTTCCGATAACCTTGCGTTTGATGATCCTGTGCTCCGACAGATATTTGATGAATTCAGATTTGCATCAGAACAGGGAATCTTCATTGAGGACAAGCATTTTGTAAAACATGCCGACCCGGTAATTTCGACACTTGCTGCCGACATGCTCTCCGAGCCTCATACACTAAGTAAAATTTTCGCCAGCAAACAAACCTATGTTGAAACAGAGGATATGAAACTCAAAGATATAGTTCCTGATGCCCTCCTAAAGTTCAAGAGCGATAAGATTAAAGTCCGGCTCCGGGAAATCATGACAAGGCTGGAAGAAGCTGTCAGGGAAGGTGACAACGAAAAGATACTTGACCTCCAGAAAAGGGATCAGAATCTTAAGATGGCTCTCAGGGCAATTTCGGAGAAACTTGGTAAAAGGATTATATTGTAAGGAAGGGTTCTTTTTCAGACACCTGCACTGCCTTAATTATTTTTATTAAATTTGACTGTCAAAGCCCTGTTTATGAAAACCACATCCGGAATCCTGATCCTGATATTTTTCATCGCTGTAGTTTCGTGCACACCAGGGACAGAAGAAAAGGATATTTTTTCACCTGGTTTTTCTACTTACAGAGCCACTGCCACAGGATCAAATGCCCCTGTTGAGAAGATGGAAACCCATTATGGACTGCTTACTCCGGTAGAGATCTGTGTAATTTTCAACCGGCTGGGAATTCCCTATAACAATTCCGTCCTCAATGCTGATTCCAATATGGAGCTTTACCTCAGCAATTCAAAAGCTGCCATCAACACCGGTATCTACGGCGTTGATTTCGGCTACCTGAAAATGTTCGGCATTGGCCAGGAGGTGATCGATTATATGGTTACCATAAAGGAGCTGAGTAACAGGCTGGGCATCCCCTCCGATCTTTTAACTGAACCCATCAGAAGGGTGCGTACCGATATGTCTGATCCCGACAGTATTACTGCGCTCATGCAGAAAGCGTTCACCGACATTGAGAACCACCTTGGAGAGAGCGGGCGCGAAAGCACTGCCGGACTAATGATCATGGGGGGCTGGGTAGAAGCAATGTATATTGCCACACAGCTGGTTTATAATCCCGATAATCCCGACCCGCTGGTTGTACAGAAAATAGCCGAACAGAAGTATACTCTTACATCCCTGCTCAGTTTCATGAAAAACTACTACGACGATCCTGTCGTGGTCTATTACACCAAGAAACTAAAATACCTGAAGAATTATTTCGATTCATTTGAGATCTATTTCGAGAAAGGAGATCTGGAAATAGATACGCAAAAGCAGGTCCTTCGATCTTCGGGGGCTTCAAAAATGACCGTAACGGTTGAAACCCTCAATCTTATTAAGGACTATGTTTCGAGGCTCCGGACCGAAATGGTAACACCCTGAAACAGCCTCCTGCATAAATATTTGACTTATAGTAAACATTTACCTGTTTTAACAGACTATGAAACAACTAAAACCAATCCTGGTTATTTTAATCATTCTCATTTCAGCCTCGTGCACCGACAGAGAAAAAAGGTCAGGCACTTCACTGTTAAAATTAAAATCTGACAAAGAGCAGCTGGTGATTCCTGTCGATAAAGGTTTCAGCAAATATGTTTCAGCATATACCTCAGGCATAGTCACAACAGATGCTCATATTGAAATCCACCTCACCCCTGAATTTGCAGCCGTAGCCGATAAAAAACTGACTTCAGGACTGCTGAGCTTTTCACCAGCAATTAAAGGCAGGACTGAATGGGCAGATGAACAGACGATCGTGTTCATTCCCGCCGCTGTGCTTGAACCTGGAAAAACATATACGGGAGAAGTTCATCTTGCCAGACTGGGCAGGGTGGAAGAGCGTCTTAAGGTTTTCCCGTTGCGATTTCAGACTGTAAAAAAGGATTTCATTGTATCAGCAGGTCTGCCGGAGACAGTCGGGGAAAATAAAAACATGTATACCCTGCAGGGAGAGCTTACTGCATCGGATTACATAGATGCCGCAGAAACAGAGAATTACCTGAGCGCAGTAATTGATAAAAGGAAACTGGAAATAAAATGGGATCACTCCGACAGAAAGGTCCATAAATTTACCATACCCTCAATTCCCAGGTCAGATGAGAACAAGGATCTTGTTCTCGCATGGGATGGAACCCGCTCGGGAGCCGACAGAAAAGGTTCTTCTGTAATTCGCATTCCTGCCATCGGAGAGTTTTCCGTTATTGATATAAGGATCTCCAACGGAACAGATCAGAAAGCCGAGATCGCATTCTCAGATGCTGTCGATCCAACCCAGGATATTGAAGGTTTGATATACCTGGATCCAGATTATAATGTAACTCTGAACAGAAAAAATAATATTATTACTCTCATCCCGGATTACCGCATTAACGAAAGCGTCATTTTAAGAATAGAAAGTTCTCTTAGAAGCGCTGGAGGAAAGACTCTCCCTGAACCATGGTCATATAATTTAGACCTCAGTGAAGCCGATCCGGCAATTAAGCTTACCGGCAAGGGGGTGATCCTTCCTTCATCACAAAGTCTTATTTTCCCTTTCTCAGCAGCAAAACTTAAAGCTGTCGACCTGACAATAATCAAAATATTCGGTAATAACCTCCCGTGGTTCCTTCAGGAATCTGATATCAATTCAGGTTATAACATAAAACGATTCGGGCGTCCCGTATACAGGGGAAAAGTCGATCTTGCAGGGAATGCATCCCGGGCCGACGGAGCCTGGGAAATGTATTCAATAAACCTTAACGATTACATAGACGTCGAGCCGGGAGTTCTCTACAAGATAAACCTGAGCATGAGGAAATCGTATGCGATGATCGATTGCCCCATGACCGATGAAGATCTGAGGTATGAAGAAATCCTGAAGCAGGCAGAAGAGAAAAGCGACGAACTGTGGGGTAACCCCGATGTATACTTTGATGATATTTATAACGAGGCATACTACCGGATGCCTTTCATGTGGGAAGACCGGAATGATCCCTGCAAATCGGCTTATTACAGCCCCGACAAAAACGTATCCAGAAACATCCTGGCCACGAACCTGGGACTTATTGCCAAAATCGGAACGGATAACAGGATACGGGTATTGGTAAATGATCTTACCTCTGCCCTTCCTGCAGCTGAAACTTCACTGGATATTTACGACTACCAGATGCAGTTGCTGGCTTCGGGAAATACCGACAGGAATGGTTCTGCCACAATAGAGTGTGGCAGCAAGCCTTTTCTGCTGGTGGCACATAAGGGTAAAGACAACAATTACCTCAGGCTCAATGACGGTAACGCTTTGTCGATGAGCTCATTTGATGTGTCAGGAACCACGCCGGAAGAAGGATTGAAAGCTTTCATCTATGGAGAAAGGGATGTATGGAGACCCGGAGATTCAATCTTTCTTTCCGTTTTCATAAAGGACATTAAGAACAGTTTGCCGCCCGATCATCCTGTAAGATTCGAACTCTCCGACCCCCGCGGCCGGAATATTGACAACCAGATCATAAGACACGAAGGACAGAATCTTATAGTATTCAAAACCTCCACGCCCCGTGATGCTGAAACAGGAAATTATACCGCAAACATCAGGATAGGTGGTGCCCTTTTCACACACCGCATAAGGGTGGAGACCATCAAGCCAAACCGTCTTAAAATAGACCTGTCCTTTCCGGGTGAGATACTCCGGGCATTCCAGGGTCCTTCAAACGGGATGCTGAATGTAAAATGGCTGAACGGATCCCTTGCAAAAAATCTTAACGCATCGGTTGAATACATCCTGAAACATACTAAAACAGAATTTGAACATTACAGTCAGTACGTTTTCGACGATCCCGTTACTGAGTACTATTCTGAAACAGTTAACATCTTCAATGAGGCTATCGACGAAAAAGGAACCGCACTTATTAAGTTCGATCCGGGACGTCAGTCTTCAGCGCCCGGTATGCTCAATGCCGTATTTACCAGCAGGGTGCGCGAAAAAGGAGGGGATGAAAGTGTTGCAAGGTCGGTAATGAAATATGCTCCTTATCCTGTCTTCGTCGGAATTAACCTGCCCGGTATCAGTAACAGCAACAGAATGCTGTACACTGATACTGATAACGAGGTCAGGATCGTAACCCTCAATGAAACAGGAATCCCTGTCAGAGCAAATGTGGAACTCTCAGTATATAAACTGTCCTACAGATGGTGGTGGGAATCCGACAATGAGAATCTGGCATGGTATATTTCCGGAAGAAGCCACAAACCATTGGTCTCAAAGAGTCTCACAACGTCAGACAAGGGAGAAGGAAGTATTTCTTTTAAAATACCCCGAAACGAATGGGGCCGTTATCTTATCAGAGCTGTTACACGGGAAGGACATGCATCCGGGAAAATCATACTTGTCGACTGGCCATGGGAATACGGGATGAAAAGTAATGCCGACGGAGCCACCCTTCTTTCGATAAGCACCAACAGGGAAAAATATACCCCGGGCGAGGATATCAGCATAACCTTTCCATCGATGGAAAATGCCACAGCTATCGTCACTGTTGAAAATTCCACAGAAATATTAGATGAGATCAGGCTTTCAACATCAGCAGGCACAACAGAAGTCAGCATTAAAGCAACACCTGAAATGGCACCTAATGTCTATGCCTGTGTTTCAGTTATCCAGCCTCACAGCCAGACTATAAACGATATGCCCGTAAGACTTTACGGAGTTGTTCCGGTAATGGTCGAAAATCCGGAAAGTCGC
>Ga0116152_10000890_pt1 | contig 24732 bp, 25 predicted proteins | sample AD_UKC119_MetaG_FD_89894 | JGI IMG/M metagenome (GOLD analysis project Ga0116152, IMG submission 89894) | Active sludge microbial communities of municipal wastewater-treating anaerobic digesters from Hong Kong - AD_UKC119_MetaG | ecosystem: Engineered > Bioreactor > Anaerobic > Digestate...
ATGTTGATCCCATGCTGGCTTTGCGGGTCACCCGACTGAATGGGGGATGGAACGATTACTGGAGTAACCTCTCCTCCCGACAGGCCGCTTAAAATTGGCTGGCATCACTTCCGGTCACACCCGTGCGGCACTGCAGGCCGGAAGTCAGCACTACCCCTGTTCTTGCTGAAAGTGATACAGAAAAATTAAAATTTAAAAGAATCTTGTATCTTATTAAAAGACTCAGGTATAGTTAATCTCCATTCCAACACTGGATGAGGAGTCACCTTGGAGTCTTTTGAGGATATATTGCCTGGTACCCCCCAGGCAGGGGTATTGCTGTTGCGCCTGAACCGCCCTGCAGTGCGGAATGCCCTGCGTACCCAAACCCTGGCTGAAATTGCCACGGTTCTGGATGCCTGCAGCCGGGATGATGCCGTGCGCTGTGTCGTGATCACCGGTGATCGGCAGGCCTTTGCCGCCGGGGCGGACATCCGCGAGATGGCGGCACTGGATATGGTGGGTGTCATGCACAACGAACGCCCACAGCACTGGGCACGCATTCGCCAGTTCCCCAAACCCCTGATTGCGGCCGTGAATGGCTACTGCCTGGGCGGTGGCTGCGAGCTGGCCATGCATGCCGACATTATTATCGCCGGTCACGACGCCCGTTTCGGCCAGCCGGAAATCAACCTGGGCATTATTCCCGGTTCCGGCGGCACGCAGCGCCTGATCCGTGCCGTGGGCAAATCACTGGGCATGCAAATGGTGCTGGGCGGGGAAATGATTGATGCCGCCACGGCGTTGCGTGCCGGATTGGCAGCACAGGTGACCGAGCCGGAGCTGACGCTGGAAACGGCCATGGCACTGGCTGAAACCATTGCCGGCAAACCGCCGCTGGCTGTACGGCTGGCCAAGGAAGCCATGCTGCAGGCATTTGAAAGCTCGCTCAGTGCCGGGCTGGAATTTGAACGCAAGGCTTTTGTCATGCTGGCCGCCACCGAGGACCGGCGCGAAGGCATCGCCGCTTTCAGCGAACGGCGCAAACCCGAGTTCCAGGGCCGTTAAGGCCCGTCTCCATTGCAGAAATATTGCAGGAATCACGCACTCATGAGTTTTACCACCATTGAATTCGGCGTCGAGGCCGGGGTTGCCACCCTGGTTTTCAACCGCCCTGACAAGCTCAACAGCTTCACCACTGAAATGCACCGCGAAGTGCGCCAGGCCATCTGCACCGTACAGGACGACAGCGCCATCCGCTGCCTGCTGCTGAGTGGTAACGGACGCGGCTTCTGTGCCGGGCAGGACCTGTCCGACCGTGCCGTGGCCCCCGATGCCACCATGCCCGACCTGGGGGAGTCACTGGAAAAGAACTACAATCCGCTGATCCGTGCCCTGACCGGGATGGAAAAACCGGTGATCTGCGCCGTCAATGGCGTGGCTGCCGGGGCCGGGGCCAACATTGCGCTGGCTTGTGACATTGTGTTTGCGGCCCGTTCGGCCAGTTTCATCCAGGCTTTCTGCCGCATTGGCCTGATACCGGATTCCGGCGGTACCTGGACCCTGCCGCGTCTGGTCGGACGCAGCCAGGCCATGGCACTGGCCATGCTCGGGGACAAGGTGTCTGCGGAAGAAGCCGAGCGTCTGGGCATGATCTGGCGCTGTGTGGATGATGCGGAACTGATGCCGGAGGCCGGGCAGCTGGCCGCCCGGCTGGCCACCCAGCCCACACAGGGACTGGCTTATATCAAGCGGGCCATCAACGCTTCCTTCAGCAATACCCTGGATCAGCAACTGGATCTGGAGCGTGACCTGCAGCGTCTGGCCGGGCGCACCCACGATTACCGTGAGGGCGTACAGGCATTCATCAACAAGCGTAAACCGGCATTTCGGGGGAACTGAACATGAGTGCACTGGAAATCACGCAAACCGTGGCCGTCATCGGAGCCGGTACCATGGGTGCCGGGGTGGCACAGGTGGCTGCTGCTGCCGGGCATCCGGTCCTGCTGTTTGATGTGGGGGAGGGGGCTGCCCGGAAAGGCTGCGACCAGATCGGTGCCGGGCTGGAAAAACAGGTGGCACGCGGGCGCATGAGTGCCGCCGACCGCGAGGCCCTGCTGAACCGGATTCAGGTGGCCGCCACACTGGAAGACCTGGCACCGGCAGCCTTGGTGATCGAGGCGATTGTCGAAAACCTGGCGGTCAAGCAGGAGCTGTTCACCCGGCTGGAAAGCCTCTGCGGCCCGGACACCATCCTGGCCAGCAATACCTCCTCCCTGTCCATTACTGCTATCGGTGCCGCACTGGCGCGCCCGCAGCAGCTGGTGGGCATGCACTTCTTCAATCCGGCCCCGATCATGAAACTGGTCGAGGTGATTCGGGGGCTGGCTACGGATGAAACCGTGGCGGAGACGGTTTTCGCCACCGCCACGGCCTGGGGCAAGCAGGCGGTACTGGCACGTTCTACACCCGGCTTTATTGTCAACCGGGTGGCGCGGCCTTTTTATGCCGAGGGGCTGCGTGTGCTGCAGGAAGGGGGAGCCGATGCCGCCACCCTGGATGCGGTGATGCGCGAGTGCGGCGGTTTCCGCATGGGGCCATTCGAGCTGATGGACCTGATTGGCCATGACGTCAATTATGCCGTCACCTGTTCGGTGCACAGCGCCTATTACGGTGATCCGCGTTTCACCCCTTCACTGATTCAGAAAGAGCTGGTGGATGCCGGTTTCCTCGGGCGCAAGAGCGGACGCGGTTTCTTTGTCCATGGCAAGGAGGCAGCAGCCCCCGTGGCACAGACCGCCACGACTTTTCCAGCCCCGCAACAGGTGCAGGTACTCGGGGATGCCCCCTTTGCCGAGACCCTGATCCGGCTCATGCAGACCGCCGGGATTACCGTGGAGACGGAGGCCCGCGACAATGACGAGGATTTTGTCATTCTGGCCGGTGAGGCAATGCTGGCCCTGACCGACGGGCGCACGGCCACTGAGTGCACGGCGGCGGATGAGCTGGAGAACCTGGTGCTGTTTGATCTGGCACTGGATTATGCCGATGCAACCCGCATTGCCCTGGCCGGTGCCGACCAGACTTCAAGGCAGGCACTGGAGGATGCCATCGGCCTGTGGCAGGCCATGGGCAAGCAGGTTTCGATTCTGGACGATATTCCGGGGATGCTGGTGATGCGCACGGTCTGCATGCTCGCCAATGAGGGCGCGGATGCCGTCAATCAGCAGGTCTGCTCCATTGCCGCTGTCGATACTGCCATGCAGGGCGGCGTGAACTACCCGCTCGGCCCCATGGCCTGGGCCGAGCGTATCGGGGTGGGACGCGTGGCCACCGTATTGGACAATCTGGCCGGGAGCTACGGGGAGGACCGTTACCGGGCTTCACCGCTGCTGGTACGCCGCGCCATTACCGGAGGCAGTTTCCATGACTGAGACCACCCTGAACCTGACCCCGGAACAGCTGGCGCTGGCCTGCAGCGAGGCCATGCATGAAAACGATTATGCCACACAGGCACTGGGCATGCGCATACTGGAAAGCACACCGGGCCGTGCCCTGCTGTCCATGGTGGTGCGTAACGACATGCTGAACGGGCATGCAGTCTGTCATGGCGGATTTATGTTTGCCCTGGCCGACAGTGCCTTTGCCCATGCCTGCAACAATACCAACAAGGCCACCCTGGCTTCCGGCTGCAGCATTGACTTTCTGGCCTCGGCACAGGAAGGCGACCTGCTGACTGCCGAAGCCCGTGAGCGCAGCCGCAGTGGCCGTACCGGTGTTTATGATGTGGAAATCCACCGTCAGGACGGCACCCTGATCGCCGTGTTCCGGGGCCGTTCCTATCAGATCCGCGGCAGTGTGCTGCCTGAAGCCGTATCCCCAACCGAGGAGAAAACCGCATGAAGCCTGAAGCTTTTATCTGTAGTCCGGTGCGTACTGCCATCGGGCGCTATGGTGGCACCCTGTCCACGGTGCGTACCGATGATCTGGCCGCCGTGCCACTCAAGGCCCTGATGGAACGTAATCCAAAAGTCGACTGGGAACAGATCGACGATGTGATCCTGGGCAATGCCAACCAGGCCGGAGAGTGCAACCGCAATATTGCCCGCATGGCCACCCTGCTGGCGGGCCTGCCGACAACGGCACCGGGAACCACCATCAACCGCCTGTGCGGCTCCGGCATGGATGCCGTCGGTCTGGCAGCACGTTCCATCAAGGCGGGTGATACGCAGCTGATGATTGCCGGCGGGGCCGAGTCCATGTCGCGTGCGCCCTTTGTCATGCCCAAGGCCACCAGTGCCTTCAGCCGCAATGCGGAAATCTATGACACCACCATTGGCTGGCGCTTTCCCAATCCGCTGATGGAAAAACAGTATGGCACCGAGAGCATGCCGGAGACCGCGGAGAATGTGGCGGCGGATTTCAATATCTCGCGGGCCGATCAGGATGCCTTTGCCCTGCGTTCCCAGGAGCGCACCGCCGCCGCCCAGGCATCCGGACGCTTCCGGGATGAAATCGTGCCGGTGCTGATCCCGCGCCGCAAGCAGGAAGCCTTGGTGTTTGAGACCGATGAGCATCCGCGTGCCACCAGCCTGGAAGGGCTGGCAAAGCTGCCGGCACCGTTCCGGACCGGTGGCAGTGTTACCGCCGGTAATGCTTCGGGTGTGAATGACGGAGCCTGTGCCATGCTGCTGGCCGGTGAGGCGGCCCTGGCCCCCAACGGGCTGGAGCCGCTGGCACGGGTGGTCGGCATGGCCACTGCCGGGGTGGACCCGCGCATTATGGGGTTCGGCCCGGCCCCGGCGACACGCAAGGTGCTGGCCCTGACCGGTCTGCGTCTGGAGCAGATGGATGTGATTGAACTGAATGAGGCGTTTGCCGCCCAGGCCCTGGCGGTGACCCGCGATCTGGGGCTGGCCGATGATGCCGCGCATGTGAATCCCAATGGCGGGGCAATTGCACTGGGCCATCCCCTGGGCATGAGTGGTGCACGCCTTGTCACTACGGCAGCTTATGAACTGAAGCGCCGCGGTGGACGTTATGCCCTGTGCACCATGTGTATCGGTGTGGGACAGGGAATCGCCATGATTATTGAGCGGGTTTGACAATTGGATCAAAGAGGAGGAGTGGATATGACAGCAAGCCGGTTTCCGGGCGGTGGTTTAAGCTCGGTGGAAAAAGCCAGCCGTGATGAACTGGAGGCGTTGCAGCTGGAACGCCTGAAATGGACCCTGCAGCATGCCTATGCCAATGTACCGATGTACAAGGCCAAGTTTGATCAGGCTGGCGTGCATCCGGATGATCTGAAGGAGCTGGCCGATCTGGCACGCTTCCCTTATACCACCAAGCAGGATCTGCGGGACAATTACCCCTTTGGCATGTTTGCCGTGCCGATGGAGGATATTGTACGCATTCATGCCTCCAGCGGCACCACCGGCAAGCCCACCGTGGTCGGTTATACCGCCGGTGACATCAGCCGCTGGGCCGATATGGTGGCCCGCTCGATCTGGGCTGCCGGTGGCCGGCGGGGTGACAAGGTGCATGTGTCCTATGGCTATGGCCTGTTTACCGGCGGACTCGGGGCGCACTATGGGGCCGAGCGTCTGGGTTGTACCGTGATTCCGTTCGGGGGCGGGCAGACCGAGCGCCAGATTCAGCTGATCCAGGATTTCAAGCCCGACATTATCATGGTCACGCCGTCCTACTGCCTCAATCTGGCGGACGAGTTCGACCGTCAGGGCATTGATCCGCGTACCTGTTCATTGCGGGTCGGCATTTTCGGGGCCGAACCCTGGACCAATGCCATGCGCAAGGAGATCGAGGAGCGCATGGGGATTGATGCGGTGGACATCTATGGCCTTTCCGAGGTCATGGGGCCGGGCGTGGCGCAGGAGTTCGTGTCCACCAAGGACGGTCCCACCATCTGGGAAGACAGCTTCTATCCGGAAATCGTGGCACCGGATACCCTGCAGCCGGTGGCAGACGGAGCGGAGGGCGAGCTGGTCTTCACCGCACTGGTCAAGGAAGCCATGCCCATCATCCGCTACCGTACCCGTGACCTGACCCGCTTGCTGCCCGGTTCGGCCTGCTGCATGCGCCGCATGGAAAAGATCACCGGACGCAGTGATGACATGCTGATCATCCGTGGCGTGAATGTGTTCCCGTCCCAGCTGGAAGAGCAGATACTGAAACTCCCGGACCTGTCGCCGCATTACCAGCTGGAGGTCACGCGTCAGGGGCACATGGACAAGCTGGCAATTCATGTCGAGGCCCGCAGTAATGATGTCGGTGCTGAGGCCCGTGCCCAAGCCGCACAGGAGCTGAAGCATCTGGTCAAGACCTTCATCGGGGTCTCGATTCAGGTCAATGTCAAGGATGAGGGCGAAGTCGGGCGCTCCCAGGGCAAGGCCCAGCGTGTGCTGGACCAGCGTCAGAAGCAGGACTGAAACACGACACCCCTGTCTGTATTGCCCTGATCAGGAACCGGTGCTGCCGGGTGTCAGCTGACGTCCGGCAGCACGGTTCTGTTCACAGTCGGCAAAGATATATTCACCCTGCACAATGGCTGCATCCGTTGGCAGGGTACTTGCCCAGAAGTGGCTGACAAAAGCGTCGGGGTAATGCTGCAGGGCCTCCTTGATCAGGTCGATGTAACAGGCGGCAATAATCCCCTGATACTGCTTGGCATCACCGGGCTTCAGGTAAGTCCAGGCACTGTCACAGCGTCCGTCAAATTCCACCTCCACCTGCCGGCGTTCATAACCGCGTTCACGCAGGTCCAGGGCCTGCAGCTCGCTGTCCGTGACTTCCAGACACACACCGTTGCAGCTGCTGCCGGCGCATGGCGTCAGGTCAAGAAACAGGGCCTGATGACAGCACGGTTCACCATCAATACACAGGGTAATGCGGGTCGCTGCGGTCCAGGAGCGCAGAAAGCCGTGCAGCACCCCGCAGCACAGTTCACCGTGACCAACCGGCCGTTTCAGGGTTCGTGCCGCACTGGCCGGGTTGAGCAGCGAACCGTATCCAAATACCAAAGCCATTGTGTAAGAATGTTTAAAAAATGATTGAATATAAAAAAATTCATTAAGCTTTTGTTCAGCTTAAGCCTATAATTCAAGTTGCCCAAAAGGAACGGGAACCACTAACCATCCTAAAAATAAGGACAGGGACGTTCCGGACGGGGCAAGCCGTCCCCAAGTTTGCCCCGTTTTTTCTTTGAGGGTATTTTCCGGTCATCGTTCACTCCAGTCAGGCTCTCAGGCATTGAAAATCAGCCCGCAGCCGGCTACCACCAGCACCGCTCCGATCCAGGCACCCGCTGCCGGCACTTCACCGGTACGCAGCCATAACAGCGGCAGCAGAATAACCGGAGCCATGGCTGACAGGGTGGTGATGATGCCGACCTTGCCGCCGGCAAGGCCGAACAGCAGCAGGGTCATGCCCAGTGCCATGGCAATGAAGCCGGACAGCGCCACCTGGCCCAGCAGTGCCGGTGTCAGTGCCACCGGGGGCTTTTGGGAGGGTTTGCGCGCCAGCAGGTAACGCAGTCCGTTCAGGCACACCACCCCGGCCAGCACGCGCAGGCAGGACACTGTGGCCGGGTCTGCTCCGGTCTGCATGACCGGACGCACGATCAGGGCTCCGGTGGCCTGGGCCAGTGCTGCTCCCAATCCCAGCGCAATACCCGTCCATGGTGAGCCGCTGATGCTTTCCCACTGATGAATCTGGCTGCGGCGTTTGCCGAACACAATGGCGAGCAGGACACCCCCAATACACAGCAGGATGCCGGTCCCGTTCCGGAGTGACAGCTGTTCATCCAGAAACAGCCAGCCCAGCACAACCGCCATGGGAGCATTCATGGCAAACAGGATACCGGTACGGCGCGGTCCCATGCGGTTCATGGTGGCAAACAGGGCCGCATCTCCCAGAAAGATGCCGATAACGCCAGAGAGCAGGGCCGCCGGCAGCTGTGCCGCATGCAGGGTCTGCCAGCCACCGGAGGCCAGCACCCAGATACCGAGCATGCCCAGCACCAGCACCATGCGGATACTGCTGAAGCGCAGGGCACCGAGGGTACGGGACGGGTTGGCGGAGATGATGCCGCTGAGCGCCCAGCAGGTTGCGGCACCGATGGCCGCCAGTTCATGAATGTACATGAGCGCCCATCATGCCTGTTGTCAACAAGGCGCGCAACAGACGCACAGCAGCCTGTCAGCCGGTGTGCTGAAAGGCCTGCCCCTCCTGGTCGAACAGGTGCAGCAATGCCTGTCGGGCATATACCCTGACTTCTGCTCCCCGAGCCAGCTCGTGATCCCCTTTTTGGGCCACGGTCAGCAGGTTTTCGGTATCACCGTTCAGCGACAGGTACAGGTAGGTAATATCGCCCAGACGCTCCACTGACTCGACCTGCCCGGCCAGCGCCAGCCCCTCGCAGGGCTCCAGGCTCAGGTGCTCGGGACGCACCCCCAGGGTGACGGACTGCCCCGTCAGGCAGACCAGGCGCGGAATTCCGTTGACCCGGTTTCCGGATACCTCCACGGAACAGGTGCTGTCGTTGGCATCCAGTACGGTGGCCGGCAGGAAGTTCATGGCCGGTGAGCCGATGAAACCCGCCACAAAACGGTTGGCCGGCTGATGATAAAGCTCGACGGGTTTGCCGACCTGTTCCACCCGGCCCCCCTGCAGCACCACGATCCGGTCCGCCAGTGTCATGGCCTCGACCTGATCATGGGTGACATAAATGGTGGTGGTATTGAGCTCCTGCTGCAGTCTGGCAATCTCGATGCGCATGCGCACCCTGAGGGCGGCATCCAGATTGGAGAGCGGTTCATCAAACAGAAATACCCGGGGATCACGCACAATGGCACGTCCGATAGCCACGCGCTGGCGCTGGCCACCGGAGAGCTGGCCCGGCTTCCGGTCCAGCAGTGGCTCCAGATGCAGTTTGGCGGCAGCAGCACGGATTTTCCGGTCCATGGCATCCTTGCTGTCACCATCAATGCGCAGGCCGAAGGCCATGTTGCGGTAGACCGACATGTGCGGATAAAGCGCGTAGGACTGGAATACCATGGCGATGCCCCGTTCACGCGGGGACAGGTCGTTGACCAGCCCGTCACCGATATGCAGCTCGCCCCCGGAAATCGTCTCCAGACCGGCAATCAGGCGCAGCAGGGTGGACTTGCCGCAGCCGGACGGGCCGACAAACACCACAAACTCGCCGGCCTGGATTTCCAGGTTGATACCGTGCAGGACTTCGGTCCTGCCGAAGCGCTTTTTTACGTTTTTCAGGCTCAGGGATGCCATGCTCTGTTGTCCTTGATGATGGGCGGAATTGACCGGGTTCAGCGGATTTTTCAGGTTTACCGGGTTCATTTGACGGCCCCGGAGGTCAGGCCCCGGATCAGCTGGCGTGAGAAGAACAGGTACAGCACCAGTACCGGAATCACCGCCAGCGTCAGGGAGGCCAGCACCGAATTCCAGTCGGTGACGTACTGGCCGATGAACTGCTGCACGCCCAGAGTCAGGGTGCGGGTACCTTCGCCGGGAGCCAGAATCAGCGGAAACCACAGGTCATTCCAGATCGGAATCATGGTAAATACCGCCACGGTGGCGATGGCGGGCCGGGTCAATGGCAGGATGACCTGGAAAAACAGGCGGTATTCACTCACATCATCGCAACGCGCCGCCTCCTTGAGCTCCTTCGGTATCTGGGCCATGTATTCGGTCAGGATGAAAATCGCCAGCGGCAGGCCCTGTGCGATATAAACCAGTATCAGTGCCGTGCGCGTGTTCACCAGCTCAAGGGATACCATCAGTTCCAGTATGCTGACGGTTCCGAGCCGGATCGGCACCATGATGCCGATGGCCATGAACAGCGTCAGCATGCGCCGCCCCGGAAAACGGTATTCGCTCAGGCTCCAGGAGGCCATGGCCCCGAGCAGCAGCACGAAAAACAGCGAGACCAGGGTGACGGTCAGGCTGTTACCGAAATAGAGCAGAAAGTCCGACTGGCTGAAGACCTTCTGAAAGCCTTCAACACTCAGGGTGCTGGCCGTCGGCAGGGCCAGCGGGTCGTTGAAGATGCCCTTGCGGGTCTTGAGCGCGTTCACCAGAATCAGGAAGATCGGGAACAGGGCCACCAGGGTGTAAAGCCCGAGGACCAGATGGACCAGTGAGGTGTTGATACCACGTTGCATTTGGCTGTTCATGTCGGGTTCCTCACATCGGATAGCGCTGCAGGCGGCGCTGTACCCCGTAAAAATACAGTGCAACCCCGGCCAGAATGATCAGGAACATCAGGGTGGCTACGGTGGCACCGAGTGTGGTGCTGCCCAGACTGGACTGGAAGCCGAAAAAAGTGCGGTAGAAATGGGTGCCGAGAATGTCGGTGGAGAAGTTCGGCCCGGCCAGTGCCCCCTTGACTGCGTAGATCAGGTCGAAGGCATTGAAGTTGCCGATGAAGGTCAGGATGGTCACCAGACCGAGCGTGGGCGCGATCAGGGGCAGCTTGATCTGCCAGAAGGTCCGCATCGGCGACGCACCATCCACATGGGCGGCATCCAGCAGCTCGTCCGGAATCGCCAGCAGTGAGGCGTAAATCAGCATCATCGGAATGCCCACGAACTGCCAGACCGAGATCAGCGCCAGCGTGAGCAGGGCGCTGGATTCCTTGCCCAGCCAGGCATCAAACAGGTGTTCCAGCCCGATATAACCCAGCAGGGTTTCACTCACGCCCCACAGGGGACTGAGGATCAGCTGCCAGATGAAGCCGATAATCACCACCGAGAGCAGGGTGGGCATGAAGATCAGGGTGCGATAGGTCCGGACGCCACGCAGGTTGCGCAGGCTCAGCAGGGCGGCCAGCAGCAGCCCGACGGGATTCTGTACCAGCACATGCACCAGAAAAAACACCACATTGTTCCACAGGGCATTCCAGAAGCCGGCGGACAGGTCCGGATCGGTCAGCACCAGCCGGTAGTTCGCCAGACCGCTGTAAACCCGCTGGCCGTCACTGCCCTGCTCAAAAAAACTCAGGAGCAGGGTGTCGAGCAGCGGCCAGGCACTGAACAGGGTGTAGATCAGAAATCCCGGCAGAATGAATACCGGAATGTGAAACGGAAAACCGTGCTTTTTGATCATGTCGCGGGGGTCCTCGCCGGTGATCGGTAATGATGGAAACCTGCCTGCCTGTACCCTGATTTCAGGGCACAGACCAACGGTTAACGGAGATTGTCAGGATAATTGACGGTATTATTAACGGCGTATCACTTGTCGAGAATGGCCTGAATATTGGCACCCGCCGCTTCGGGTTGCAGGGTTCCGTTAAGGACACCCTGCCCGGCATTCCAGTAGGCAGTTTCCAGGTCATCCCGTCCCCGGCTCAGAATCTGGGCATTCAGGCGGATGGTGGATTCGCAGTCGGCACGCCAGCTGATCATCTCGGCAGCCACCGGGTCTTCAATATTGATCTTGTGATCGGAGAGCGAGAAGAAACCGGTTACTTTGTTGGTATAGAGCTCTGCGAATTCCCTGGAAGCCAGCCAGTTCAGGAGGGTTTCAGCATCAGCCGGGTTCTTGCTGGCCGGATTGATGCCCATGCCGATGTCGGTGTGGTCGCTGATATAACAGGTATCCCCTTTATTGGCGACCGGGGGCTTGAATGCGCCCATTTTGAAATCGGCATTGCTGTTGAAATAGGCGATATCCCAGCTGCCGGCGGGATAGATGGCAGCCCGGCCCAGGGCAAACAGGTTCTGGGAGTCGCCATAGGTCTGGGACTGATAGCCCTTGCTCAGATAGGGCTGCCATTTGGCCATCCGGGCATAGGGTGCCACGAACCGGGGGTCGGTCATTTTGGCCTTGCCGGCGATCAGTGCCTTGCGACCCTCCTCACCTTTCCAGTCATTGGGGCCGATGCCGGTATAGACGATCTGATGGGTTTCCCAGCCGTCATTGGTACCCAGTGCCATCGGCGTGTATTGGCTTTCCTTGCTGATTTTGTCCAGCATCGCAAGGAAGTCGGCTTCGGTTTCCGGCACGCTCAGGCCCAGCTCCGTGAAAATATCCCGGTTATAAAAGAAGCCGTGGATCACTGAGGCCATGGGCAGGCAGAACGTGGTTTTAGCGTCATCGGTCTGCCAGGCACTTCTGGCGACTTCGGAAAAGTTTTTCAGCCCGTCAAGGGCACTGATGTCCTTCAGGTTGCCCTTGTTATAAAGCTCCAGGGAAATATCAAACGGGCGACAGGTGATCAGGTCGCCGGCAGTGCCCCCGGCCAGACGGGTATTGAGGCTGGCATTGTATTCGGTCGGTGCAGTGGGGTTGAACTTTACCGTGATGTCGGGGTGGGCCTGGTTGAAGGCCGGGATGATCTCTTTTTCCCACAGGTCCCTGTCATCCACGCGCCAGCTTTCAATGCTGAGCTCTCCGGCCATGGCGGTGCTTATCGCCAGTGCCAGCGTCAGGGGGACGGCGGATACGATATGAAAGGGTTTCATGCGGTTCTCTCCTCAAGGTAAATGAACAATGGAAATACGACGACAGGGACGGGGATGAAGCGGCTCCTCTCCTCAGGCCGGCGGTTCCCTGTGGAATTGGCCATCCGGGGCTTCTGCCATGGCCTGCGGGATACCCCGGTGTCCCAGCACGGCCCGCAGCCGGTAGTGGTGCTGCTCCAGCAGGCATTCTGCCTGTCCGGGAGCAAGCCCGCTCTGCAGCAGAATGGCCAGCGGTACCCGGAAATCAGCCTGATGCAGTACCTGCAGGGCTTCGGCGGCACTGCAGCCGCTGATCTGGCAGACCATGGCGACGGCACGCGCCTGCAGCTTGCTGTTGGCGGCGTTGAGGTTGACCATCAGGTTGTCATACAGGTAGCCCAGCCGGGCCATGATCAGGGTGGACAGGGTGTTCAGGGCGATTTTCTGGGCACTGCCGGCGGCCATGCGCGTGGACCCGGCTACCGCTTCGGGACCGGTGGGCAACACAATGGCATGCTGCGCCAGCCGGGTGAGCAGGGTATCCGGATTGTTGCAGAGGCTGATGATCAGCGAGCCTCGGGCGCGGGCATGACGGGCAGCCGCGACGGTATAGGGGGTCCGGCCGCTGGCGGAGACGGCAAGCATGATATCGGCAGGGCCGGGATCAAGCCGCCGGCAGGCACTCACTGCCGCAGTGGTATCATCTTCGGCACTGCCCCGGCCCCGGAAAAAACTGCCCAGCCCGCCAGCCAGCAGCAGAACCAGACGGGTTTCCGGCCAGCCGTAGGTTCCCGGCAGTTCCAGTCCGTCGACACAGGCCTGCAGCCCGGCTGAGCCGGCCCCGCAGTAAATCATTCTTCCCCCGCCATCGGCCAGCCGTTTTGCCGCCGCCTCTCCAGCCGTAGCAATCGCAGTACAGGCTCCCTGCACACAGGTCAATGCATTCAGGTGAGCTTGGGTCAGGCGCAGGGATAATACCTGTTCAGGCCATTGGTCCATACCGGTCCAGCCGTCACCGGATTGTTCGGTGGCGTGGCAGGTCGGGTCGAAGTCAGCAGGTTTCATACAGCAAATCCTGACAGGGTCGGGAAAATTCCGGGCTTCGTGGCCCTGGGGTCTTCAAGCTGGTTTCGAGTGTAATAAAATAATACCAATATGGCAAATGGTATTTTTTAATTTAAAACCAAAGCCTAAACTGGTATCCTTCCGGATCACAAGCACTGGTGGGAAAACCTGATCGTGACGGACAGTATTCCGGCGACCGGTTCCACCGGAAATCAGCAATAAGGAATAAGCCATGCAGGGGCAGGACAGCACTCCATTATTCATCGGTATTGACGGTGGCGGCAGCCATTGCCGTGCCCGTCTTGCCGATCGCCATGGCCGCATTCTGGGTCAGGGGTGTGCCGGCCCGGCCAATTTCCGGCTCGGAGTCGGGCAGGTCAGGGCAACAATCCTTGAGTGCAGCCGGCAGGCCCTTGAGCAGGCCGGTTTGCATACCACTGAGCTGAAGCAGTTACAGGCCGGTATCGGACTGGCCGGTGCGGTACTGGAGGAGGATCTGGCACTGGCCACCCCCATCACCACGCTGTTTGCCCGCTGTGAACTCAGGACCGATGCCTATATTGCCTGTCTGGGAGCCCACCGGGGGCAGGCGGGCGGCATCCTGATTCTGGGAACCGGCTCCTGCGCCCAGATTATCTGCGCTCGGGAGGTTCGTACTTTCGGGGGCTGGGGCTTTACACTCGGGGATCAGGGCAGCGGGGCCTGGCTTGGGCATCAGGCGGTGCGGCTGGCACTGCTGGCACTGGAAGGCATTGTCCCGGACTCCCCGCTGACCCGGGCGGTCAGTGCGGATATGGGGGCGGAACCGACAAAGTTTCTGGCCTGGAGCATGAATGCCAGACCGGCAGACTTTGCCCGCTTTGCACCACGGGTTTTTGAGCATGCCGGGGAGGATGACCCGCATGCGCTGGCATTATTGGCACAGGCGAGTGCCGATGTGTGCCGCCTGCTGGAAGTATTGGCACGCTACCGGACCGGACGTATTGCCCTGCTGGGCGGTCTGTCCGGTGCCATGAGCCGGTGGCTGCCGGAAACGATACGCACCACACTGGTTCCTGCGCAGGGCGATGCGCTGGATGGTGCGTTATTGCTGGCCCGACAGGGGCTGTCACAGGAGTAACAACATGACCATGGAACCTTATATCCGGCAGCATGCCAGCCTGCTTGAAGGCGGGGATGCGCCCATGTACCAGCGCCTGGCCGGCCTGCTGCGCCAGGGCATTAACGATCATTCCCTGGAGCGGGATCAGCCGCTGCCCGGTGAGCGCGATCTGGCCAACCTGTTGTCGGTGTCGCGTGTGACCGTGCGCCGTGCCCTCGGGATTCTGGTCAGCGAGGGCCTGCTGACCCAGCGTCAGGGGGCGGGCACCTTTATTGCCAGCCGCATGGAGCAGCCGCTGGGACACCTGACCAGCTTCACCGAAGACATGCAGCACCGCAGGCTGGTTTCCGGTGTGGTGTGGCTGGAGCGCAGCCGGCGCGAGGCGAGTGTGACGGAGTGCGGCCTGCTGGCGCTGGATGCCGGGGAGCAGGTGGCCAGTCTGTACCGCCTGCGCACTGCCAATGAGGAGCCGCTGGCACTGGAGCATGCGGTGCTGTCGGCACGCCTGCTGCCGGAGCCGGAAACGCTCAATGGCTCGCTGTACCGTTACCTGGATGCGCTGGACAGCCGCCCGGTACGTGCCACCCAGCGCCTGCGTGCCGTGCCCTGTGATCAGGAGCAGGCCACCCTGCTGCGTGTTACCCCCGGCAGCCCGGTGCTGTATATCGAACGGCACTCGTTTCTGGCCGATGGCACGCCGGTGGAGTTCACCCGCTCGCATTACCGGGGCGACAGCTACGATTTTGTCTCGGAAATGGCCATCCGCCGCACGGACTGAGGCAGACAGGGGAGGGCAGTCTGGCTGCTGCAGGCAGGAAGAGGCCTGAAAACGGCCTGAATCAACCGACCGATCACAGTAACAGAGGATAGCTACATGACCAGAACCTTGATGTATACCGAAGCCAGCGCTGCCCCCGACTGCCTGCAGCGCCAGCTTGAGCGCCTGCCGGAGCCGCTTGGCCCGCTGATACGTCACCTGTGTACCCGTCCGCTGCGTCTGGTCATCACCTGCGGGCGCGGCAGTTCGGATCATGCCGGGGTTTTCATCCGCTACCTGATCGAGACCGGGCGGCACATTCCGACCGCCTCGGCCACACCGTCAACCCTGTCGATCTATCAGGCCGGCACCCGGCTGGAAGACACGCTGGTGATCCTGATTTCCCAGTCCGGCCAGAGTCCCGATCTGGTCCATTATGCCCGCATGGCCCGGGCGGCAGGGGCAAGCACGCTGGGGCTGATCAACCGGGTCGAAGATGCGGCCCTGACGCCGTATTGTGATTTTATCCTGCCGCTGCATGCCGGGCCGGAACAGGCGGTGGCGGCTACCAAATCCTGGCTTGCGGCCCTGTTTGCCGGGCTGATGCTGGTGGCGGCATGGGCCGATGACCCACAACTACAGGCCGCTCTGGTGCAGCTGCCCGAACAGATGCGCCAGGCACAAACCCTGGACTGGTCGGCGGCCCATGGTGTACTGGATCAGGCCCGGCATCTGCTGGTACTGGGGCGGGGACCGGGGCTGGGGGTTGCCAGTGAAATCGCACTCAAGTTCAAGGAGACCTGTGCCCTGCATGCCGAAGCCTTCAGTGCTGCTGAAGTATTGCACGGCCCGCTGGCCATGATCCGCCCCGGCTTTCCGGTACTGGTTTTCGACCAGGGTGACGGCAGCCGTCCCGGTATTCAGCAGACCATCGCCCGCCTGCAGCAGGCCGGTGCCCGTGTGATGCTGGCTTCAACCGAGGCGGTGCCCGGCTGCCTGATGCTGCCGGTGCTGCCCGGATTGCTGCCCTGGTGTGCGCTGCTGACCCAGGCACAGAGCGCTTACCTGATGATCGAGCAGCAGGCCCGGCACCGGGGCAGTAACCCGGATGCTCCGGCCAATATCCGTAAAGTCACCGAAACCCTGTGAGTCCTGGAAACACGAGCATGATTCTGCGTAATTTCTGCTATTACCATGACGATGAATACCGCACCGGCCAAGCCATGGTCCTGGCAGACGGACACATCCGGCAGCTGCTGGCGGATGAAGACCTGTCACCGGATGCCCGTGCGGCAGCGACCGACTGTGGCGGGATGCTGCTGGCACCGGGGTTTATCGATACCCAGGTCAATGGCGGTGGCGGTGTGATGTTCAACAGCCGGCCTGAGCTGGAGACGCTGGATACCATGCGCCGCGGACACTGGTGTGGCGGAACCACGGCCATGCTGCCCACCCTGATCACCGACAGCCAGGAACACATGCAGCAGGCCGTGGCGGCAGTGGCTCAGGCACTCGACAGCCTGCCCGGCATTATCGGCATTCATCTGGAGGGGCCGCACCTGAATCCGGCGCGGCGTGGCACCCACTCCCCGGCATTCATTCGCCCGTTTGAGACCCTGACCGAAAGCCTGCTGGGACACCTGCCACCCCAATGCTGCCTGCTGACCGTGGCCCCGGAAACCCTGCCTGCCGGTACCATCCGCCGTCTGCGCGAGCACGGTGTTCATGTCAGTGCCGGTCATACCGATGCTACCTATGCACAGATAATGGCTGCCCTTGCGGAAGGGCTGGATGGCTTCACCCATCTTTATAACGCGATGACGCCCATGAGCAGCCGTGAGCCCGGCGTGGTCGGGGCGGCACTGGCCCATGAACACAGCTGGTGCGGCATCATTGTGGATGGCATTCACCTGCATCCGGTTACCGCAGCACTGGCAATCCGGGCCAAGGCCCGTGGCAGAATGGTGCTGGTGACGGACGCCATGGCCACCATCGGCAGCAGCAGGAATTATTTCAGGCTTTATGGTGAAACCATCCGGGTGCAGGACGGGCGCTGCGTGAATGCCGAAGGTGCACTGGCGGGGTCGGCGCTGGATATGGCCTCTGCGGTGCGCAATTGTATGTCCCTGCCGGGGCTGACCCTGCCGGAGGCATTGCGCATGGCGAGTCTGTATCCGGCGCAGTGGCTGGGGCTGGACCGGGAAAGAGGGCGCATTGCCCCCGGCTGGCGTGCAGACCTGGTGCTGCTGAATACGGCTCTGGAAGTGGAAAAAACCTGGGTTGGTGCAGAGCAGGTTTACGCCAGACCGTAAAACAGCCAGACCAGCAGGCTGGCGATGGAGGTCAGCACAAATCCCAGCACCATCCAGAACAGCAATGAAGATGCGTCATCCGCCGGTGCCGGGGATTCATCCGCACTGCCGCCCGGTTCCGCTGCGGGATGGGTACTGTCTGTGTGTGTGCTGCTTCTGGCTTTGTGCAATGGGGTGTGCGGCTTGCGCAACAGCAGTTCCTGTTCCAGCCGGAAACGCTGTGCCGCCAGCGCCTCGCGCTGCAACCGCTCCCATACCTGTTTTTCCCGCATTTCCGCTGTGCCGTCCAGCCCGTCTGCGGGACCGGCATCTGCATCATGCAGGAGAAAAACCGGGGGCTGTTCCCCTTTTTCCACTTCGTTTTTCAACAAGGTGTTCCCGTCATGCATACTCATTGTCTGCCTGAGTTGCTGCCCATATCCTGTTCAAACCCGGATCATACCGGTTTTCACCGGTGTGTTCCTCCCCATTGACTGCGGTAAAGTACCGGTGTCAATTGACACGCTGCAGCCGGCTTTTATAATGGTGGCCTTGCCTGACGACCATGGTGGCCGTTTTTATAAAAATCATGCATTCATCCGTTTCCGAGTAACCATGCTGAAACCCGAACATATCAGGGCATTGCGTCACAACGGCTTCCCACCGGAAATGGTGCTGGCCAGTTTTGATGCTGCAACCATTCAGCGTGGCGTGCATTATTTTGAAACCGGCCGGGCCAACATCATCCGCAGCAGTTTCCCCAGTCTGAGCCTGGTGGAGCTGGAAGCTGAGGTATCAGGCTCCCGTTCATACAATACCCACATCCTTGTTGACCTCAACCAGTATCGGATAAATGGGCAGTGCAGTTGCCCGGTCGGACAGCAGTGCAAGCATGCCCTGGCTGCTTTGCTGGCCTACGTGGGACACAAACCGACGCCCGAGGTCCGCAGTACCGGTTCCAGACCGGAAGAACCCTCGGAACTGGATCGCTGGCTGCAGGTGCTGGAGCAGGCCGGACACGCCGAAGCCTCCCCGTCCTTTACGGCGGACGCTGCTACCCGACCCGAATTGCTGTATCTGCTGCGCCATCCTGCGCGGGCCGGCAACCGGCTGGAGCTGGAGCCACGCAAGGCGACACGCCTCAAGCGCGGTGGTTACGGACAGAGTTACCGTGCCCAGCTGGATGACCTGCTGCATAAATGGCAGACCCCGTCCTTCCAGTGCCAGCCGCTGGATCAGGATATTGCGCATCTGGTGATTCCGCACCGGCACAGCAACTATCACAGCCCGGACAATCACTTTATCCTTGAGGGTTCGCTGGGGCAGCTGGCGCTGGAGATGCTGTTCCGGACCGGGCGTGCCTACTGGAAAGACCTGGAGACCCCGGCCTTGCGTGCCGGCCCGCCGCGTACCCTGCAGTTTGTCTGGGAGGCGCATCAGGGCAGCCGTCAGCTCCGTCCCCAGGTAACACCGGCCATGCATGACTACTTTCAGCTTGAAAAGCTTTACTACGTCGATACCCTGCGTGGTGAGTGCGGTGTGCTGGAGCATGCGCCACTCGGGGTCGATCAGGTGCTGCACCTGCTGGAAGCACCCCCGGTACCTGAGGCCCAGGCAAAGAAAACCAGCCGTCGCCTGCTGGAGATCATACCGCCGGATGTCGAGCTGCCGCTGCCGGACCCGAGCATGAATCCGGTCACGGTCGAGATCACGGATGTCGACCCGGTTCCGGTACTGGAACTGCACAGTGACGGCCAGCATGATAACAGCCCGACCCATCAGGGACTGTCATTGTCCTTTGATTATCAGGGCCACCTGCTGCACCCCGGTCATCAGCAGGCCCTGGTTACCGTGCGGGAAGATACCACCCGTTACCGCATCCATCGTCAGCTGGAGACCGAACAGGCGGCACGGGAGCGCCTGCAGCAGTCTTACGGCTTCAGCGCGCAGGAACAGGCCCATCCACTCGACCTGTGGCTGGATGCCGGCAATCCGGCACTGGCGGCCCTGCTCTGGAACAATTTTCTCGACAACGGCATTCCGGTTCTGGAACAGGAGGGCTGGCGCATCAGCCGCGATGACAGCTTCCAGCTGGCATTCACCCTGGTGGATAACTGGGAGGCAGAACTCAAAAGCAGCGGTGAACAGTGGTTTGAACTCGGCATCGGTTTTGAGGTGGAAGGCCAGCGCATCAATCTGCTGCCGATCCTGGTTGACATGCTGGCCAGCATGCGCAGCCCTCAGGAACTCACCACCCTGTTGCAGCTGCAGGAATACCTGCTGGTGCCTTTGGAGGACGGGCGCTGGCTCAAGCTGGAGTCTGCCCGCCTGTTGCGGGTGCTGGATACCCTGATCGAGCTTTATGACCACGCGCCCCTGAACCGGGACGGGCGGCTGCTCATGAGCCGTTTCCAGGGCAGTCAGCTGCATGAGCTGCTGAATGATCCGGCCCTGAACTGGAAGGGGGCCGGGGAAATGCGCGAGCTGAGTCGCCGGCTGCATGATTTTGAGGGTATTCAGCCTGTCACCCCGCCTGCGGGGCTTAATGCCACCCTGCGTGCCTACCAGCAGCAGGGGCTGAACTGGTTGCAGTTCCTGAGCCATTACGGTTTCAACGGCATTCTTGCTGATGACATGGGGCTGGGTAAAACCCTGCAGGCGCTGGCTCACCTGCTGCTGGAGAAACAGCAGGGTCATCCGCAGCATCCCAGCCTGGTTATTGCACCGACCAGCCTGATGTCCAACTGGCGGCGTGAGGTGGAAAAGTTCACCCCGGACCTGTCCGTGCTGGTTCTGCATGGCAGCCAGCGGGAGGCCGATTTTGGGCGTATCGGTGAATTTGATCTGATACTGACCACCTACCCGCTGATTCTGCGGGATGAGGATTTTTACCGCGAGCAGCTGTTTCATTACCTGATTCTGGACGAAGCGCAGTCGATCAAGAACGCACGTTCCAAAACCACCCAGGTGATTTTTTCCCTCCAGGCCAGACACCGTCTGTGTCTGACCGGTACACCGATGGAAAACCATCTGGGGGAGCTGTGGTCGATGTTCCATTTCCTGATGCCCGGCTTTCTGGGCTCACACGAACGTTTTGCCCGCCTGTTCCGGATTCCGGTGGAAAAGCAGGGTGACAAAGGGCGTCAGGTCCAGCTGCAGAAACGCCTGCAGCCATTCATGCTGCGCCGTACCAAGCAGGTGGTGGCAACCGAACTGCCGCCCAAGACGGAAATCATTCTCACCGTGGCGCTGGAAGGTCGCCAGCGTGATCTGTATGAGAGTGTACGGCTGGCCATGGACAGCAAAGTGCGCGAAGAAATCCGTTCCAGGGGACTGGCGCACAGCCAGATCGTGATTCTGGATGCCTTGCTGAAGCTGCGTCAGGTGTGCTGTGATCCGCGTATCATGAACCTGTCCGGTGCCGAAGTGCTCCAGGAGTCCGCCAAGCTCGACATGCTGATGGAGATGCTGCCGGAGTTGCTGGAAGAGGGGCGCAAGGTCCTGCTGTTTTCGCAGTTCACCTCCATGCTGGCCCTGATTGAAGCGGCGGTTCGGGAGCATGGCATCCGCTACAGCCTGCTGACCGGGAAGACCCGTGATCGTGAATCCGCCATCAGTGCCTTTCAGGACGGGGATGCCCAGGTCTTTCTGATCAGCCTCAAGGCCGGCGGTACCGGCCTCAACCTCACTGCTGCCGATACCGTGATCCATTATGATCCGTGGTGGAATCCGGCAGTGGAGCAGCAGGCAACCGACCGCGCCTACCGTATCGGTCAGGACAAGCCGGTGTTCGTGTACAAGCTGCTGGTGGAAAATACGGTGGAGGAAAAAATTCTCAGGCTGCAGGAGAAAAAACAGCAGCTGGTGGATGGTATCTATGGCAATGATCCGGAAGGGGCTCAGCCGTTTACCCAGGATGAACTGATGGACCTGCTGCAGCCGTTGGGTCACTGAGCGGGAGGGGGGCTTGATTGACTGGCCAGTCAGTCAGTAATAAGCTTGCATCCATATTTTTCATGGAGACCATGACTGTGACTCATAACAGGACGCCGCCACCCGAGCATTTCGACCTGGAAATTCTGAAAGACAATGCAACGCCACTGCGCATTGTGCATTCCACGCTGGAGGAAATCGGGGAAAACGGCCTGTGTGCCACCACGACCAAAGCCATCAGTCAGCGTGCCAATCTTTCCACCGGTATCATCCACCATTATTTCAACACCAAGGACAATCTGGTTTACGCGGCCTATGTCTACCTGATCCAGGACCTGCACCGGAACACCCTGGCCATCTTCCGCGAACAACCCGACCCGGTGGCACGGCTGCAGGCCATCATCCGCATGAATTTTTCCACGATCCACATTTCGCGCGAAGCCCGTGATGTCTGGCCCCAGTGCTGGGCCAACGCTGTGCATGATGAGCGCATCGCCCGTTTGCTGCGGGCTTATTACCGCCGTTTTCGCAGTAATCTGGTCGTCTGCTTCCTGCCTCTGCTGCATGACCGCGAGCAATCGCTACAGGCGGCTGAACTGCTGCTCGCAGCCATACACGGGGTCTGGTTTACGCACCGGGTCGCCGAGTTTCCTCATGAGCGGGATCAGGCAATTGCACGGGTGGAACGGCAGCTGGAACTGCTGCTGGCCCGGTCTGACCGCCCGGCTGAGCACGCATGAAGCATATTGCCGACCAGCCGGTGCTGGATCGCATTGACCGTAAAATCCTGCGGGAGCTGCAGCGTGACGGGCGCATTTCCTATGTGGAACTGGCGGAAAAAGTAGGGCTGAGCACATCCCCCTGTCTGGAGCGGGTCAAGCGCCTGGAACGTGCCGGGATGATCCTGGGGTATACGGCACTGCTCAATCCACGGGCACTGGATGCCGATCTGCTGGTATTTGTGGAAATCAGCCTGCATTACACCAGTGGCAAGGTGTTTGAGGAGTTCCGCGATGCCGTGCGCCAGTGGCCGCAGGTACTGGAATGCCATCTGATGGCCGGGGATTTTGATTTCCTGCTCAAGATACGTATCCGCAATATGGCCTCCTATCGCACCCTGCTGGGTGATATTCTGCATACCCTGCCGGGGGTAAGGGATTCCCGAACACTGGTGGCGATGGAGACGGTGTGTGAAACCACGGCGCTGGTGATTGATCTTTAGCCCGAATTTCTCACCCGAACCACTTTCAAAACTCACTGGACTTATCCACATGGATGGCAAACTGCTGCTGTTGACCAACCTGCCGGATCGCCCCGGCGGAGATTGTCAGCCGTTACAAAGCCCTGGCCGATATTGAACGGGGCTTCCGGGTGCTGAAATCGGAAATCGAAATCGTCCCGGTGTTCCACCGCCGCCCTGACCGGATCAAGGCCCATACCCTTGGCGCTGGTGCTGTACCGGGTGTTGCGCATGCGTCTGAAAGCCGCTGGTCATGCCCACTCGCCGGAATGGCAGCGCCTTTGTACACAATCCCCAACGTCAGCAGGTTCAGATTCTTCTTTCCCCATTGCCAGTTGGTACGATCCAGGGTCAGATAGAACGGCTTCCTGTCAAAACCAAACAGACAAACAATCAGCCGGGCCAGCGCATCATAATCAAAGCGAACCTCACTGAAAAAACGCTGCAAGCGTCGGTAACGGAAAGCTACCTCTGCAGAGCTGCCCATCGCTACCGCCAGACGGCTTAAATCCATACGCTGGATGCGTAACACCGCCAGTAGCAGACTGACAAAACAAGTGAGCCGGGGCTTGCCCCAACCCAGATGATCTTTTAGGCTGTTCCGTAGTCCGCTGGCTAAATCCATTGCAACCCCCTTTGTTTGGTCGCAGGAGAGTGCAACAGATCGTCGGCGGGCTTTCAACCCCGAAATTTATCTTCGGTAAATCAGCTGGTTATGGATTTTGTCGTGTACAGAGGGTCGGCATGACACAAAAACTGGCTGCGATTATGCCGCCGAATGAAGTTCCTGTTCCATCACTTCCCGCAAGACCTTGTTCAGGCGGGTTTGGTAGCCTTTGCCGTCTGCTTTCAGCCATGCCAGTACATCGGCATCAATCCGCACGGTGACTTGTTCCTTGATGGGGCGATAAAAGCGCCCTACCACGGGTTGGGCATTTTTCCAGGCTGCTTCGTTCAGCTCTGGAATATCGCTGCAATCAATCGCCTCATCCGGTAGCGCGTTCAATGCCGCCAACTCGGCCTTTTGCTGTTCGTTCAGGGCGGGCGGGTTGTTCGGGTCGATGGTGTAGCTAACGGTTCCGGTTTTCTTGCTCATATAATGTTCGCTCCTTTGGCGCTGCTTTTCGGGCGGAGATGATACGGATAACTTCCGTGTGGTCGTCCTCATTCCAGACCAGATGGGCTACCAGCAACAGGGTGCGGCCTTCGACCAGACCCAGTGTCTGCCAGCGTTCTTCTCCATTTTCTATCCGGTCTTGTATGGATACATGGAAGGGGTCGGCAAATACCCGTGCTGCGGTTTCAAAACTGACGCCATGTTTACGCAGGTTGCTGTGGTCTTTGTTTTCATCCCACTCAAATTCCATACAAAATGCCTTATAAATTTGTAACTACATTTTAGCATTGATTGTTTGTGGTATCCATCGCTGCCTGAGCATCTCCCTGATCCAGCCCCAGCCGTTCGCTGAACACGCGGTAGGCGGTTTTGTAGTCTTCGATGCGGTCGACGTGCTTGAACGGCGGGTAGAAGGTTTTGGTGACGGTCTGGTTGCCGTTGTCGATGTCCCAGCTCACCGTAACCGGGGATGTGCCGTCGTGGTTTTTCAGGGCTTCGCGCAGTTCTTTGGGAGTTATAACTGAATCTGGTGTACGGAGCCGTTGAAAAGAAGCGGCGTATCTGGTTGATTTGAGTAAGCACACATCAAACAACCTACGAGGATACAGCGCCATGGACAAAGATAATGTGCAGATCGAGAGTCCGGAGACGACCCGCTGACAGAACTGCTCAGGCAAGGGGCTCGGCAATTGATTGAACAGGCCATCGAAGCGGAATGACAGGCATTGCTGTCACAGTACAGTGGTCAGCAGGCAGAAGATGGGCGTGC
>Ga0116152_10000894_pt1 | contig 24698 bp, 22 predicted proteins | sample AD_UKC119_MetaG_FD_89894 | JGI IMG/M metagenome (GOLD analysis project Ga0116152, IMG submission 89894) | Active sludge microbial communities of municipal wastewater-treating anaerobic digesters from Hong Kong - AD_UKC119_MetaG | ecosystem: Engineered > Bioreactor > Anaerobic > Digestate...
CGGGTCAAGCCCGATAATGACAAGCCGCTTCGAAAACTTTTAACTTTATAAACTTAATTAATTCCCCAAAAGCTGATTCAATCTCTTTTTAAATTCCTCTTCAGTCGGCTCGGTAAAAACTTTCTCTTCTTTCTCTTCGACTTTTTTCTCTACTTCAACAGGTTGCTCCTCGACTTTCTCGGAAGTATAAATCACATCTTCTTTTATTTTGTTGTTTATTTCATATTCTTTGTCTACGTGAGAAATATTTCCCAAGATTCTGTTTTCCAAATCTTTGGCATAATTTTCATCCACAAATACTTCTCCGGAAAAATCTTTAGCTTCATCAGTTTTTTCTTCGACAGTATCTTCAATAGCAACTGGCAAATTAGCCGGGGAAGCGGCTTTTTTGAATCTGACAAATTCTTCTTTCCCCGCTTTCGAATCCTCTTCATTTCCAAATTTAAATTCTGGCTTATTTGATACAATTTCGTTTTTTAAAATTATATCATCTTTTGTTTGCTCTTTAATTTTTTCTAATTTCGGAAAAGTCAGATTTTTTATTTTTTCCCGATTGAGATTCAAAACTCTTTCCAACTCGCGCATATTTTCCAAATCCTGCCGGCTTTTTCGACTTTTACTTTCCAGAGAAATCACCAAAAGTTTTTCCACTCCATCCAAAATTATCTGAACAATCACCGAACCCACTACTCCGATTACCAAACTGAAAATCAAAACTATACAATTATTTAAATTTTCTTTAACCGTTTGACGAAAAACTATTTCCAATCCGATTTCATCCTTAATGTTATAATATTTTCCGGCATTATCGATGAAATTTCGCATTGTGTCTTCAAGTTCATTCTCCGCCTTAATCTGAATTCCGGAACGCGCCTCAAAATCAATCAAGCTGGTTTCTTTTTCCAAAGAAACAGAAATTCCATTACCGCTAGCTAAAATATTATTTTTTTGCGCCAAGATAATAATGTTTTCCTTGATTTTATCCAAACTAACCGCCGCCGTTTCATCTTTGGCGTTTAGCAAAACACTCCCGCGCGCAACATAGCTCCCGGCATTATCCAAAAGCAAAAAATAAGCGCTAACCATCAACGCCAAAGCCACAAACACAAAATAAGCGTTTATTTTTACCTTCACCAAATTTTTCACTTGAAAATTCATCTTTATATAAATGAGAGTTAAATCATTGTTGTTTTGAATCACTTACAACACGGTGAAAAATAACAATGATTTAACGAACAACCAATCTATTAACTCTTGATGATAGCAAAAAACTCGCCTCTTGTCAATGCCTTTTTTCTAATATATAATGAAGTTGGAATTTAAAGAAAACAAAAATAAAAATCAAGGATTTTTGGAATAAATTCGTTTTTGCCTCAAAAATCCTTTAAAAACAAAATGACAACTGACGAAAAAAATTTAAAGATAGACTCACTTAAAAAAACTATTGCCGAAGCAGAAAAAACCATCATTAACGCCCGCGCAATGCTTTTGCAATTGGATGGCGGCGCTTCGCACGGAGAATCTTTAATGTCTTCAGGCGACGAAGAAGTGGTTTTTGGAAATTTTGACGGACAAATTATGATCGCGGAAAACGGCAAACAATATCCCGTTCCCGCCAATTACGCTTCCAAATCAAAATTGGTTGAAGGCGATATGCTGAAATTAACTATTAGCAACGGAAATTTCCTTTACAAACAAGTTGGCCCGGTAGAAAGAAAAAATTTAATCGGAGTTGCCGGACAAGACGAAAACGGAAACTTTTTTGTTATTTGCGAAGGTGTTCCCTATAAAATTCTTTTGGCTTCCATCACTTATTTCCGCATTGAACCCGGCGATGAAGTAGTTATTACCGTTCCAACTGCCAAAGAAAGCGTCTGGGCAGCCGTTGAAAACGTTTTACAAAAAAGATCTTCCGAAGCTCCAACAATTTCTTCTTCCATAAAAGAAATGGAAGAAATTCAAGAAGCTCCGGAAATTTTAAAAGAAAAAGAAGATGAGCCAATTACTTCTGAACCAGTCGAAGAAAAATCCAAAGACCCGATGATTGACGAATGGATGAGCGACATCGAAGAAATCAAAAAGGAAATTCAAAACGAAAAAACCAAGGCTTAGTTTTCCGTCATTGCGATCCGCTCTCCGCGGCGAGCGGAGTAGCAATATCAAAGTTTAAAACACAAATCCCGCTATCAATCTACAAGCAAGGGACTAAGTCCCCAATTGGGGACTTAGTCCCTTTTCTAAAAATTAAAAACTAATTACTAAAAGCTACCAGCTAACAACAATATGAACATCAAAGAAACCATCCGACAATTTGCAAAATTCTTTTTAGTCGGAATTATGAACACACTCGTGGATTTAATCGTCCTCAACATTGAAACCATCCTTACCGGAGCCAAAGACGGCATCGGATACTCCATCCAAAAATCCATTTCCTTCATTGTAGCAGTTACCTTCAGTTATTTTCTCAATAAACACTGGACATTCGAAGATCAATCCAAAGAAAAAGAAGGTAAAAAGTTTTCCCAATTTATGTTTGTCAGCATCATCGGAATGTTTATCAACGTCGCCGTTTCCAGTTTGGTGGTCACCTATCTCAAACAGCCAATTAATGAAATGCTCCGGTTATCTTTCCTAACTGATCAAATCTGGGTAAACCTTGGCGCTCTCTGCGGAACTGCCATCGGACTATTCTGGAATTTCATCGGCTACAAAATCTGGGTTTTCAAAAAATAAAAATCTTTCCCATAAAAAAACAAGCGCGTACTAGGATTATATCCCGGTACGCGCTTTTAAAATTCTTTTTGCAAATTCATTTTATACCTCTCTTTTTCACACGAAAGGTATCTTGAGTTGGGCGCAAATCCAACGAACGATCAGCTCTATTTTATGAATAAAATCATTGCAAGCTGTGCATTCAATTGAATTTTGGGTCAAAAAAACTATCCCAACTACTCTTCTTTTTGTGACCCCGTTACAAGTATAATTCATCTGTATAAACCCGGCGCCATCATCAACCTCAAAAATAAAATCATAGCTTCGAAAAACTTCTCCAATAAACTCCCAAAGAAGATCATCCCTGGACTTTGAATTTTTTCCCATGATTATCCTCCCGATCTTTACTTAATAATTCTCTCCTTGTCATCAAAAGTCTTAACTGAAAATTTACATTCAGCAAAATTCGTAACCAATAATTCTTGTATTTTGCCAAAAAAATTTCGACTAATCTCGCACAAAAAAGGTTTTTTTCCAAGATAAATGATTCCAACAATAAATACATTTAATTCTTTACCAAAATCATAATGCTTAAACAAGACAATCCTATTCAGTTCATCTTGATATATAGGATAAAACTTCGCGTCTGCCAATTTCTGTAGCAAAAGTTCGACCGAAACATTGTTTTCCATTTCACTTTCCTCCCATACAAACGCTCATCAGTTCATCAAAATAACCCAAACCTTCTTTAAGCGCGATAACCTCACTAATATTTGGAGTAATTTTAAAATTCTCCAATTTTTCAAGATTATCTTTTATTTCATCATAAAACGGATTGTCTTTTGACATAAGCCGCAGACATTTCCGCAGAAATACCTTGGCAAGATAAATATCTCTCGGGGTTATATAAGTCACAACCTTTGTTGTTTCCCTTTTTTGATCAGCTTTTGTATCAATTCCAATTAAATTATCATTGTTAAAATGATACTCAGCTGCAAAAGAATTGGCAGAAAAGAAAAATATCCCAATTAAATTTGCAATTATAAATATTCTCATATTCTCCCTCCCGGAAAAATGAATATTATTTTTCAAAAAACTTCTTATCAGTAAATTATTACAACTCGCCTTAAAAGTCAAACGAGCCCATAAAATATTATATGTATAATAAATTATGAACCCCTAAACATAGCACAAAACGAGAAAAAAGTCAATAGTGTTTGGCGGGCTAAATTGTGCTAGAATTAAAGCTGAAATTCAATAATACTTGTCAAATTTATGTCAACAACGCTTTATCGCAAATATCGACCCGCTAAATTTTCCGATATCATCGGTCAAAAACACATTGTTAGGACTTTATCCAATGCAATTTTAAACAATCGCATCGGACAAGCTTATCTTTTTACCGGTTCACGTGGCACCGGCAAAACCACTATGGCGCGCCTTTTTGCTCAATCAGTTAATTGTCTAAAACCGGTCAAAGATAAAAATTCCATCATCTCCCCTTGCCTCAAATGCGAAAACTGCCAACAATTTCAGAGCAATCAATTCACCGACATCATTGAAATTGACGCCGCTTCCAATACAGGCGTAGATAATATTCGTGAGTTAAGAGAAACTGCCAAGCTTTCTCCACTCCAAGGCAAATACAAAGTCTACATTATTGATGAAGTTCATATGCTCTCTCAAGGCGCTTTCAATGCTCTTTTGAAAATTTTGGAAGAACCGCCAACACATATTATTTTTATCCTCGCTACCACCGAAATTCACAAAGTTCCCGAAACTATCATTTCCCGCTGCCAGCGTTTTGATTTTTCCAAATTCAACATCGATGAAATTATCGACAAGCTTTCCAAAATCGCCAAAGAAGAAAAAATTAAAATCGACACTGACGCTTTGGAATTGATCGCTATCAGCGCCGAGGGCGGAATGCGTGACGCAGAATCTTTGCTGGAGCAAGTTATTACTTTGGAAAAAAATAATATAAGTGCCGAAAAAGTGGCAGAAATTTTGGGAATCTCCGATAATCAAACAATTGAAAAATTAACCGAGCTGGTTTTTGTCAAAGACGCTTCCGCCGCTCTCCTGCTCATTAACCAGATTTACAAAGACGGCACTAATATTGAATTATTTACCAAAAATTGGCTGGATTATTTGCGTAAAGTGATGATTTTTAAAATCGACGATCATTTGGAAAAGAAACTTTTTTCCAAACTAACCAAAGAACAAAAAGAAAAAATTTCCGCAATCGCGCAAAACACTTCTCTATTTTTTATCACTGAGTTGGTTAATAAAGTTTCCGAAATCATTCCCAAAATCAAAGACGCTTTTATCTCTCAGCTTCCTTTGGAATCTTTAATTGTGGAAATTACTTGCGATAAAAACTCCGAAAAAAATATTTCTTCCAATATTTCAACCAGCACGCCTATTGCACCTAAAGTTTCTCAGCCTCAAAAAGATTTAAAGAAAGAACCGACAGAAGAAACGCCAGTTCAAATTCAAGAAACCGCTCCAAAAAAAGAAATTGAAGATAAAATAGAAGAAGTTAAAGAAGAAAAGACTGAAGAAATTATTAAAAACAAAGTTCCCGCTCAACCGATTAATATCTACGAGGTAGAAAAAAATTGGAAAGCTATTTTAGACGAACTCCGCCAAGAAAATTGCTCGCTCTCAATGATGCTTTCCAATTCCAAACCGATTCAAGGCAAGCAAGATGGAGCCATTAGCATCGTCATTCGCCATTCTTTCCAAAAAGATTTGATAAACAAACCAGAAAACCGTTTGACAATCGCCGATGTTTCCAGTAAAATCACAGGGTTAGCATTCAAAGTGGAAGCTGTAACAGAAGAAGAATCCGGTATAAAATTAAAAAAGATTTTACCGGAAATTTCTCAAGAATTAATAGACCAAGAATGCAATGTTGCCAATAAGCCTGCATCTCAAGATTCTCTACTTTCTGATGCGATGGCTCTAATGGGCGGAAAAATTGTCACAAATGAACAATGATTTTTTGAAAGTTAAAAGTTCATAAAGTGATTTTTTTAAATTTGTTATTTGGATTTTGATATTTGGAATTTTTAAATTGGGCCGTAGCCAAGCGGTAAGGCACTAGGTTTTGGTCCTAGCATGCGGGGGTTCGAATCCCTCCGGCCCAACAAGTAAAATTAAAACACCGACAAAGGTGTTTTTTTATTTTCTAAAAAAATATTTTATACAAACTAAAACTTTTTTTCTCTTATTTTTTTAGATTATCCAAAAACTTTTTTATTTTCTTTCCAAAAAGTGAAAATATAATACCCAAAACGATAGCTAAAATTACATACGGAAAAAACATTTTAAAAACATTCCAAAACGGCACAAATATCATTGATGGAGTAAGTAATAAATTTGGCGTATTTTTTTATCTAAAAATTATAATTTTATCTTGCCTTATTTTTGGACAAAAATCAAATAAATATATCCTGAATTCTAACGCATCCAAATTGCTAAAAAGGATAAAAAATGATAAAATTTTTCTATGTAGATTGATACAAAAAATATTTTTATTATTGCTAAAATGGAGAATTTAATCACAATCATTTTTATTTTATTGTTGTTTTTTTGGCTTATTGCATATGTTAAGGCACGAATTAATGATTATTTTACAGAAAAAAACGAAAGGAAAGAAAAAATAAGACATCAAATAGAATTAGATGAAAAAAATAAAATGGATGAGAAACTTGAAAAAAATTTTCAGCAGCAAAAAGAGAAATTTTTTCAAAGTGAAATATATAGCGACTTAAAAAAAACGATCAATAATTTCAGTGATAGCGAGTTATATAAAATTGATCCGATTTATAATCCAAAATACGCTCCAAAGATTGGTCGCAATGATTTTGGATTTTCATGCAATGAGCGTGATTATTTCTCCCTCACTGAGAAACAAATAAAAAGCGCGGGATTTAATTTTTCAAAACATCGGATTTATCAAATAATCCATGACATCTTTAAGAAAAAGGTGTATGATAATTTCAAAACGGCCATTCTTTTTAAGGATTCCATGAATATAAATGATTACATTTACAGATTCATGGAAAAATATTACCACAAAATAAAATTTACCACTCCGTCAGGAAAATATGAAGATGGTGTTTATTATGATTATTATGAAGAAAGAATCAGAAAGTACTCTCCAATATATGTTGAGTTTCTTGAGAAATTATTAAAGGAGCAAGGATTTAAAGATATTACCGTCGGAAATATTCATGAGATGTTGGAAGGGAATGATAAAACTCTCGATAATATGTCAGGAATAGAATTTGAAAATTTTTTGGCAAAATTATTTGAGAAAATGGGATATGATGTTTCAACAACAAAAAATACTGGCGACCAAGGAGCTGATTTAATAATAATTAAAGACGGATTAAAAACAGCTGTTCAAGCAAAAAGATACAATAATAAAATCAGCAATGGAGCAATTCAAGAGGTTGTCGCGGCATTAAAATATTACGGAGTAAATAATGGAATGGTGATTACTAATAGTTACTTCACACAACCAGCTATGAAGTTGGCTAAAATAAACAATATTCAATTGATTGACAGAGATAAACTTTTAGAAATGAGAAATACTCACATTTTTCCACTATTCAAGGATTAAAAAAATGAAAAAATATATAACAAAAAAGGATTTAGAAGAATTGGATAATTTGGAACAAGAACAAAGTGAAATAAAATTTGAAAGTATGGCAGATGTTAAAAAATACAATGAGTTAAATAAAAAAATTGATAAGAAAAATTCTAATCTAAAAAATAAAACAATTTAGTATGGGTGAAATACAAAGAACTAAAATCAATTCAATATATGCTGATTTTAAAGGAATACAAAAATCAGAATCTTTCGATGACAAAAGTGGGTTAATAAGGTACGAACTTATTGATTCTTATAATAAGAAAATTGATGAACTAAGTGATTTAAGCAATACAGACTATTCCGAATATAAAGTTCCAGAATCTAGCAGATATTATGAAATTTATGATGAAGATGGAAATAAAAGAATCACAGACGAATATCATTCTGATATGGCAAAATGTAATTTAGAAAGAATCATTAGCAGGCTGGAAGTTGAATATGGATTTGGAGAAATAAATCAAGCACAAAAAAACCAACCAATAGTTATTGTTAATAAAAATGAACAAAATCAAACTTCAATCAATATTAATTACACCATAAACGATTTGATAGAAAAAACTAATGACGAAGAGGGGAAGAAAAAGCTAAATGAATTGAAGGATGAATTAAACAAGCCATCAAAGAACTGGGAGAAAATAAAGAATGTTTTGATTTGGATAATAAATTTTAGCAAGGATCTTTTTCTAGAAGTTTTACCAATTATTTTAGAAAACTACAAAACAAATTAGCAACATAGTGGCAGACGAATAAAATCAAAATCAGCATTGATATTTTCTTCAAAAAATAAATATACCATAATTAAATTATAATCATAGACACATAGATATTCTAATTCCCTAACAAATATGACTTTAATTAATTTTTTCTTAATTTTAGGAAACATAGCCACATTCTTACTATTATTATTTACTATTTGCCAATATTTAAAAAACAATAGAGATAAATTAAAAAGAGAAGAAAGAAATCAGGCTGAAAAAATTTCTACCTGGATAATTTCAAAGAGGAATAATGAGTATGCTTTTGGAAATATTTCAAATCAATCGAAAACTCCAATATATGAAGTAATAATTACCTTGGTTCCCTTTCAGGGCTCTGGAGATCTAACTGGTAAAAATACACCAGAAATATACCGCGAATTCTTTAGCGTAATACCTCCAGGACATTATTATATAAAAATCAAAAATGGCTGGAGTGGTATGTCCTTTCACCCAAATTTATCTGTAGCATTTATAGATGCTGCGGGTATCAATTGGAAAAGAGAAGGCGATGGATATCTACATAAAATAAATTCTAAACCGCCAGAATATTATAATATTTCTAGACCACTATCATGGGAATTTCCATCAGAAATGTCCGACATTGAAATTTCTAATTGAATTCCAAATTCCCCTCACACTCGCAACAAATAAAACACGCTAAAAAAGCGTGCTTTTTATTTCCTACAAAAATTCTGTACTACAAAGTTTTAAAATTCAATTTTTTATTTTCCCTTTTTCTTTACAGGGTCATCTGCTTTGGTCATTCTGTAATTCCAAACAAACAAACCGCCCACAGCAACAAGGGGGGTAATTATTATCCCGAATCCTTCTATGCTTTTTCCGTCTCTTATCAAGAGATAACCCATAAAAAATCCAAAAAGAATAACAGCAGCAGCTAACAATGGTCCGAAATATAATTTTCCAACTATAATACTCTTTTCAGCCCAACGCCTATGTTTACCTTGTGCCTTGAATTCATTTAAGATATCTGTTCCCGCACCAGGAATAACATCATTATACTCTTTAAACATACTAGCCGGAGGCAAAGGACCGCGAAAAGATTCTGCGACCATAACTGGATTTCCGTCTCTATTTTTGCCCGCTCCTATTTTATCAACATTTGTTGTCATATTTTTTGAATGAAGTTAATAAATCTTTCGCCACAACCGCCATATCATTTTCGATTGATTCATCATCAATTACGTCATCATTTTCCCTTAAATATAAATCAATGCCATGTTTTTCTTCTTTTTTTAATGGCTTGAAAATAAACAAAATGCCTTCAATAAAATTTCCTGGCTCAATAAATTTAAAAGTGGATGGATAATAGATTTTCTCCATCTTTTCTTGAAAATTCTCAACTTCCTGAATTGTTTTTGTTGATATGCATTTATTCATCTTGATTTTATGATATATTATTTAGACATTTATTGCAAGCAAAAAATTATACCCCTTCCCTCAAAAATATGCTAAAATTAAACCGTAAAATTCTAATAATCAGCTAAATTTTATACAATGACACGCAATAATATCGCTAAGTCTGCGGTTTGGATTACGGTTTCGGAAATAATTTTTAATTTGTCCGGATTTATCATTCATTCCATTTTGGGAAGGGTTTTGGGTCCGGCCGATTATGGACGCTATGGAATCATTGTCACCTTGACCACAATGGTTATCGTGCTTATTGGCAACGGAATTCCCACTGCCATGGCCAAATATATTAGTGAAATTTTTGAAACTAACCCGTATTTAATACTCAAAATTAAAAGACAAGCCGTCATTATCCAATCTTTAATAATTTTTTTCATTACCGGAATATTTTTTCTTTGCGCTCCGCTCATCTCCGCTTCACTTGGCGACCCGACACTGACTCCGCTTTTCCGATTTTCTTCCTTGATTATCCCCGCTTTTGCTGCCGCTTCTTTTTATTTTTCCTACTTCACCGGATTGCATCAGTTTAATATTCAAGCTGTTTTAAAAACCACCCGCTCATTTTTACGCATCATCTTTGTAGTTGGAATGGCTTTTATTTTTGGATTATTCGGTTCCATTTCCGGTTATATCTTAGCGCCTTTTTTGGTTTTTGTAGCCGCTTGGGCAATTGATAAATTTAAAATCGACCGCGAAATCAAAAAACAAATCCAAGAAACTTCTGACAAAAATCTACCTACTAATTTTCATTGGAAAAAATTGATAAATTACGGCTGGCAAATCGTGGCTTTCTTCTTGGCTTACGAACTTTTGATAAGCATTGATTTATATTTGGTCAAGGGAATCCTCAAAGACGACGCTTTGACCGGAATTTATAACGCTTCACTTACTGTCGGACGCATTCCTTATTACATTTTTTACGCAATGACGATTTTTCTTTTGCCAATGGTTTCGAAAAAAAGCGCCGGAAAAAAATTGGAAAATGCTAAAGAAATTATCAACAATGCCTTGCGAATTATGCTTATTTTCCTAACGCCAATGGTAATTTTACTTTCCGTTTACGCTCGCCCAACCTTGGAATTACTTTATGGGAAAAAATATTTGGACGGCGCTCTGCCAATGTCAGTCTTGGTTTTTGGCGTTGGATTTCTGACAGTTTTTTATGTCTTGAGCTTTGCTGCCAACGGTGGAGGAAAAACCATTACCACAATGTTCATTTCTTTTTTTGGCTTAGCAGTTAATATCGTTTTGAATTATTTTTTCATTTTAAAAATGGGAATTCTAGGTTCCGCCACTGCCACTTCTATAACATCTTTTATTGTGATGCTGGCAATACTCTATTATATTAAAAAACATTTCAAAGCCAACTTCGATTTGCGCGAAACTTTTAAAGTCGCTTTGTCGGGAATATTTTTATACTTTCTTTCCGCTACCATTCCCACCAATAAATTCTCTTTCATTCCCATTAGTATTTTAATGCTTTCATTGTATTTGATTTTGTTGTATACTCTAAAAGGTATTAATAAGGAGGATTTGATAAGTCTTAAAAAAATGTTTAAAAAATAAAACTATGCAGAAAAAAACTTTTATCGCATCCGCGCTGTTCGTTTCAGGATTATTAGTCGGACCAGTAACTTTCGCCGCCAGCTATGATATTTATGTCGATGACAGCAATTATACCGGCACCGAAGACGGAACTCAAGAAAATCCCTACAACACTATTGGCGAAGCCATCACAGCTGCTGAACTTAATGATTCTGATCATCGCCGCATCTATGTCAAAAAAGGGACTTATGCGGAGGAAATTGAGCTTAGTGACGATATAGAACTTTACGGACAAGATAAAAATCAAACTATTATTGACGGGGACGGCTCCGGAACAATCGTCACTATGGACGATAACACCGTTTTAGAAAATCTTACCATTTATAAAGGAAAAACCGGCGTTAAAATCAAAAAAAATTCTGAAGCGGAAATCAAAGATGTAAAAATCAAAAAAACCAAAAATATTGGAATAAATATCGAAAAATCCACTAAAAGAGAAACGGTCACTATTGAAGATTGCGACATTTACAAGGGCAAGGGCAAGGGAATTTATATGGAAAAAAACAATTATGCCGAAATCATAAACAATGAAATATATGATAATGAAGAAGAAGGCATTGATATCCGTTCCAAAGCCAAAGGAAAAATCAAAAGCAATGAAATTTATGATAACGGTGAAGGTGGAATTGAGCTAGTAGTAGAAAGATCAAAAATAGATATTAGCAAAAATAAAATCAACGGCAATTCCGCCAGCGGAATTTCTTTACAAGCCTATGAAGGCGGATTAAGTAACAAAAGCGATAGCGATATAGAAAAGAATAAAATTACTTCCAATAAGCACTATGGCATAAAATGTGAAACTCCTAGCGGGCTAGATAATGATGAGCCAGTACTTTGGTCTCAATCAGTCAACTTAGATAAGAATATTATAGAAAAAAATAGAGAAGGATTATTTTCTGGAAACTGTCATTTTGTTGCTTACTAAACTGATTTGAAAATCTTTTACAAAAAACATCTGTGAAAATTGCAGATGTTTTTTATTTTCTATTTTAATCCTTAAAAACTTTATTTTTCTCAACTTTTTCGCTATACTTAAGTCAGATTTAAATTGTAATCTTTGTTTTAAATATGAATTTTTTACTAAAATTTTTAAAGAAAACGGAAGATAAAATTATTTTTATCATTTCCGTAATACTTGGCGCCAATACTTATTTTTTTATCGAGCGCAAATCTACTAATGCTTTTCCGCTGATTTTTGACAACGTTCGAGTTCATTATCTGCTTTATTTTTTGGGAATCATAGCAGCTGGAGTGATTTTTTATAAATATTACAAAAATTTCAAGATAAAAAATTTTTTAGAATACTGGCTATTATTCTTTATTCCTACTGAATTAGCTTTTATTTGGGGGCTATTTATCGCTCACGACAATACCAAAGTTCAGTTTGTGTTTTATTTTTTGACCGGATTTTATTTAGTTTTTAGCGCTATATTTTTTATAGAGACTCGCGTAAAGTTAGAGAAAAGCGATTTATCTCGAAAAACAATCAAAGAATGGTTCAAAAAACAAGGTTTAATCAGTCTTTTTATTTTATTGCTTTCCATTTCGACTTTCAGCTATTTCACACTCAATAAAATAGAAAACTACGCCGGAGTCGATGAACCGCTTTGGACTTTTGACCGTATTCCCGGATTTTGGCGCAATATCGAAAGCCACGACTGGTGGTACACTGCTATCAGCGACAAACCCGGCATCACCGTCGCCATTATTTCCGGCATCGGACTTTGGTTTGAAAATCCCGACAACTACGAAAAGTTGCCACATTTTGATCCGCAAAAAGATATTCGCCAAATGAATTTGGCTTTCCGTCTGCCATTGGCTATTTTTTGTATTCTTTCTCTTTTCTTTTTCTACATTTTTATCCAAGAATTATTGGGAAAAAATATTGCTCTTATTTCACTTTCATTAATTAGCACTTCGCCGATTTTAATCGGCATCAGTCGCATCATCAATCCGGATGCTATTTTGTGGGTTTTTGTTTTTCTCACTTTCCTGGCTTATTTGATATTTTTAAAAAAGAAAACTCGCTTCTGGCTTTATACGGCGGGAATTTTGATGGGATTATCCATTCTCACCAAATACGTCGCCAATATTTTGTATGTTTTATTTTTCGGATTAATTTTCATTAATTATTTATTTTTGGAGAAAAAGCCGCAAATTAAAGCTTACTTAAAAGAATCTCTTTTAAAATATGCATCATTTATCTCCATATCATTAGTAGTTATTTTCTTTCTTTTTCCCAAAACTTGGATAGCGTTAAACAAATTATTTACCACCACTATCTTAAGCCAGGCTTTCGCTCCAATCGCTCCGCTGTTTATTTTTTTGCTAGTTTTTCTATTTATCGATTCAGTATTTTTGAAAAACAAGATTTTAACCCCAATTCTGGATTTTATAGAAAAACAAAAAAAATATTTATTTTTATTTTTCATAGTCTTATTTACTTTATTTTTAGCCGTTGTCATTTTTAATGTTCTTTTTTCGATGCACTGGATAAATTTTGAAGAAATCTTAAAATCGCCTAAATCAGCTTACAAAACTGTTTCCATCTTCTCCATTTTTGCCACCAATTTTTATCCGCTCATTTATACGTCTCTTCCTGTCGCGCTTTTGGGAACAATAATTGCATTTTTTTACTTTTTTAAAAATTGCTCCCGCCAAAACGCATCAATAAAAATAATTTTTTTATTCGTATTTTTTATTTTGCTTTACTACGCCGGCACCACTTTTAACAGCGTGGTCTCCACTATCCGCTATCAGGTAGTTTTATTTCCGGTATTTCTGGTTATTTCCGCCATCGGAATTCAATATTTAGCCGATTGGATTTTTCCCAAAAAATATTCAACTATTTTGGCTGCCACTCTGATTTTAGCAATTGGAATTTTTACTTTAATCAAAAACAAACCTTATTATCTGGGCTACGCTTCCAATCTTTTACCCAAAAAATATGCCGTTGATTTCAAAGATATGGGCGACGGATCATATGAAACCGCTCAATATTTAAATTCCCTGCCCAATGCCAAAAATTTATTCGTCTGGACAGACAAAACCGGAGTCTGCCAATTTTTTGTGGGCAAATGCGATTCGTTTTTTGACGCTTTATCATTTCAAGAAGCTCCATCTATCGATTATTTTGTCGTCTCCAGCGGAAGAAGCAATAAAATTATCACCAATACTCGCGGGCATATCGGCGTTCCTTATGATTTCGAAAAAATATACCAATCCCAAAACTACGCATTTTCAATTTTCATCAACAATCGCGAGAACAATTACATTAAAGTAATAAAAACAGAAAAGGAATTCGAGATCAATTCTCTTAAATAATATAGAGCTTGTGCATTTGGCGAAAAATTTATTCCTGGAGCCCGATTTGTAATTTTTGCAAATTTCCCAAAAAGAAACATCGCTATATTGTGTCTAATTAATCTTGCAATTCGGCGGAACAATAAATTTTAAGGCAAATACACAAGCTCTAAAAGAATAATTTTAAAAATATGTTTAAAGTAAAGGAAAAAACGTTGGTTTTTTTGTTTTTGTTAATTTCAATCGTTTCTTTTTTTTCTTTCGGTTTTTATCATTTGGCCAAATTCGAAACCACTGATGAACATCTTTGGAAATATGACCGCATTCCGCAATATTGGAACGCAATAAAAACCGGCGACTTGGAAAAAACTTACATCAATGACAAACCCGGAATCACCGTCGCCCTAATTTCCGGCATCGGATTATTGTCCGAACCCAACCCAAAAGCCGACGCGACTCTTCCTTCCGGAAATAAACTTTTGGAAAAATACGCTTACCAACAATCTGAAAAAACCAATTTTTATTTTCGCTTTCCCATTTTAATCTTTGCTTCCCTTTCCCTATTGGTTTTCTTTTATTTGTCGTTAAAAGCTTTTGATTCCAAGAAAATCGCCACCACTATTACCGCTTTAATTGCCGCCAATCCGATTTTAATCGGAATGTCTCAAATTATTAATCCAGACAGCTTTTTTTGGATTTTTGGCGGACTTTCCATTTTATCTTATCTGGCTTTCTCAAACAATCAACAAAAAAAATTCTTAATCGCTTGCGGGATTTTGACCGGTTTCGCTTTGCTTTCTAAATACACTGCTTCTATCTTATTTTTATTTTTCATCTTAGCATCGCTGGCCAAAATAATTTTTCAAAATCCCGCAGATTCCGCCAAAACAGATTGGAAATTTATCCTCAAAGAAATTACTAACATAGTAATTATCTTTATTATTTCCAATCTAATTTTTGCAATTTTTTTACCGGCGGTTTTCATTCATCCGGAATATTTATTCAAGGGAATCTCTCAATTTCTTAATTTAAAAATGATTTTAGCTGCTGTTGCGCTTGTCGCCGCGATTTCCGCCTTGATTTATTTTCAGAGAAATATTATTGGAAAAATTTTTCAATATTGCTCCCAAAAACAAAAATTATTTACCATTATTTCCCTTTTATTACTATCTTTTATTCTGTTTATTTCCATTATCAATGTTTGGACCGGACAAAACTTGGCTCCGGTTTCGGACTTAAAAGACCAAGCTTATGCCAATGAACCCAAAGATTTCAGCTTCAAACCGATAATGAGCAACCGGGATCGTACTGTTTTCGATAATTTTCAGCTTTATTTAATGGAAGCTTACCCTTTTATTTTCTCCATTTCCCCTATATTTATTCTTCTGATTTTTTTCGCCGTTTTTTTAAGTTTCAAAAAGAAAATCTCCAGTCAAAGCGCTATTGTGATTTTTTCCTCTTCGATTTTCATTCTTCTTTACGTTTATTCAACTTTAATGGCCAAAATAATCACCAATGCCCGCTATTCCATTATTCTCTATCCGGTAGTTTCCATTTTAATCGTCTTTGTTTTGAAAGAAATCTTTGCTTATTTTAAAATAAACGATTCCAAAAAATGGTACTGGACAATTTTCGCTTTTCTGATTTTTTCTTGGACAATTTTATTTTCTATTAAACCATTTTACTTCTGCTATACCAATAAATTATTGCCCAATGAGTACACCGTCCACGATTCTTGGGGACACGGCGCGTACGAAGCTGCTCAATATTTGAATTCTTTGCCGAATGCGGAAAATTTAATTATTTATTCCAACAGCGAAACAGTTTGCCGTTTTTTTAAAGGCAGCTGCTTAAAAAGCCGCAAAATTGATTTAGTCAAAATAAAACCGGATTATTTTGTTTTTACCAAACGCGGAATTATTAAAGAAAAAAATCACTTTATTCTCTCGAATAATCTGGACAAAACTAAAGACTTTGATTATTATTTAAAAAAAATGGAAAATAATTATACCTGGCAGCTTTTTATCGACAACCGCCCGGATAATTTTATTAAAATAGTTAAGTTTGAAAAATAAATATGCAAAACATACTAGAAAAAATCGATTTCAAAAAAATCCGCCAGCTAAAAAAAGAAATTATCATTTTAATTGCCATAATTTTTATCGGCAGTTTTTTGAGATTTTACGATTTCAGTGATTTACTTAGATTTAACAATGATCAAGTTCGCGACGCTCAAATTGTGGAAGCAATGCATTCCAACGGAGATTTTCCCCTCCTGGGACCTAAAGCTGGCGGGACAAAATTCCAATTAGGACCGGCTTTTTATTATTTGGAATATATCTCCGGTTTTCTGTTCGGCTTTTCGCCCGCCGGAATGGCTTTTTTCATTCCGCTTCTCTCCACTATTTCAATTTATTTGTTTTATTTATTTTTCAAAAAAATATTTTCCGCCAATATCACTTTATTTTTAACTTTTTTGTACGCCATTTCATTTTACGCAGTGCGCTATTCCCATTTTGCTTGGAATCCCAACGCTATTCCATTCTTTGTTTTAGCTTTTCTGTTGCTTTTGAGATTATTGGTCAAAAGAAAAAATTCTGTCCGCAATTCGTTTTTTTTAGGAATAATAATAGGCATTGGCATCCAACTCCATACTACGCTTTTGATCCTGATGCCTGCTACCGCTCTGGTATTTCTTGCCATTCAATGCTTCAAAAACAAAAAAATCGTTTATATTAAAGAAGTTTTAATCTCAATAATTGTTTTGTTGATTATAAATACACCTTTTATTATGGAAAGCTTTTCCAATTCCGGAGAAAATATCCGAGAATTTTTTTCTGGAGCAGATGTAAAAACTTCCTCAAAATCTATAATCAAACAGCTTAAATCCGGACTCGAATTTTTTCTTCAAGGCAGTGCTTACTATCTAACCGGATTGGAACCACAAAACAACTGGACAAATATTTCCAAATTGCTAAAATCAAAAAGTTTAATTGAAATATTTTCTTTTATCGGCTCAATTATAATATTTTTTTCCGGAATTCTTATCGCCGGCAGAGAATTATTTTTCAAAAAAAACTATCGAAATACTTCTTCCCGTAATTTTCTTTTAATCTCCGCCATATTTTTCCTTTTATCTTTCGGATTATTCTTCATCATCGGCAATGAACTAAATATCCGCTTCTTCATTATTCTTCTCTTTGTCCCTTATTTATTTCTGGGATTTCTGATTAAATATATATTTACTAAATTTATTTTGCTAGAAAAAATTCAAATAATTAGCCTGATTATTTTAGGATTGATTTTATTTGTTCCCAATATTTACATCTTCAGCAAAACCTACAATCTAGAAAATTATACCTTGCCCGACAGCACTTACGGCGGAGTAAGCCTGGGGGAGTTGAAATCAATCTGCCAAACTGTTCAAAAAAATAATCCCGCCAATCAGACAGCTATTATAGAAAATTTTGAATACAAACGCTCTCTTAATTATGTTTGCACAAAAAATAATTTAAAAATAGAATTTTCCAAAAATCCTGACGGCAATTTATTTTTCCTCATAGTCAGAAATAAAAATGTTTCGGAAAATTTAAAAGAATACCAGCAAGATTATTCAGTTCAAACTGCTGTTGCCAAAAGATTTACTATTTTAACAATTACAAAAAAATAGAAATAGTTTGACAAACAACAAAATCCAACAAATCAAAGTTGGATTTTTATTTTCAACACTTGCGTGTTTAGCAAAAAAATTTTCTCTCAATACCTCAATCTACACTTTCTATAAAAAATATTTCTATTTTTAACTAATACTGATTTAAAAATTCAAAATTACCTAAACAAAAAATGTATCATAATCCTACGACCGTGAGTTGATGACACATTTTAATTGGTAAAAACAATAAATCTTAAAAAAATGAGCAAGTTCTAACTCATATAAAAACCATCGCTATTTAATGGTTTTTATTTTTTAGAAAAACAAAAAAACACTTCAAAAAAGTGCTCTTTTTTACCCGACCAGATATAAATCAAAATAATTAACTCAATATCTGATAAGGTATGGAAACCAGGCGCTACTGCGCCCAAATATATAATTAAGTGGCTGAGCGCCTGGTGTTTGACATGTATCAACATGCAAACCGGAAACACTCTAGCCCGGGTGAGAGGCAATCAAATGTTATAGGTCACATGTATTTTGTATACATGTTTATTTCTTCTACTTTTCCCTGGAACGAATCCTTGTTAAAGAACTTTTTTTATTTTTTTGTTTTTATTTTTGTTTTTGTAAAAACTTTTTGTTTTTGTTTTTTTTATTTATCAAATAAGCAGTTTTGCTCATTTTGATACATGGAGAATAGTAGAAGAAAACTTCAACTGTTTACTTCAAAACCGTTAAAGATTTCTTCTACTAAGAAATAATTATTCAATTTTTAAAGTTCTTACCCAGTTCCAACTCATTACACCCTAATTATAACAAAAATTCCTCTCCGAGTCAATTTAATGTTCTAAATATGCTTATTTTAAAGCTTTTTTTAGTTAAAATAAATTTTTGTTGTTAAAATTTTTTATTTTTTCCCAGAATATCACCAAATTATCTATAGTTTATCAACAAGTTATCCACAGACTGTTAATAAAATTATTGGATATTTTCTCTTTCTGTCATCAATCTGTCCAAAACCAATCGTCCACTCTCTTTACTGGTTGCAAAAATCAGGTAATCATTAAAAATCATATAATCAATTGATAAATCCGGTTTGTCGTTCAAATTCATATAACGAATATTCACCCCACTATATGCTCCATCAGCAAAAGTTTTTTTGGATTCTGGAGAAATTTCCGCATCCAGTAAAATAGGCTTCAGATTTTCCAGCATAGAAACCTCTTCTTTCTTAAGATTATTAACTACAGAATCTTTATTATTCAGATTAAGCACCAAACTCATCCTGTTAATTCCGTCTTTTTTGGAAAGAATGATTGAAAATTTATCACTCAAATCTTCCATTATTTTTTTATCCAGTTTGATTCCGAAACTTTGCATAAACTGCGCTAATTTTATCGAAGCATTATTTTTATCTACCAAGACAAATTCCAATTGATCTCCGCCGTACGCTCTCATTTGCAAAAAAGTATCCTCAATAACTTTTTTAATTTCATTATTTTCCAATTGCTCAGCGTCAATAACTAAATAATTGCTTTTTTCGGAAAATGTTTTTGAGGAAGTTAAAATTGAAGGATTATCTCCTATTTCAGAAAAAATATTATTCCGCAATATTCCATCTCCCAAATATTCAGTCAAACCAAGACAGTCCCGGCCTCCGCGAATTACCCAAAAATAATATCCGACTACTATTAAAACAAAAATAGCCAAAACAAAAATAACATAAGTCCACACGCTTGAGGTTGATTTAATTTCTTCGTCAACAAAATCTTTGGAATCAAACAGTTCATCGTGCCTAAAAACTCCTTCTTTCTTATCATTAAACTGAGTCGGATTGTTTTCTTCTCTATTGAGCCTCACTGCATCATTACCGGTCTTGGGGAAAAAATTATGCACCGACGGAGCTCTATCAATTTCCGGTTTTGGTTTTTCTTCTTCAATGTTTCTCTTTGGCGCATTTGTCAAAAAAGGACTAATGCTAACATTTGGATTTGTTTTTTTAGCTTCTTCTTTTTTTTCAATTGGAACAACCGGGTCTGTTTCCTTTTCTCTTTGAAAAAACATTTTTCTCTTTGGCTGCGGTTCCGGTTGTTTTATTTCTTCCGGTTTTTGAGGTTCGATAATTTCCTGCGGTCTTTGCGGTTCTGCTTCTATTTCTTTTTCCACCGGCGTTGCTGTTTTTATTTCTTGCTTGGGCGCCAGTTCTTTTTCTCTTTCATCCTTACCGCTCAATCTTGCTATATCATCCTGCATTGTGTGAATTTTCAAATCACTGACGGAACTATCTTCAGTTTTTGTTTTATTTTTATTAAACATATAAAATATAAAGTCTATTTTCGTATGTTATAATCTTACAACACTTTTATTTAATTGCCAAATGTTTTTCCTATCAAAAAAAGCGGCATTACGCCGCTTTTTTATTTTAGATAAAAATAATTTTATTTATTTTTTACATCTTTCATCGAAAGGTTAATTCTCCCCATCTTGTCAATTTCTTTTACTTTTACCATCACCATATCCCCGACTTTGACCACATCATCCACTTTCGCCACTCGCTTGTCGGAAAGTTCTGAAATATGAATTAGTCCGTCTTGACCGGGCAAAACTTCCGCAAAAGCACCGAAGTCCATAATTTTTACTACTCGAGCGTTAAATATTTCTCCGGCTTTTACTTCTCTGGTTAAATTTCTCACCCATTCGCTGGCTTTATCAGCTGAAACTTGATCAGGAGAGGTAATAAACACTGTTCCATCGTCTTCAATATCAATTTGCACGCCGGTTTCATCAATAATCTCATTGATAACTTTTCCACCGGGTCCGATAACATCACGAATTTTATCTGGATTGATTTTAAGCGTAATAATTCTCGGTGCATAAGGCGACATTTCTTTTCTCGGCTCGCTAATTACTTCGATAATTTTTCCCAGAATAAATTTTCGACCTTCCTTGGACTGGTTCAAAACATCGCGCAACATTGGAATAGTCACACCGGAAACTTTCACGTCCATTTGCAAAGCAGTAATTCCATTATCTGTTCCTGCTGCTTTAAAATCCATATCACCATAATGATCTTCCAAACCTTGAATATCGCTTAGAATTTTGTAATCATCATCACTCCCCACAATAATCCCCATTGCAATTCCGCTCACCGGACTTTTAATCGGCACGCCGGCATCCATCAAAGACAACGTTGAACCGCAAGTGGAAGCCATCGAGGATGAACCATTGGAAGACAAAACTTCTGAAACAAGCAAAATTGTATAAGGAAAATCTTCCTTAGCGGGCAAAACCGGCACCAAAGCTTTTTCTGCCAACGCTCCGTGTCCGATTTCTCTTCGCCCTGGTCCGCGCATTGGTCGCACTTCACCCACTGAATAAGGAGGAAAATTATAATGATGAATATATCTTTTCTTAGTATCTACTTCCATTGTATCAATAATCTGTTCATCTCCAGGCGATCCCAAAGTTGTCACTGTCAAAGCCTGAGTTTCTCCGCGAGTAAATAATCCAGTTCCATGCGTTCGCGGCAAAATTCCCACCTGAACATTGATAGGACGAATTTCATCCAATTTCCTTCCGTCCGGTCGCTGCTCTTTTTGCAAAATATTTTTGTGCACAATCTCGTCAGAAACTTCATCCACGATTATCGCCACCACATTTTTCAATTTATCTTTTTCCTCCGGATAATTTTCCGCTACAAAGGCATCTACCTTCTCCATAATCGCTGCCATCGCCGCCTGCATTCCTTTTTTGTCTTTAATATACAAAGCTTCTTCAATATTATTCTCCAATAGTAATTCTTTGATTTTCTGTTCAAAATCGTCTTCTCCTTTCATCAAAGTCGGCTCGGATTTTTCTTTGCCGATTTCTTTTTTGATTTCTTCGATAAATTCGGCAATTTTAGCCACCGCTTTTTGTCCAAATTCAAAAGCCGCCAAAATTTCTTCTTCCGGGATTTCCTTAGCCGCCGTTTCAATCATATTAATTTTATCTTTCGTTCCTGCCACTGTCATATTTAAAACTCCGTCATTCAACTCAACATTGGTCGGATTCAAAATAAAATCACCGTTAACTTTGCCGACTTTTACTGCTGCAATTGGTCCATTCCAGGGAATATTGGAAATAGATAAAGCTGTTGAAGCTGCAATCATAGAAACAATATCCGGATCATTTTCTCCATCAATCGACAAAACTGTCACGATAACCTGCACTTCATTGCGCATTCGATGATCAAAAAGCGGACGAATAGTTCTGTCCACCATTCTTCCAGTCAAAATCGCTTCATCCGACGGACGACCTTCACGCTTAATAAAACGTGATCCTTTAATTTTTCCAGCTGCATAATAACGCTCTTCATAATCCACCATCAAAGGAAAATATCCCGTGATAGCCGAAGCCCTTTCACTCATCACCGCAGTCGCCAAAACCACCGTGTCGCCATAGCTTACCTTCACCGCTCCGCCGGCCTGCTGAGCCAGCACTCCGGTTTCCACTTTTAACTCTCGTCCTCCAATCTGGAGAGTCCATTTTTTTTCTTGCATAAAAACTTTTGGCGTTTTGAAAGATTCTTGAAACAAGGAATCTAAAATAATTCTAAAATTATCTCAAATTTCAGGTTTCAAGCGAGAAATTCCCCCAAAACGCATTAAAAAATTAATCAATTAACTGTTTGTAATATAGTTTATAATGAAGGTTTTGTCAAAATATTTTTCCGTATTCTTTGATGATTTTATGAAAATAAATGAAGCCAAGAGCGTTATCGCTATTGGCTTCAAAAAAACTGCTAGTTGATATTTATACTACTTTGTCCGCTTTCAAGCTGATGGATTCTACCGGCAATGTTTCCAATAACTACAACTGTACTTTGCCCGCTAGCCTCAACATCTACATCATTGAAATTTCCCCAAGCTCTAATGGAAGATTGTCCACTAGTCTCCAGATCGACATTACCAGAAACATTCTTAACACTACAGTCAGATTGACCACTGCATTTGATCTTTAATCCGACAACTCCTCACGCTGAGAAAGACTCTTGCCCACTTACATTAGCAACTATTTTCCCGTTAATACCCATAATATCAATCTTTTCAACATCATAAGACTCAAGAAAAGTCGCTGGTGGCACAGCTACACGAATTTTGGGAATATCATTTCCATTAGTAACAGTTCCATTGCCCGCAGAAATAACCTTCCCATTAACAATAACAACCCCTTCACCACCACTCACGACTATACTGCTGCCTCTTCCAGACACAATAACAGTATTATTGCTTTTCATGGAATTACGTTCACTAATTCTAATACTTCGAGAACTAGTCTGAGAAATATCAATATTTTTGATTGATTCTTTGCTACCAGACATATCAATAGCAAAACAATTCTCTTTTCCAGGAACCACGATTACTTCAGCCCACAAATTCTCGATTGTCAGCCGAGCATTAGCGTCAACATTAAACTCGTATTGAGATGCAAAAACATTTCCCGCAAAAAAGAAAATGGCCAGCAAGAGAGACATCCTCAATTTTTTCATTTTTTCCTCCTAAATGTTTTGGAATGAATCAAAGACTACCTTTTGCAAGATTTATTGCTAGACAAATTTAGATAAATAAAATATAAAGAACTGATTGTATATACTAGCACAAGCTTGTTATTCCGTCAAGCACAATTTCCAAAAAAATTTGACAATTTTAAAAATATATGCTAGTATATAAAGTTGTTTTTTGTTGTTAACCATAAAAAAGGAGGAAAACTTAAAAATGTCAGCAGATAAAAACAACTGGCTAGGCACCGAGAATTGCTATCGAATAGCAGCTGTCCTAGAAGCTCTTCGCACTTTAGGTATAAAAGAAGCCTTAGTTCCCGATATAGCCCATAAGGCTATGGTATCTCAACAATCTGTACGTTACTGGATCAAAAAACTCGAATGTCTAGGAATAATAGAAATTCACCGCGACATACGAAATGATTCTATATGCAGGAAAAGGTTGCATATTATAACTAAAACGAAAGACTCTTATCCTCTTTATGCGACCATGTTCCTGGAAAAATGGGAGCATGATTTCTTTGAAGATATGAAAAATGACGTAAAAAAACGGCTGCAAATACCTTGCGGCTAGTAGAGAAAAAAACTGCTTAACCACTCCACCCTGGAATTCTCATTGGAATTCCGGGGTGTTTTTTTATTTATACAAAAAACAACACAAATAAAAAAATCCCGCCGAAGCGGGAATTTATTGCGGGAGCGACCGGACTCGAACCGGCGACCTATTGCGTGACAGGCAATCGCTCTAACCAGCTGAGCTACGCCCCCAATTATTAATTTGTGTACCGGGGGAGAGAGTTGAACTCTCGACCTCAGGCTTATGAGTCCTGCGCTCTAACCAACTGAGCTACCCCGGCAAAATAAATACCGAAACCCTGAATCAGAACTCAAAACTTTTTTATTCCGAATCTCGGACCAAATCTTGTTGCGGGGGCCGGATTTGAACCGGCGACCTCCTGGTTATGAGCCAGACGAGCTGCCAAACTGCTCTACCCCGCGATATTTTTTAATTTTCTCTTTTCCACA
>Ga0116152_10000895_pt1 | contig 24687 bp, 19 predicted proteins | sample AD_UKC119_MetaG_FD_89894 | JGI IMG/M metagenome (GOLD analysis project Ga0116152, IMG submission 89894) | Active sludge microbial communities of municipal wastewater-treating anaerobic digesters from Hong Kong - AD_UKC119_MetaG | ecosystem: Engineered > Bioreactor > Anaerobic > Digestate...
CCATCGCGTTCCCCTTCCGAACGAGAGGAGAGTCATCACGCGTCAGCGGGGACGTTACCCTGGGCCAACCGCGCCACGGCAGGAATAACATGAAAACAGCCCGCCCCTCATTGGGGTCGGGCTTGAGAATATCACTGGATTCTACCGTTCCCCGATCGGGGAATGCCAACGAATTCGCGAGCGACAGGCGCCCGGCCCGCCGATCAGTAGATCACGAAGCCATCCGCATCGACGAAGACGTCGAAGTTGATGTCGTCGCCGACGAACTCGAACGTGACTTCCTCTCCGCAGAAGTAGTCGATGTCCTGCTCGAAGATCGGCAGGGCGTCCAGCACGATGACGTCGTTGAAGACATACTGCTCTGCGTTCGTGCTGGTCAGGAAGATGAGTTCATCACAGAAGAAGTCAGTCGGAACAATCTCGCCGGGAAACACGATGCCCAGATCCAGCGAGAAGACGTTTCCGTCGATGTCTTCGTACTCGATGAATGGATCGATCTCGAAGTTCGTGCTGTTGATGACAGTGACTGTGATCCCGGGATCCACAAACGGATCGCCCACGACGGGACCGACAGGAAAAATCGGAAAGCCGGTCGCCACACAGGTCTGCCCCATCGTCGCCGCGAGCGACAGAACCAGCAGCCCGGCCATCATCACATTTCGCATCGTCTCTCTCCTCAGTCGTATGTCCGAGCGCATCGGGCGGACGTCGCCGCGCCGCCCCGCGGATGTGACGGTTCCGACACAATGTTGCGGGCCGCGTTAACCGAAAAAACGGCCGAATTTCCGGGGCGCGGGTCAAGGTTGGCGTATCAGGTCGCGTGGACCGGTGTCTCCGCGATGCAAACGCCGATTTTGCTCGAATTTGCGAGCGTTTGCGACCCTTTGCGTGCGATTGCAGCGTGGAAATGCCCCCACAGGGCGACGACGCCGCATCGAGGGTCCGAATATCCGGATAACGACTTCCAACTACCGAAAATCCTCGTCGCTGAGAAAAACACGAGGCGGAGGGCGCCGAATCCACCGCACGCCGATGGCGGCGCGGCCGATGTAAGGGCAAACGCAACGCCGGCTCGACTCACGCGAGATCCTTCGAATGAACACACGAACCTCCGTCCTGACGACGACCTTCCTCGTGGGGCTCGCCTGCGCCGGCTACGCTTTCTATCACCTCTACCACAACTGGAAGCTCACGGAGAATGGCGTGCGAACCACGGCCTCCGTGTTCTACCTGGACATGCGAGTCGATCGAATCCGGGCGTCGTCCTTCAAGCACTACCGTGTTGACGACTACAGCGACGAGTGTTTCAAGACTGTTGTCTATTACACCAAGGGCGGCGAACGCATCATCTGGCAGTCGCGCGTGTCGACGGATCTGCCCGACTGGTTGCGCGGCGACCATGTGTATGAAGAGCGCGCCGCGACGATTCTCTACAGCCCCGAAGATCCGTACTACTGGGAATTCGAGAAGCCGCTGACGCTCTTTGTGAACTGGTTCGTGCTGCTGTTGGCCGGACTGGGGCTGATGAGCCTCTCCTTTGGTCCCTACGACGCCGTCATGCGCCGCCTTCGCGACTCAGACGAAGATCGTGAGCGAGCCCTGGCGTCCATCCGCGAAGAGCTCTACACAGCCAGAGAACCGGCCAGATCGTCAGCGCCCGCGAAAGACACCGAGACGATCGACACACGTGTTCGCACCGCGCCGCCCGGCGTCGATCCCGACGCGCCGCTCGTGGATGAGGCGACGACATTCGGCCCGGGTGACGTCGATCGGGAACGGGAACCGGCCTACGCGAGCTATGGCGAGGCGAATCACGACGCCGGCGATTCGAGTCGCGACGGCTTCGGCGAAGATACCGATCCCTTTACCGAGATCTGACAGCAAGCGTTACGGATCGTGGCCTATTCGCCCGCGATGATCTCGCGGACCTCCAGCACTTCGACAGTCGGTCCCAGTTCGCACGTGACCTGCAGATCCCCTCGAATCTGGATCAGCAGACGCGAGCGCGCGCCGACAGTCGTCGCCTGGTCGAAGAGGTCGTCATCCAGATTCGCATCCTGGAAGAGATGATAGAAGATCCCGTTGTCACCCTCCCAGGCGAAACAGGGCGCCTGCCCGAATCGTTCCACGCGAACATACGTCCCCTTGATGAGGAAGGGCGATCCTGAAGACAGATCGAACGACGGCAGCTCCAGCGTGCACGCCGGCGCCGCGAGCAGGGAACAGGCGGCAAGTGAAATCGTGACGAGGGCGAGTATCGTGCGGCGCTGTCGAAGGATGAGGCGTTTCATTGTCGTTGGTCTCACTGGGGTCAATCGAACGTCGATAATCCTGGATCTTAATCGGCGAGGGTCAGTGATTCGACCAATCGATCGAAAATCGGCCGGGCCGTCGCGATCGCCTCGGACTTCGCATTGACGGATACGAAGGCGCACACACCGCCTCGATAGGCGATGGCGCCCATCCACTCCTTGCCGTCGGACTCGCCCCAGGTTCGCCGGTAGCCGGACCAGCCATTGTATGTGATGGGCTTCAGTTCCGAAGTCGGCGTCTTGCCGGCGAAGGGCCGTTCGATCAGCTCCGCCAGTCGATCGCCGACCTCCACGTCCGGTCGCCGCGCCGAGACGGCGAATGCGGCGCCGGCGTCTTCCTTCACGATGTTGGCGACATCGCCGACGAGGACGATCCGCCAGTCCGGCGGATAGGCGAAGGAGAACAGACCGGTCGACGCCTCATATCGCGCCCACGCGGCCTCCGCCGTCGTGGTCGATTCCTGCGACGGGGATCTGCAGCCGGCGAAGATGCAGGCGGATGCGACGACCAACAGGCGTGGATCAGGAAATCGCCGCATCGCCACTCCCGCGTCAGTCTTCGACGAAGCCGTCATCCGCCATCTTGACGATTCGCGGCAGGAAGCGCGCCCGCGTATCGACCAGGTCCGCCTGCGCCGCCATGACGTGATCGATGTTCTTGTACACGCCGGGCACTTCGTCGAGGCCCGCCGAGATCAGCTTGACGCGATGTTTCTTCAGATCCTTCTGCACGGGATTCCATCGAAACGTCTGCTTCGCCTGCTTGCGGGACATGACGCGGCCCGCGCCGTGTGCCGCCGAGTCGTAGCTCGCCGGATTGCCTTTGCCCTCGACCACGTAGGCCGGCGACGCCATCGAACCGGGAATGATCCCGATGTCGCCCCTGGCCGCCGGCGTCGCGCCCTTGCGATGCACGACGACTTCCCGGCCGGCGTGTATTTCCTTCCAGGCGAAGTTGTGATGGTTCTCAATCTGCAGCAGCGGCTTGAGCTTCAGGTCGCGCAGAATCGTCGCGTGGATGCAGTGATGGTTTGCCGACGCGAACTCGCCCATCAGCTGCATCGCCTCCCAGTACTCCGCGCCCTCGCCGTCGAGCGGAAGCCAGGACAGATGGCGGAACTCGCGCGGAATGTTCGGATGCATCGACATGGCCATATTGCTGTAGTACTCGCACGTCATGGCGCCGGGACCGCGCGAGCCCGAGTGTGTCAGGATCGCGACATATCGGCCCGGCTCAACGCCTCGGAAGGTCTCCGGGAACTCAATTTCGCCGATATCGACGAAGTGATTCCCGCCGCCGCTCGTTCCAAGCTGCTCTTCGGCCTTTGCGCGCACTTTCCGGATAATCGGCGAGATGTTCCAGTCCATGTCGAGGACGGGCGCATCGCGCCGATCGCGGCCGTTGAACTTCGCGCCGGCGCCGAAGCGCGTGTTCTTCTCAACGGCGCGGATCAGTTCGTGTTCGTTCTTTTCAATCGGGTCCGCCGCGCCCCCTTCGATCGGCATCGGCAGGACGCTGAGCATCATCCGGCAGGCAATGTCCACACCCACGGCGTAGGGAATCACGGCGCCTTCCGTCGCCAGGACACCGCCGATCGGCAGACCGTAGCCGAGGTGCGCGTCCGGCATCAGGGCGCCGCCGACGCTGATCGGCAGTCGCACGGCGTACTCCATCTGTTTGATCGCGCCGCCATCGATCTGCTCGGCGCCCCAGACGTTGTACAGCGACTTTGCGTCCGCTTCCTCGCGGATGTCGTAGCAACTCGGCGCGCCGTGGATCAGCTCGGAAGCGATCGCGCCGAAATGGGGCGATTCGAGCATCGACTCGGGGTTGTCGCGCAGGGCGTGGACCGCCGCGCGCACGTCGACGGCGCTGACGCCGGCGCTGCGCGCGTCGCCGCACGCTTTCAGGATGTCCGCGATGATGGGCCCTTTGGGGAATCCGATTTTGCTGATTTCTCGCGCTTTCATGTCTGTTCGAATCTCACTGTGCGCGCGAACGGGAAGCCCTCGCCTCCGGCCCGGACGCGTCAACCTGACAAGAGTATAGCGGGGATGCGGGGACGCTGTCGAATGTCGCGCCGCCCGCCGGTGTGGGTCAGCGTCGGCGCCGCCGCATTCGACGAATGCCGACGAACGTCAGCAGCAGCGAGATGGCGCCGCACGGCGCGCAGCCCGGGACGCCGCAAAGCGATTGTCGGAGGAGTCGGCAGATGGCGTCATCGATGAAGGGCGCCTCTGTTGCAACATCCGGCGCGGGCGCTCCGCTGATGTTCGCGCAATCCACGACGCCGCAGTTCGTGTTGCTTCCGAGGTACTCGCCGTTCATCGCCGTGCAGTCGTCGCTCGACAGGTCGGAGCAGCTGTTGTCGCCAAAGCAGCAGGCGCCGAGCGGCGCCGGGGCGGGCGCGGGGCCGGATGTCGAGCAGTCCGTGTTGGCGCACAACGTGTTGTCGCCCCGGTAGCTGGCGCCGCCATCCTCGCAATCCGCCTGTGTCGTCTCGTTGCAGGTTCCGTCGCTGATGCAGCAGGCGCCCTGCGGCGCAGGCTGCGGATCAGGCGTCGTACAATCGACGGCGGCGCACGCGACATCATCGCCGCGATAGGCGCCGCCCTGCGTCACGCAGACCGCCGGCGTGACGAAGACACACGATTCATTCTGCAGACAGCACGCGCCCAACGGCGGACAGGCGCCGCCGCCGCCGCTGTTGCACTGCGATCCCACGCCCAGCGCTTCGCCGGACATCGACGCACAGCATTCGGGAATCTCGAAGACACACGCGTCGCCGGGCAGGCAGCACGCCTGGCGATCCACGACTTCGCCGGCGCCGAAGGGGCCCGGCGTGATGCGTTGCCCGCCGGCGTAGAGGGCGAGACCATTGAGCAGCAGCGTGGCGCCGTCCTCCAGCGTCAGTGTGTCGCAGTAGACGGCCTCGAAACCGTCCAGCGGGCGATTGCCGTTGTCGATTTCGTCGACCAGCTGCAGGGCGCCACCGGCTTCGACGCGCAATTCCGCAAAGTCAAAGTTGTTGTCATAACCGCCGTCGGCGAGCGCCGGTCCGACATCGCGGCCCGCGGCCTCCAGCGTTCGGTCCCACGGCGCCTGGCCGCACAGGACGGCGCCGCCCTGAAACACGAGTGATGTTCCCGGCTCGAAGGAAAACAGCGCTTCGTCGGCGCCGCCAATGACGAATCGGCCGCGCGCCGTCAATTCGGCGCCGCCCGTTACTTCGAACGTCGCGCCCGAATCAAGTGAGAACAGCCTCGCCGCGACGCGCGAGGCGTCGATGCGCAGCGTCCCGTTTCGCCGGACGTTGATCGGTCCCTGCACGATTCCCGTCGAACCGTTGACGACGTCGAAGATCGCCCGCTGGTTCGGCTGTGTGAAGGCGTCGTCGCCGATTTCCCAGAGCGTGAAGTTCAGAAGCTCGCCGCGATTGAGGATAAACGTTGTCAGGTCTGTCGGCTTGAGGAAGATGGGGCCGCAGCCGTCGACGGTCTCTGGATCGTCACCGTCATCGCCGCCGTCACCGACGGTCACGTTCGCGCCGTCGGCGAGGATCGACGACATCCCGCCGAGCTCCTCGTGAATGTCTGTCGCGATCATCAGCGTCGCGCGCGAGCGCGCCACGAGGGCGCCGTTGTTGAAGGTCATCTGGCCGGCGATGACGAGCATGCCGTCGTCAGTCTGCCCCGGATCGTTGGCGGTGATCGCGCCAATGACGGCGTTTCGCAGGTCGGCGTTGATCAGGCCGCGTCCTTCAACGCCGACTTCGTTGGTGATGATGGCGGGGATTGTGGAAGTCACGCTCGCCGAAGGTCCGGCCAGTCGAATCACGCCGTCGGCGCCGCGAATCCGGAAGGACGTATTCGCGTGAAACGTGCGACTGTCTGGAATCAGCAGTACACCTTCGTTGACCATGCCGTTGACGCCGTCGAGCGTCAGGTTGCCTGGCGCAAGTGTCAGCGTCGAATGATCACGGAGCACGAGCGAAGAAATCGTGACGTCGAGATCCGCCTCGACATTGGCGGATGGCGCGTCGATGCTCCCGTCGATGACGACGCTGTACTGCTCGGCCATCGTGTTGTTCGGCACACTGGGCGGCAGCCAGTTGTTCGCTTCCGACCAGAGGTCGTTCACGGCGCCGGTCCAGCGGCGGCATTCGTCGGGCACGCCGATCGGATCCAGTGTGTCGGCGCTGACGTCGCCATTGCCGTCGGGATCCGTCGGATCGATGTCGCAGGCGTCGGGGACGCCGTTGTTGTTGCAGTCGGGATCGCAGCCCGTCAGGCAGAAGTAGGGACCACCGGGCGCGCTCGTGTACACGTAGATGTCGCATTCATCGATGACGCCGTTGTTATTGCAGTCCGACGCGCAGTCGCCCGACGTGCAGAAGAACGGACCGCCCAGCGCCGTCGAGCTGGCGTCAATTTCGCATCGATCGAGGATGCCATTCTGATTGCAGTCGAGGGAGGGATCGAGCTCGATCTCGATGCTGTCCGGCTGCATGTTTCCATCGCAGTCCGTGCAGTCGAAGTCCGCACAGAGGCGGCCGGGCCACCAGAAGAGTCCGTCGCTGGACGCGACGCACGTCAGAAAGTCGGACTGCACGCAGCCCGTCGTCGTGCAGCAGACGCCGACGCCACAGGCGGGCGCGAAATCGGCGCACTGTCCGTTTTCGAGAAAGCGCTGGCCGAGCATGGCGCAGTCGGCGGGGACGACGTCGACGACACACGTTCCCAGTGTGTCCTCGCAACAGGCGCCCATCTGTGCCGACGCGCGTGTCGAAACGCTCATGAGCGCGACAAGCGCCGTCAGAATGATCGATGTCTGGCTGATCCGCATAATGATCGTCGGCCTCGGCCTCAGGCCCCCCGATTTCCAAGGCGATTGTCGTGGTCAATCATAGGCGCGGGGCAGGGTTCGCTTTGTCGAACCAATATAACCATCCGCCCCTTAGTTTTCCGCATTCCCGGCCGCCCACCACTGAATCACGCCGGGCTGAAAGTAGTATGGACCGCGGTTTGAAAACACGACGCCCGATAAGCGGTGGCTCACGCCCCACAATTCGGGTTCGTGATAGAGGTACGTGCGCGGCTGTTCGTCGTAGAGAATCTGGCGCATCCGACGGAAAATAGTGATCCGCTCCGTTTCGTCCGTCACGCTCTCGGCGGTCGAGAAAAGGCGGTCTATTTCCGAATTCGAGTAGCCACCGAAGTTCACTTTGCCGCCGGTCATGAATTCCGTGGTATGCAGTTCAGGGGCGACGCCGGGCGTCACGGCGCCGAGATACGCGTCGAAACGGCCCTCCTTCAGGCGTTCGATGTACTCGGCGCGATTCGCGGCCGCTACGATCGTGACGCGGACGCCGACATCTTCGAGGCAGTCGCGAACGATTTCCGCAATCTGCGCATCGGCCGCCAGCTCGCCGTTGATGACGAGGCGGAGTTTTAATTCGTTCTCTTTGGGATCTCTGTGCGCCTTGTCCGTCGACCTGCCACCGCGGAGGATCTGTTCCGCCTGTCGCGGGCGATACGCGAATCGCCGGACATTCGGCGCCGTGAACGGCGAATCGGGCGCCCAGGGTCCGAAGCACGCCGCCGCCAGATTGTTCGTGACCTGGGCCTTGATGCGATCGATGTCGATCGCCATGGCGAGCGCCTGACGGACCTGCGGATCGGCGAGACGCGGTTCGTCACCTCTGCAGTTCCATCCGATGTAGTGGTATTGTGATGAAGGTCGTCGCGCCTCGCGCCCGGCCCGTTCAAACGCGTCTGAGTAGATTTGTGTCTGGTATTGCTCGAATGTCAGCTCCACCAGGTCAAGCTCACCGGCGCAGAATGCGTCAAGCCGCGCCTGCGGCGATTTCAGCCAGTGGATTCGCAGTCCCGCGACGGTCGGTCGCAGGCCCTCGGCCTCGTAGTCGGGATTGGGCGCGAGGCGAATCTCGTCGGCGTCCCACGCCTCGAATCTGAAGGGGCCACTTCCGATGGGCGCGTGATGCAGTTTCTGGAAATACGTCGAAGTCCGCAGCGTCGGATCTTCGGACAGACCGGGTTCGAAGCGATGTCTGGGGATGAGCTCAAAGTTGGCGCTGACGCGCCACGTTGCGTGCGGCTGTTCCAGCTGGATCGTGAACGTGCGGGGATCGACGGGGATAATGTCCTTGATCCGCGACGCCTGTCGCCGCTTGTCGGATCGAACCTCGAGGGAGATCGTCTGGCGCCAGCTGAACTCGATGTCCGCCGAGGTCAGCGGCTCGCCATCGTGCCATGTGAGACCTTCGCGCAGTCGAATGGTCCTGATCGTCGGGTCCTCGTCCTCCGTGATCGATTCGACGAGATGAGGATTCGGAACCAGCTCGAGTCGATCCGTTCGCCAGAACAGTCGTTCGAAGAGCAGTTCGCAGACGAAGAGATCGCCGCGTCGCATGTGCATCGGGTTGAGCGCCGTCGGCGCTTCGGGGGCGTTGATCGTGATGACGGCGTTGCGGTCGACCGCCGCCGCATTTCCGGGCGGCGTTTCGGCGGCGCGGGCGACACCGCTGGTGGCCTCCCACATTTCCTGCTGGGCCAGGCGCTGGGAGAACACCTCGACCAGGTCTGCGGCGTCCTTCGCGACTTCCTTTGAAGACACGAGGGCGTCGGAGAGCTTCGCAATCACGGCCACGGCGCCGATCAGGGCGAGGCCGACGACGATTTTCACCTTGTGGCGCCGGGCGTGTCGCGACGCCACGTAGAGGGCGCTGTCGCGTCGCGCCGAGATGGGCTTTCCCGCCAGGTAATGGGCGAGGTCGTCGCGGAGGGCGTCGACTGTCGCGTATCGACGTTCGGATTCCTTCGCGAGCGCCTTGAGGACGATCGTCTCCAGGTCGCGATCGACGGGTCGTCCGCCATCAGCGTCGGCGCCGTTCGTTGTTCGCCATCGCAGCGGCGTCGCTGGCGGCGCGTTGAGCACGTTGTTGATGCCGTCCGAGAGGGATCCCGTCACATCGTAGGGCAGTCGCCCCGTGATCAGTTCATAGAGCAGTACGCCCAGGGCGTAGATATCGCTGCGCGTGTCGATGGCGTCAGGGTTTCCGCGCGTCTGTTCGGGCGAGGCGTATGCGATCGTTCCCATGAAGCCGCCCGCGATCGTCGTCAGTGCGAATCGGCTGTTGACGTCGGCGTCCGTCGCCTTGGCGAGACCGAAGTCGAGGACTTTCGGCTGGTGGTCGAAAGTGACGAGGATATTCCCCGGCTTCAGATCGCGGTGAATCACTCCCGCGTGGTGGGCGTGGGCCACGCCGGCGCAGACGGCGTCGAAGAGCGCGAGGGCGCGGCGGCGATAGTCTGCGGGGCGGCCGGCGCTCGACGCCGCAATCTCCTTCGCGCACGCGTCGAATCGCCGGCCATCGACGTACTCCATGGCGAAATAGAGGCGTCCGTCTTCGGTTTCGCCGCTGTCGAAGATCGTGACGACGTTCGGGTGGCGGAGCTGGGCCGCCAGTTCGATCTCGCGAAGAAACCGCTGTCGCATTCGCAGCGATGTGCCCGATTCGTGGTAGAGCACCTTCAGGGCGACGTCGCGATTCGTCGACAACTGACGCGCCTTGAAGACAACGCCCTGGGCGCCGCGATGCAGTTCGCCGTCGATGTCGTAGCCCTGGACGGCGAGTGTGGCGGCCGTGGGGCTGGCCGCCCGTTTCGGGGCGCCCGTGTCGCTGACATCCGACAGGGCGCTGACGATCTCGTGCATGAAGTCGCGATCACGTTCGAGCTGTCCGACCAGTTCGCGACATCGCTCGCAGTGTTCGAGATGGTGCGTCAGAAGGCTGCTCGGCCGCGTTGGCGCGTCCGGCGGCGCTTCATTCAGCGCGACCCGCTCGTCGATGAGGGATTCCAGTTCCTGGTCCGTCGGACAGCCCGTCATCGATTGTCCCCTGCGTGGCGCGGCCGGCCGACGCTAGTCGAGTTCGTAGGCCGCGTTGAGTTCATCGATGATCGTGCGAAGCTGCGCCAGGCAGCGCTGCTTGGATTTGTAGACCACATCAATCGACACGCCGTGTTCCTGTGCGACCTGCGTCGGTCGCTTCTGTTCCAGCGTGAGCCCTCGGAAGAGGGCGATCGTCTGTTCGTTGAGGTTCGTGTTGTCGCTGAGGCGCTGCATCGCCTTTCGGATGATCTCGCGGCGGCACTCCTCGTCCCAGAGGCGCTCGAGTTCGTCGTCGGAGGGAACGAAGTCAAAGACGGAATCCCCGCGGGCCTTTCGATCCCGGGCCTTGGCCCGCCAGGAGTCGGCGACACGGAATCGGGCCATCGACGTGATCCAGGCGCCAAGCCGCCCCTTTTCACGATCGTATTTTCCGGCCCGGTATTCCTGGAGGAACCGAATGAGGGTTTCCTGGGCGGCGTCGGCGGCGTCCTGGTCGTCGAGGCCGAGACGCCTGGCAATCCCGAGGATGACAGGCTGATACCGCTCGGCAAATTCTCGCCACACGGTGTCGTTCCGCGTGTCGAGAAGGCCTTCGAGCAGCGTCGTTGTTTGCAGATGCGAATCCATAGTCGGGGCGACAGCCTCGACGACGATTCTATCCGCCGGATCGGAATGTGCGTAATCATGCCGTCGAATCGGACCTCTTCGAGGGGATGGGTCTTGGTACAGACATATCCGGGAGCCCCGCCCAATTCCTGACAGGCGTCTTCCCGAACCGTGGCGCCCTCCGGGAATTTCAAAAAAAGTTGTCGGATCCTGTCCAAGTTCCCCGAACGTGTGCGGAAGAGGTGGTGAAGGCCGACGACGCCTTACCCGTTTCAGCGTCGGCGACCTGACACACACAACCGGCCCATTCCGGGGCCGGGCCGACAACAATGGCCGACGCCATGATCCGCAGAGCCGTCGTTCCACGGAACGACTCACGCCCGGCTCTGCCGCGAGAGGCCTTCACAAACTTGTGCGAGGGGTGGCGCGGAGGCGTGCTCCGCGCCCTCACGTTGGCGAGATCCGGGTTCCCACGGGCCTGGGTTCTCGCCGCGTGCTGCGCGCTGGTTTTTACGATGCCAGAACGGCACAATGGCGCTCATTCGCTGGGGGCCGATGCTTGATTGATGAAAATGACTCGTTTCGTTCGCCGCCGATGGCGATCCCCGCTTCGCCACCGACGGATCGCGTCGAGCTGTTGCGGTACGCAGGCTACGGCGTCGGACAGATCTGGCGCGACGGAAAATGCGTGGGGATCGGCGCCGGGCGGGGCATGGTTTCGACTCGGTGTTTCAAGTGCAACGAATTGGCGGACGACAAGCCCCTGAAACGCCGGCTCTCCTGGCATACGCCCGCTGTCTACCTGCTTCTGCTGCTCAGCCCCATCATTTATGTGCTGGTTGCGTTACTGGTTCGCAAGACGACGATTGTGTACGTCGGCCTCTGCCCAAGGCATAAGCATCGTCATCGTGTGGTGGTCGCCATCACCGCCCTGATGGTGGTTTCCGTGGTACCGCTCGGCATTGCGGGGTCAACCGCGGCAGGCGAACCGGTCTATTTCATTTCGGCGTTTTTCTCGCTTCTGATTGGGTTGATCGTGTATGCGACGGCCGGGCACGTCGTGACGGCAAAGAGAATCAGTGATCGCGAGACGCTGTTGAGGGGCGCTGGCGCTGAGTTTCTCAAATCCCTGCCGCCAGGTCGGATGGTCGCCTGAATCCCGGTCACGGATTGAGTCAGGTCTCTCAAAAAGTAACAAGATTGCAACAGGGCGTGGTCGGTCGCGCGTTCAAATTGTGCGGCGATCGTCGCTTTGCCCCGTATAATTCCGCCGTGAGGCCCGCCGCCCATCGGCGGCGCGGGTCCGTACGCAAACTCAAACGCAAATTCAGACAGCAACCCAATGAGGAGAAGTTTATGAATCGCAAGAGTCGCATGGGACTGGTGGTCGCCGTCGCGATGATCGCCGTCGCGGGTTCGCAGCTCATCGCCGGCCCCAAGCCCGTCAAGCCGAAGAAGGAGGCTGACAAGCCCGCTGAGAAGCCCGCCCAGGCCTACACGCCCGTCCTGAACATCGAGCAGACGATGGAAGGGCAGGGCGCCCTGATGAAGTCCATCAAGAACGGCATCATCGACGGCGCCTGGTCGGAAGCCGAGAAGTCGGCGCTGATCCTTGCGGAGGTCTCCAACACGAACCAGTACCACAAGGACGCCAAGGATTACCAGGACTGGGCGAAGGACCTGTCGAAGACGGCCCTCGATCTGGCTGGTTCGCTGAAGAAGCGCGACGAGGCGGAATCCAAGACTCTGATGCAGAAGGCCGGCGCCACGTGCAAGGCCTGTCACGAAGTCTATAAGAAGAAGTGGTAAGTCAGTTCACGCGCACGGCGTGATCGAAAGAGAATCCAACAGCGGCGAAGCGCGGCGATGTGTCGGCGCTTCGCCGCTTTTCATTGGCGCCGGCGCGTTGGCGGCGGGAATCGCGTCAGCCTTCGATGCGGCCGTCCAGCATCCGGATCGTCCGATCCGCCTTGTCTGCGACGGCGCGCTCGTGCGTTACAACGACCAGCGTCACGCCCGTGGCGTCGCGCAGATCGGTCAGCAGGCCGAGAAGGCGTTGCCCTGTGAGTGAATCGAGCGACCCTGTCGGCTCGTCCGCGAGGATGAGTCGCGGTCGGTTCGCCATCGCCCGGGCCACGGCGACGCGCTGGCGTTCTCCGCCGGACATCGTTGTCGGCAGGTTGTTCAGCCGATGCGACATACCGACCTGCTCAAGCAGCGCCGCCGCCCGCTCGGCGCGTTCCGATCGATCCGCGACGATCCCCAGCATCGGTGTCTGCACGTTTTCGATCGCCGTCAGATGCGGCAGCAGATTGTGCAGCTGGAAGACGAGACCGACGTCGTTTGCGCGATAGTCGTCGGCCTCGCGGGGGCTCAGCGCCGAGACGCGCCTGTCGAACACGTCGATCGACCCGCTGTCCGGCCGGTCGATGCAGGTGATCATGTTCAGAAGGGTGCTCTTGCCGCAGCCGGAAGGTCCGCAGATCGCGACGAACTCGCCCGCGGCGACGTCGAGGCTCAGATCGTCCAGCGCGACGACGCGACCTGATTCGTAGGTCTTTCGGAGATTCCGGGCGATGACGGCCGTTGGTGGCACAGTGTCGGCGTTACTCATAGCGCAGCGCCTCCACGGGCGTGACGCGCGCCGCGCGTAGCGCCGGGATCAGGGCGCCGACGACGCTGAGGACGAGCGCGATGGCCATCGCCCGCAGGAATATGACGGGGGGATAGATGGGCGACATGAACTGCCAGGAGAAGGGCAGGGATCGCGTCAGCTCTGCGAGCAGCACACCCAGGACCATGCCGAGACCGCAGCCGATGACACCGATGCCGAAGGCCTCCATCAGGACCATGCCGACAATGCGTCGGCGCGGCCAGCCGATGGCGCGGAGGACGCCGATCTCCCGGGTGCGCTGGGCGACGGACATCCACATCGTGTTTGCGATGACGAGACTTCCGACGATCAGGGCGATGAAGGAGACGGCCGCGACCATGTCGTCGGACGCGTCGAGCCCCTGGTCGACCTTGTGGTACTCCGACTCGTCCGTGATGACGGCGAGCTCCGGGTATTTTTCCTCGATTCGGCCGGCCAGCGCCTGGGCGTCGGTCCCCGGCTTCAGCCGAACGTTGAAGCTCGTCACGCGTCCGGCGCGGCCGTTCAGTCGGCGGACTTCGTCGATATGCAGCACGATTGCGCCGTCGAAGAAGACAACGCCCGAACGGAAGGTCCCGACAATCGTGTACGTACGGTCTCCCACTTCCAGCGTGTCGCCGACCTTCTTGTTGAGTTTCTCGGCGAAGCGATAGCCGACGACGGCCTCATCCCGCGTCCTGAAGCGCCGGCCCTCGGAGGGTTCCTGCGCCTGCTGGCCGAATTCATCGGGGTAGACGCCGATCACGATCTGCAGCGCCGCGACGGAGCGCATGCCCGGTGTTCGAATGAGATGGCTCAGTCCCGCCGCGACTTCAGTGATTTCGGGAAATTCGGCGAGCTTCGCGCGTGTGTCCGCCTCGTCGAGGGAGCTGAAGATGTCGGCGGCGACGCCGGCTTCCCAGATCATCATGTCGCTGCCGCCGCTGGTGATCCCGCCCTGGACGCTGGCCCGCAGACCTTTCGAGACGGCGCCGAGGGCGACGATGGCGATCACGCCAATCGCGACGCCCAGGGCGCTCAGGGCCGTTCGCACAAGCTGCCGATGCAGCGTGCGCCAGGTCATGGCCAGGAGCGTGAATCCTTGGGGGTGTCGGGACATCAGGGGAAGTGTAGTCGAGCGGAGAGGGTCGTCGACAGAAGCGGATCCGCCGCACGATCGGGGGCCGGATATTTGCGTTTATCGTGATCCTGCGGCATTGTACCCCAACTTGTCGGGCGCCCTTTGCCCACATTTGCAGGACGAGCCGGTGGCATTCGTACCACCGCGTCGCGCGACAGCGCCCGACGCGTCGATACTCGGGAGACCGTGATGATCAATTCGGCCACGCGCAATTTCGCCAGTCGTTCGCCGCTGACGACGATCGGATGTCTGGCGATTCTCATGACTTCCTTCGCGGGCTGCACGCCCCCCGGCAGTTTCAAGGTCACGTCCATTCCCAACGACAGGTCACTGGAGGAGACGCTGATCCAGCGGGCCGGTGGTTTCGTCAGTGATCGCATCGCGGTGATTGACATCTCCGGCGTGCTGATGAACGGCCGCATCAATGGTCTTCTCTCCGAGGGCGAGCACCCGGTGTCGCTGACGGTGGAGCAACTCGACAAGGCCGCCTGCGACAAACGCGTCAAGGCGATTGTGCTTCGCATCAACTCGCCGGGCGGCAGCGTGACGGCAAGCGACATGCTGCATCACGAAATTGCGAAGTTTCGGGAGCACACGGGGAAGCCGGTCGTCGCCTATTTTCAGGATGTCGCGGCCAGCGGCGCGTATTTTCTGGCGTGCGCCTCGGACGAAATTATTGCGCAGCGAACGAGTGTGACCGGCTCGATCGGCGTGATCATGCTCATGGTGAACATGCAGGGGACGCTGGACTACATAGGTGTGCGTACAGACGCAATTACGTCCGGGGCCTATAAAGACGCTGGCTCGCCGTTCAGAACCATGAAGGCGGACGAGCGCAAGCTATTCCAGCAAATGGTGGATAATTTCTACAACCAGTTCGTTGACGTCGTGGACGCCGGGCGCCCCAGCCTGACTCGCGAACAGGTTCTAACTATTGCTGATGGAAGGGTTTACACAGCATCGCAGGCGCTGGACAACGGTCTCGTGGATCAGATCGGCACGTTTGATGACGCTGTTCAGGCCGCCTGCATGCGGGCGGGTGTCGAGAAGGCGAACGTGGTGCGCTATCATCGCCCATTGGCCTGGGTTCCGAACGCCTATGCGGGAAATCCGGCGGGCGCCCCGGCCGCGTCCACCATTAATCTGCTGAACATCGATGTGAGTTCGATGTGGACAAGGCATCCTCGATTCATGTACATTTGGTGCATGCGATAGTCCCGTTTCGTTCGAGACGGTTCGGCCCGAGTCCGACCAATTTCGGGTCGAGAGACTGACGTCATCTTAGAATTCACTTGGCGTCGTCTTGGCTCTGACAGGGTGGAAGGTGAGACCAATCGGGGGCGGTTGCTCGTGCCGCTACGTGTTCGATGTCAATCTTGTCGACGTGTCCTCTCGCTTGAGGATGTGTATGCCGGTGCGCACTATCGCTGCGCCTATTGTCATACGCATCAGAAAGCGCCGGCCGCCGATCGAACACGTGTGAAGCGAAAGATGCGTCCCGATCAGCCGGGGCTCCGGCTGCAGCCGCTCAGTGGGGCCTACGCCTCGCCGATGCTGTCCGCCAATGTCTCAATCGACATCCCTCGACTTCCCGAGATTTCGAAGCGCTCACGCCTGACGCGATTTCACGCCGGCGCCAGCGCTTTTGCCGCGCTCGTCATCTCGGCAAGCGTGCTGACGTGGAACTGGTCCAGCGCCATCAGCAACGGCGATCGGTTCAGGCGGAGCGATCGTGTTGCGATTCCGCGCGGCGGTTCGGCGCATCCCGAAATCGCGACGATGCTGGCGGCCAGCGATACGGATGACTTCTTCGGCGTCCCCATCGACAGTGGCGGCGTCGGACTCGTCATCGACGACCACGATCGCCTGGGGGGCTACACGGACGCCGTGGCCCGACTCGCCTATGCGGCGACGGATTTTGCCCGGACGAACGAAACGCCGATCAGCGTTGTCGAGGCGAGGCTGCGCGGCGCCGGGTCATCGGGTGATGATTCGGATCCCTTCTACGCCTTCTCTGTGATGCGAATCCAGGCGGCGCGAAAACGACTCGACATGCAAGTGCCGGAGCAGTCGCTGCTCAGCACAGCCGTGTCCATGACGATGGCCGAGTCCCCGAGTCAGGTCTTCCTTGTGATCTCGGAACCCCTCTCGAACAAGGAAATCGACGAACTGGCGATGGCGATCGAAACAGCGAACACGCCCGTCCATCTGATCTGCCTGGGCGACGCCGCGAATCAGCCCTACGCTCAGCTCGCCGCCATCAGTGGTGGTAAGTTCATTCCCGTGACGGACGCTGAGATGGATGACCTCGTCGCCCGATGCCAGGTCACGATGCCGGCCCCGCGAGCATTCCGCCCCATCTAACCGACGATTCCTGAATTCCATGATCGATGGCGATCGCGGCGGACGCCGGCGATCGTGATTGCGTGTCGCTCATACGCAACACGGCGCGCCTGCGTGTGCCGCGGGCGCGCCGTGAGTGGATCCTGTTGAACCCTGCGTTCGGGCGAAAAGGACGATCAGCCGAATCGGCCGCGTTCCTTGGGCGCCGTCGGTCGCAGCAGGTTGAGCTGGTAGTCCCCGAGGTACTTCTTCTCCTGGAAGTGCTTGAAGAGTTCCTCGACGGTCGTAAAGACGCGCGTCGCCGTTTCCGTGACGAAGGGCGAGGGCTCCTTCTTTGGACGCCAGATGACGTAGACTTCCTTGGTGCCCTCAAACGCGTGCTGCAGTTCGCGCTCGACACCGCTGGAGAGACCGGGGATGCCGGACGCCAGTTCGGGCACATAGCTGACGATCATGTCGGACTGGTCGATCAGCTTGAAGTCGCGGGCGTAGATCTGGCCGTCGATGTCGCGGGCCACACTCGTGACATCCGGGACATTGAAGGACAGGGGGGCGCCGTTCACGTCGAGCGTGATTGTCGTCTCGCCTTTCTTCGTCGCTTCGCCGGCTTCGAACAGGAGTCGTTTCTCATCGAGATCGCCCGGATCGAAGCAGATAAAGTGCTCGGCGAGGGCCGCGCGGAAGGCGTCGATCTCGGCGAGCACGTCCGGCATGTCCATGACGTGGGACATCGGGAAGCTCGGATAGATTCGCTTCTTGTCCTGTTCGAACATCAGTCGGACGAGTGAGTCGGCCGTGGCGGCGTCTTCGCCGCGCGCCAGGACGAAGTACCGGCCATGGGCCCCGAGGGCGTGGGCCAGGATCTCTGTCGCCAGGATCTCCTCTTCGCGCCAGACCATGATGTCCTTCAGGGAGTGGGGCAGGTCGTGATCGCGGAGGAGCCGCTGATGGATCGAATCGACGTTGTCGACCAGCGTGATGTACAGGTCGGCGTCGAATGCCTTCATGTGGTCGAAGTCGAATGCTTCGAACAGGCCGTGCTTCCAGCGGAACGTCGCGTGCGTGTTGACGATGACGTTCTCATCGCGCGACGCGATGTTGAGGACATCCTTGAAGACGGCGCGGCGCAGCGTGTTGAGTCGTGTTCTCGGCAGGTCGAGAATCCGCCCCTTCACGACGTCGGGCGCTTCGGCGTACATCATGTCGCCCACGTTGCACAGCGTGAGGTTGTGGCCGCGCTCCTGGGCGATGGCGCAGACTTTTTCGAGGAACGGCTTCTTGTCGACGCCGACCTGACCCGTCAGAACGACGCGAACGCCTTCCCGATCCTTCTTGCCGAACAGATTCGTATTCATGTCGCTAGCTCCTGTCGCCATAGGATAGCCGATAGTCCGTCGGTCCCAAAGTCGCGCCATTGGCGCAGCGTGATCATGCGGTTTCGGCGGGATCGGGGGCGATTCGGAGGGCGTGATCCGAGCCTCGCGACGCGATTCGGAGTCGCGCCGCCGCTTATCGGGCGGTCAGGTCGGTCCATTCGGCGCCGGGAACATGGCGCGGTCCGGGCGCCGACGTCGTGTCATGCGCCCAGTTCGCGCAGTCGCTCGATGGCGCGATCGATTTCCGCGCGGTTTCGGGCGCTGGTTTCCTTCTCTTTTGCAGACTGAAGGTGGGCGATGTCGGCGGGAGCGCCGACAGCCGCAATTGCCCGGATCGCCTCGCGACGGACTGTCTCGCTCTCATCCGAAACGAGCATTTCATTCAGTTGCTTCGCGACCTGTGCGATGGCGTAGTGTTCGCGCGCGACACACGCCGCAACGGCCCGGCAGGCCCGGGCGCGGACCATTGGATGCCCGTCGGAGAGACGCAGCAGGAGAATTTCGGTGTTGGTTCCCGGATCGCCGCGCGCCGCAAGTCCCGCCAGCGCCATCCCGCGGACGCGCGGCGAGGCGTCGCGCGTGGCCTTGTGAACATTCTGGAGATCGCTGGGTTCGGGGCTGAAGGCCAGGGCGAAGGCCGCCGCGGCGCGGGTCTTGCTGCTGTCGTCGCGCGTCAGCTTGAGGATCTTGCTGCGCGACGCCTCGTTGAGACGGATGAGCGTCTCGCGCGTTCGATCCAGCTCGTCGTACTCCTGGTTTTTCGTCGCAGTTTCCCACAGGACAACGCACTGTCTGATGGCGTCGAGCACCTCGGAGGTCTTCATCCGATCGGGGGCGCCGCCGGCGATCGAACGCATCTGCAGTTCGTCGAACGCCGGGGTCCAGATCGAGCCCGGCCAGGTGGATCGAAACTGCCGACACGCCTCGCTGACGCCCGCGTAGTCCTTGCGGCTGCTGCGGGTCAGCGCTCCGGCGAAGACGTTCAACTGCTGGCGCAGCAACTCGGATTGCGCTTCCGTCAGCGATTCGGCTCGCTTCAGCCCCAGATCGATTCGCAGCTGGTATTTTTCGTCGCCCGTGGGGCGTCGTCGCGCGTATTCCACGCGCGTCTCCACGGATGCGAAGGTCCGTTCCAGGTTCGCCCAGTAGATCACGGCGCGCGATCGAATGAACTTGTGTGATCGCGCCAGGGGACCTGCGAAATCGCCTTCGACGATCATGCGGACGGCGCCGACTTTTCCGGCGTCCGTCTGTTCGACACCCGCAAACTCGAATCGCTGAACACCCTTGAAGTAGCCGGTCTGGATGTCGCGCTCCCAGCGATGACCCGAGTCGATGGTCTTGCGATCCCAGTGGGCGACGTCGAGCATCAGGGCCATCACGACTTCCTGGGCCGTGTCGCCGCTCGGCGGCTTGAACGGGCTGTCCGTTCGTGTTCGTCGCTCGCTGTTGAGATAGGTCGCGCCCGCCTTGATATTGAAATCGATCGGATTCGGAAGCGAACGGATGCGTTCGGCGCCGCGATAGAGGCTCAGTATCTCCGGCGGATCGTCATTGAACATCTGGTAGACCGCCGCCTCGCCGGGTTTCGGTTCGTCCAGATTGACCTGCACCCACTCTCCCGACTGAACGTATTCGATGGTCTCCTCGTAGTCGCGCCGCGGCGCGATGCGTTTGGTCTGCCGGCGAACGCGATGAATGGTCAGATGGCCGGGCGTCGTGTTGTTCCGAAAGCTCATCCTGACGTCGTCGGCGCTGACGACACCTGTCGCGGCGAGCAGGCATACGAATACGGCGTGCGGGATCGAAAATCGCGGCACGAGATCCTCCGGGGGCGTCAATGTGGGCGAGCGGCGGCGGACGGTCAGCGACTCATTATAGCCCCCGGAGCGCCGCGATTGCGCCGATCCCGCGCCGGGGCTCCGGGAAACGTCCGGAAGGTCCGTGGTCGCGCCCGCTGGCCCGACGGCGCCGCCACGTTAGAATGGCGCACAAGTCGGGTTCGCCCGATTCCCATCGAGGCATCGGGCGAGCGGCGCTGTACAGGTACGCCATGGCTCCCGCCCTGAGTCGCGACACGTCGATTCGCCTTTCCGTTTCAAAATCCAGGAGACGCGGGATGAGACCGCAGATGGCGCGGGCGAGCCGCCGCCTGCTGTCATGTTGTGGCGACGCTTCAGCCGCGTCGACGGGCCGCCCGATCCACATCTTCCGAAATTCCACGCGGGCGCATCGCCCGCGCATCACGCAACGCCAACATGACTCACGTCAACGAAAGGATGAGCGATGATGAACAGCAAGACGGCCGATCTGGCTGGACCGGGCATTGGCAACTATGACGAACTGCGGGAGGTCCTCCCCAGGGGCTACAAGTCCCTGCTCAATCCGCGCGACACGCAGCGCGCCATCTTCGAGGCCAAGCGATACATCGAAGACAATCTCTGTAAGGAACTCAACCTGATGATGGTCACAGTGCCGCTGATCGTCGAGCGCGAGAGCGGCGTCAATGACAACCTCGATCGCGATGGTTCGCGCACGCCCGTGGAGTTTCCGTGTGGTCTCGGCCTCGCCAAACGCCTCAACGCGCAGGTCGTTCAGGCGGCGACGAAGTGGAAGCGCCTGGCGCTGAAGCAGTTCGACATGAAACCCGGCGAAGGCATCTGCACGGACATGCGGGCCGTTCGCAAGGACTACTTCCTCGATCACGACCACAGTTCCTACGTCGATCAATGGGACTGGGAACGCGTCATGACGGCGGGCGAGCGCAACCTGGAGTTCCTCACGCAGATCGTCCGCAGGATCTGGAAGGTCATTCGTGGCGCCGAACGGCATGTTATGGCGATTTTCCCCGAGCTGAACGACGATCGCTTCCCGCCGCTGCCCGAGGAGCTCACATTCATCCACGCCGAGGAGATCCTCGAGCGCTTCCCCGACCTGCCGCGCAAACAGCGCGAAACGCAGATCCTCCAGGATCATCCGGCCGTGTTCATCTACGGCATCGGCTATCCGCTCGCCGATGGTCTGCCCCATGAAATGCGCGCCGCGGATTACGACGACTGGGTCACGCCGACGCAGTCGCGTCGCGGCAGGCCCACGCACGGTCTCAACGGCGACATCCTCGTTTGGAACCCGTTGACGCATCGACGGCACGAACTTTCGTCGATGGGGATTCGTGTGAACAAGGAAACGCTGCGCCAACAGCTGGAGATGTCCAAGCAGCTCGACTACCTGGAACTGCCGTACCATCGGGCCATCATGAACGACGAGATTCCGCTGAGCGTCGGCGGCGGCATCGGCCAGTCCCGCGTCCTCATGCTGCTGCTCCGCAAGGCGCATCTGGGAGAAGTCAGCGTGACAGTCTGGCCGAAGATACTGAAGGACATGTGCGACGAGAAGAACATCCATGTGCTTGAATGAGCGTCAGAGATCTGAAGGCCATGGAGTGGAGTGGGGCGTCATGACGCCGATCTCGGCGTAACGCGCATACCGCCGAGCCCGGCCAGTCATGGCCGGGTCCAGGCGCCGGGAGGCGCATCAGGAACAGGACAGACACGTATGCGAGAATTCATCACGGGCAATCAGGCCGTCGTTCGCGCGGCGATCCGCGCAGGCTGCAACTTCTTCGCCGGTTATCCCATTACGCCGGCCAGTTCCATTCTGACGGAGTTTGTGAAGGCCTTTGCCGGCGGCCGCGGGGTCATCGTCCAGACGGAGGATGAAATCGCCGCTATCGGCCAGTGCATCGGCGCCGCTATGGCGGGCGCCAAGGCGCTGACGGCCTCCTCCGGACCGGGGCTCAGTCTCTACAGCGAGAACATTGGTCTCGCACAGATGGCGGAGACGCCGCTGGTCATCGTCGACTGTCAGCGCATGGGGCCCTCGACCGGCGGCGCGACGGCGACGGGGGAGGGTGATGTCCTCTTCGCGCGATACGTCACGGGCGGCGGCTATCCGTTGCCCGTGCTGTCGGCCGGCGATGCGGAAACCGCCTATCGGCTGACGTTCGACGCCTTCAACATCGCCGAGCGCTATCGAACGCCGGTGATTCTGCTCAGTTCCAAGGATGTGGCGCTGACGCGACAGACTGTCGATCTGGACGCCGTGACGCCGCCGGCGCTCGTCGAGCGCGATTCGCTGACGAGTGGCGACGGCGATGGATGGGAAGGGCCCTACGCCGTTGGCCGGCCGGCGGACATTCCGCGATTCGCGCCGCTGGGTGGCGACACGCTCGTCCGCGTGACGGGCTCGATTCACGACGAACGCGGCGTGCTCACAAACGATCGATCGAAGATCCAGGCAAAGCTCACGCATCTGGTTGAGAAGATCGAACGCAACGCCGAGGCCATGGAGCGCTTCGACGCCGACATCGATCCCGGCGCCGACACGCTGATCATCTGTTACGGCGGCACGGAGGGCGCCGTGCGCGAGGCCGTGGATACGCTTCGCCGCGAAGGCGCCGGCGTTTCACGACTGACGCTTCATACGCTGTGGCCGATCGCCCGCAAGGCGATTCGTGAGGCCATCACGCCCAATGTGCGGCGAATCGTCATGCCTGAACTGAACATCGGTCTCTATGCGGATGCGCTGCAGGGCGTCGTCGCGCCGAAACGGATCGAATCCATCCGGCGATACGATGGCGGCCTCATCGCCCCCGAGACAATCTGCGAACACCTGTGCGAGGAGGCGATCACGCGATGACGACGTTGACACAGGGCGAACACTCGCTGCTTCTGGCGGACAAGCAATCGATGTGCTACTGCCCGGGCTGCACCCACGCGAGCGTGCTGGAGCGGCTCGGTCACACGCTGGACGGTATGGGCGTCGATCCGCGGCGCGTCTGCATCGTCTCCGACATCGGCTGCGTTGGGACGTCCGATCGCTACTTCGACTGCCACACATTCCACGGTCTGCACGGCCGCTCGATCACCTACGCAGAGGGGATCAAGCGCGTCCGCCCCGACACACTGGTCATTGTCTTGATCGGCGACGGCGGCTGCGGGATCGGCACGGCGCATCTCGTGCACGCGGCGCGACGCAACGCCGATATCAAGATTCTCGTCTTTAACAACTTCAACTTCGGCATGACGGGCGGCCAGGCCTCGCCGACGACCTTCCCCGGCGGGGCGACGGGAACGACACCCGGCGGCGCCGTCGATCGACCGATGGACATCTGCCAGACAGTCATCGCGAATGGCGCCAGCCACGTCGCGCGCGTGAGCGCGATGGACAAGGCGTGTTCGGCGTTTATGGAGGCGGCGCTGCGCGCGCCCGGCTTCGCTTTGGTCGACATCTGGGAGTTGTGCACGGCGTACTACCTGCCGAGGAATAAGCTGAAGCCGGCGATGCTGGATGAGTTCGCGCAGGATCTCGATATGCCGATGGGGCTGTTGCGCGACGCGGGTCGTCCTGTCGCCATGGGGGCGTCCGTCGCGACGCCGGCGCCGACGGATAAGAAGGCGGAGGCTGTCACGGCGTCGCTCACGCTGCCGTGGAGCGGCCGCAGGGAAATCTGGATCGCCGGTTCGGCGGGGCAGCGGATTCGATCGGCGGCGGGGCTGCTCGGTGAAATGGCGACGAATGGGGAGCGCTACGCGTCGCAGACGGATGATTTTCCGATCACTGTGCGCAAGGGGCATTCCGTCTCAAGGCTCATCATGTCGGATGCGCCGATTCGTTACCTGGGCTGCGATCATCCTGACCTGCTGATCGTGCTGAGTGAAGACGGCGTGAAGCGGCTGGGGCGTCTGGACGCCTTGCCGGCGTCGTGCCATGTGATGGTCGATGCGTCGCTGACGCTGGCGGGTCTGCCGCGCGAGCCGACGCGCTTCAACTTTCACGAGATCCAGAAACAGGTCGGCGCCGAATCGGCCGCGTGGACGATCCTCGTCAGCGCGATTCTGCAGTTGGGGTGGATCGATGCGGACGCCTTGCGCGCCGCGGCGAGCGCGTCATTCCGAGGTTCCTATCGCGACAAGAACCTCGCCGCCCTGGAAGCCGGTATCGCGCTGCAAAACGCATAACGCAAACGCCCTCGCGATTTCGGGTGGCATACTTGCTCCCAAAGGCAAGCATGTGGAAGGATTTGTAGGGCGGGTTCCACCCGCCTTCCCGTTTGTCGGGCGCCGGGCTCCCCCCAGAAGACACGCGTGAGAAGTCGCGCAAACATTCCGAGCCGCGACCGTGAGGGAGTCGGTCGCGCGGCGTCGCCATGACGAGCGAGGTTGTTGCGCGGGCGCCCGCTAGGCTCCGTCTGAAAACTCGATTTTATTTGCAAGAGTGTCCGATGTCATAAGAAAATCAGTGATGAAAGGAGTTCATCATGATTCGACATCGGCTCACGGATGAGCAGTGGCGGTTGATCA
>Ga0116152_10000896_pt1 | contig 24679 bp, 17 predicted proteins | sample AD_UKC119_MetaG_FD_89894 | JGI IMG/M metagenome (GOLD analysis project Ga0116152, IMG submission 89894) | Active sludge microbial communities of municipal wastewater-treating anaerobic digesters from Hong Kong - AD_UKC119_MetaG | ecosystem: Engineered > Bioreactor > Anaerobic > Digestate...
CGACCGATCGTGGTCATCCCAGTTCTGAGCACCCATATTTACCGGAACCAAAATCAGAGTTGCCAGTCCAACAATAACAGCAGCAACTGTTTCAGGAATGTATTTCTTCAGCGTTTCTGTTATCGCCAAAACCCCCAAACCAATCCAAATCGTAAAAGCATAAAACGAACCGGCATAAGCATAGTCGCGTTCGCGGGGCTGGTGTGGATACTGATTTAAATAAACCACGATAGCCAAACCAGTCATAACAAAAAGCAAAAATACCACCCAAAGTCCTTTTTTCCCTTCTTTTCCCCGGTTGTACTGGAAGAAAATACCAAGCAAACCAAGTAAGAACGGAAGAAAATAATAAGTGTTGCGTGCTTTGTTACTGGCAAGTCGGGCAGGCAAATGATCCTGATCGCCTAACCGGGCCTCATCAATGAATTTAATTCCGCTGAGCCAATTTCCATACAAAACTCCACCGTGTCCCTGAATATCATTCTGGCGGCCTACAAAATTCCACATAAAATAGCGCCAGTACATGAAGTTTACCTGGTAGCTAAAGAAAAAGCGAAGGTTTTCGCCAAAGGTTGGTTTAACAATTGTCTGTGTTTCGCCCTGTTCGTCGCGGTATTGAATACGCGTGCCTTTTATCTTTCCCCACTGTTGATAATCTTCTGCATGTTGCGGCTCCATCGAACTCCACATTCTTGGGAAGAATGTAGTAAATCTTTCATCGTAATTGGCTTTATAACGATGATGAGTAACAACATACTTTCCATCAATTTGAGAATAAATCGGTTTCCCTTCTGTAAACCTATCTCCTGCTTTTAGTGGTGAATCATAATATTGCCCATAGAATAATGGGCGTTCGCCGTATTGTTCACGATTTAAATAGCTTAATAATGCAAAAGTATTATTCGGGCTGTTTTGATCCATCGGCGGTTTTGCCGAAGAGCGGATAAAAATTATAGCGAATGATGAATATCCGATTATAATAACAGTTATACCAAGTAAAACGGTATTCAGTATTACTCTTCCCTTTTTGTGTGTATAAATTATACCAAAAGAAAAGGCTGCAATTAGCAAAGCAGAATAGAAATAAACACCCGAGTCGAAAGGCAAACCAAAACCATTAACAAACATGAGTTCGAACCAGGATGCAACGGTAACGACGCCAGGAATAATACCATACATTACTACTCCTAACAAAGCAATGGAAATGATCAGTGCCCAGATAATTCCTTTCCGGGTGACTTCATATTTTTTGAAATAATATACAAAAACAATCGCTGGAATTGCCAGCAGGTTCAGCAAGTGAACACCAATGGAAAGCCCGATAATGTATGAAATAAAAATAAGCCAGCGGTTGGCATACTTTTCATCAGCCACATTTTCCCATTTCAGAATGGCCCAGAAAACCACTGCAGTTAGCAATGATGAACTGGCATAAACTTCGCCTTCAACAGCCGAAAACCAGAATGTATCAGAAAACGTGTAAGCCAATGCTCCAACCATTCCACTTGCAACAATGGCAAGTGTTTGTCCCAAGCTCGGCTCCTCTTCAAACTTAACAAGCTTTTTTGCCAGATGAGTAATGGTCCAAAAAAGGAACAAAATAGTAAATGCGCTGGCCAGTGCCGACCATATATTTACCAATTTTGCTGCATTTCCCGCATCTCCAAATAGTTGGAAGAATCTTCCAATGATCATAAAAATTGGTGCTCCGGGTGGATGCCCCACTTCAAATTTGAAAGCGGTGGTGATGAACTCGCCACAATCCCAGAAACTAACAGTTGGTTCAATAGTCATCAGATAAACAACCGCGGCTACGAGAAAACTCACCCAGCCAAATACGATGTTGAAGAGTTTATATTGCTTCATTTTAAGATGTTTACAGAAGTCTTTTTGATTTGTTGTAAAATAACAGTTGCGAAGATAAGGCTTTTGCGGAAATGAGCTAAATCAGAGTTGTAAATTAACCTTAATTATCACAGCAGCATAATCCCCGAAACCATCCGACCTGTTTGCTCTCCTTCGCGACGTGCCGAAAAATATTTCCCATCCTCCAGAAAAGAGCATTCTGCCAAAACTTCAATGTTTTCAGAAAGCAAGCCACAATCCATTAAAATAAGGCGGTTTGCTTCCCATAAATCAAAATGATATTTACCCGAAGCATTTTTGTGCAGCGCCTTTTCAACTCCCGGAATCGAATTTCTGGCTGCTTTCACGACTTCATCACCAACTTCGTAAATATCAGGACCGATTGATGGACCGATTGCAGCAAGAATATTTTCAGTAGAACTCGAATATTCCGTTTTCATTTTCCGGACTGTTTCGGCAACGATTTGGCTAACTGTTCCCCGCCATCCGGCATGAACAGCTGCAGCTACACTTTTAATGGGATCGTACAAAAGGATTGGCACACAATCAGCCGTTTGCACACACAAACAGAGTCCTGTTTTATCGCTAACCAGCGCATCGGTTTCTGCAATTTCCTTTTCGGGAATATCAATCAGTTTGCAAACCAAATTCGAATGGGTTTGACGGGGAAAGACAAGTTGCCTGATATCGATATTGAGCAAGGCAGCCAGTTGTTTTCGGTTGTCGAGAAAAACGGACTTTTCATCTCCTGTAAAACGTACCGCTGCTTTATCAAGACTTTGTTTAGTTGTGGTAAATGCCACCACATTTTTATATCGTTGAAATATCTTGTAATGTATCAGTTTATCCATTTCTGAGTAATTCGTTGAGGGCAGGTTTATTTAAAAGAGTCACCGTTTTTTTTTCGATAATAATCAGTCTCTCATTTTGCATTTCGCCCAAAACCCTCGCCAGCGAAGGGCGGGTTACCCCAAACAGATCGGCCAATTGTTGCTGGGTAGCTTTTAGTTCGAAAGAGTGAAAGCGCTCGCCAGCCTGTTTCAGCAAAAAGTGAGCTACTTTTTCTTTGATCGTCTTAAAACTTAGAAAATGTAGTTTTTGCGAAAGAAACTGCGCCCGCGATGAAATGCTGTTCAGGTAGTTTCTTAAAATGATGGCATTAAGCTGAAGTAATTTAAGAAACTCAGGCACCGGAATGGCCAGAATTTGCGTGGGTATATTTGCCGTAACGGTTACCGGAAACTTGTTTTCCTTTCCAAACAGAAAGGCCGATGCCAGTGGCTGCGGAGCTTCCACATCTTCAATTTTTACGGTTTTTCCTGAATAATCGATCATTTCTCCCCGAACACTTCCTTCGAGAACAATCAACAGATTCTTAACTTCTTCACCAGCCAGAACTACAATTTCATCCTTTTCAAAATTTTTAATCTGGTAATGAATTCGCCCAAGTACTTCTCGACTTTGGTCTTCTGTCAGCCCACTAAAAACGGGGCACCTGCTTAAAAGTGAAAAATCGATCATTTTGTAACAATTGATACATTTTACGAAACGCCGCAGCTCTACTTTTGTTGCGTAATCCAAAAATAACAGGAACAATAAAATAAAAGACCATGATACGTGAAATAGTAAAAATAGACGAGGAATTGTGCAACGGTTGCGGACAGTGTGTACCGAACTGCCACGAAGGAGCTTTGCAGATTATTGACGGAAAAGCCCGCCTGGTAAGCGAACTGATGTGCGACGGACTGGGGGCCTGCATTGGTCACTGTCCCGAGGGCGCCATTACCATTGAAGAACGCGAGGCAGATGCTTACGATGAAGTAGCCACCATTTCCCAGATGATAAAAAGTGGCAAGAACACTGTTTTTGCCCACTTGAAACATTTGCAGGATCACGATGAGACCGGCTATTTAAACGAAGCACTCACGTTTATCCGTGCCAACCGCGACGCGATGCCTTTCGAGATTAGTGAAGTTCATGAGTTGCTACACAGCCCAAAACCAACGACAAACGGAGGATCAGGTTCTTGTTCAACCGGAAGTTGTCCGGGAGCAGCCTCCCAAACTTTCACCGCTGCAGGATTTACTCTGGCAACACCAGAAAAAGGAATTCCTTCTGCATTGAGCCACTGGCCGGTGCAAATGCACCTGATCAATCCAGCGGCTTCCTATTTCCAAGGTGCCGATCTTTTGGTAGCCGCCGATTGTGCAGGATATACTTATGGAAATTTCCATAATGATTTTATTAAAAACCGAAAAGTAATTATCGGTTGTCCAAAACTCGATCATGGAACCGACAGCTACATTCAGAAACTGGTTCAGTTGATCGACCAGGCAAAAGTAAATACCATTACTTTAGTAATTATGGAAGTGCCATGCTGTGGAGGATTGTCACGAATGGTACAAATGGCAACTGAAATGGCATCGAGGAAAGTACCAGTGAAAGAAATTATGATTAGTATAAAAGGAGAAATACTCTCGGAAGAATGGATTTGAGGTATTCAGTTTAAGTGATAAAACCAGTAGATGTTGCCCCCAACAATTGAAAATCAATAAAATTTTAGATATGAGTATGTTTTGTTATCAATGCCAGGAAGCGGCTAAAGGAACCGGCTGCACCGTTGCCGGAGTTTGCGGAAAACCAAGTGATGTTGCCAATTTACAGGATACACTGTTGTTTGTGTTGAAAGGAATCAGCTGGTACAACGAGAAACTGAGAAAAGTGGGAGCCAATCCTGAAAAAGTGGACAAGTTTGTTTTTGATGGATTATTCAGTACCATCACCAATGCCAACTTCGATAAAAAAGCCTTTGAAAAAAGAATTATTAAGGCGCTGCAACTAAGAAACGAGTTACTGGTACTGTGTAAAGAAACCGCAGTAGATCTGCCGGCAGAATTACCTGCTGTTGCCAACTGGACGGCCACTACCGTTGAAGAGTTCGAAGCCAAAGCAGAAGAGGTGGGTGTTTTGAGCACGGAGAACGAAGACATCCGTTCGTTGCGCGAGTTGATTATTTACGGCGTGAAAGGTTTGGCCGCTTACGCAGAACATGCCTGGAACCTGGGTAGTAAAAAAGACGAGATTTTTGCCTTTATGCAGCGGGCTTTGGTAGCTACCACTGAAAATCTTTCGGTGGATGAACTGGTTGCCTTAACATTGGAAACCGGAAAATACGGTGTGGACGTGATGGCCTTACTCGATGCAGCGAATACTTCAGCATACGGAAACCCGGAAATGACCAAAGTAAATATTGGTGTGCGCAAAAACCCGGCGATCCTGATTTCAGGTCACGACCTGAAAGACATGGAAGATCTCCTGAAACAAACCGAGGGAACCGGAGTGGATGTGTACACCCACAGCGAAATGTTACCAGCGCATTATTACCCGGCTTTCAAAAAATACAAACACCTGGCAGGCAACTACGGAAACGCGTGGTGGAAACAAAATACCGAATTCGAAAGCTTTAACGGCCCGATCCTGTTCACCACCAACTGTATTGTTCCTCCAAAAAGCAGCGCAACTTACACCGACCGCATTTATACTACCGGAGCATCCGGACTGGAAGGTGCAATCCACATTCCGGATCGTAAAAACGGTGAAATGAAAGATTTTAGTGCAATTATTGAACATGCAAAAAAATGTGCTCCGCCAACCGAGATTGAAAACGGCGAGATCCTTGGAGGTTTTGCACACGCACAGGTTTTTGCTCTTGCCGACGCAATTGTGGATGCAGTAAAAACAGGCGCCATTAAAAAATTCTTTGTGATGGCCGGTTGCGACGGACGTATGAAAAGCCGTGATTATTATACGCAGTTTGCGGAACAACTTCCGCAGGATACCGTGATCCTTACAGCAGGATGTGCGAAATACCGCTACAACAAACTTCCGTTGGGCGACATTGGCGGAATCCCGCGTGTGATCGATGCCGGACAGTGTAACGACTCTTACTCGCTGGCGGTAATTGCTTTGAAATTAAAAGAGGTTTTTGAATTGAACGATATCAACGAACTGCCGATTGCCTACAACATTGCCTGGTACGAACAGAAGGCTGTGATTGTATTGCTGGCTCTGCTTTATCTGGGAGTGAAAAACATCCACCTCGGGCCGACATTGCCCGCTTTCCTTTCGCCAAATGTAGCGAATGTACTGGTAGAGAATTTTGGAATCGGTGGAATTACTGAAGTTGAAAAAGATTTGGAAATGTTTTTAGAATTGGCTTAAGTGGGGAAGTGCCCTTGATTTTCAGGGATTTACGTTAATGGCGCCTGCAGTTTTGCAGGTGCCATTTTTTTATGAATAACATTTGCTATTGACTATTAAATTGGTTTTAATGTAATTTTACAAGGCAATTAACACATAGAAGAAAATGAAAAACTTATTATTTTTTATCCTGTTATTCGGTGTTTTAAACCTTATGGGTCAGGAAAATATCGAGGTTAAAATATCCAAATTGGCTATTGATTCTGAAATGCAGTCAGCATTTGTAGTTGAAATTCCACAGGCAAATAGTAAAGATGCTATTAAAATATGGGAAGATCAGCTAGTCCCACGGAACCTGTTCGATACATTTAAGAAACTTCCAAAAATGGAAAAGGAAGACAAAGATAAATGGTATATCAACGGAGTTGTTATCGATGCCGTTAGTCCGGATACCTTAAGTGTATTTACACGCATAACTACGTTAAAGGACCGAATTTTGTTTGCTGCCTCATTCAAATCTGAAAATGGGTTTATTGGTAATGATCCCTCAAATACTTCTCTCGTTGAAAGAACAAGTAGTTATCTGCGCAGCTATGCTATTGAAGCATACAGGCAAGCCGTACAGAATGAACTCGATGGATTGGAGAAGGACCTTAAAAAAATGGAGAACGACTATTCTGGCTATGAAAAAGACAACCGAAAACTGAATCGAAAAACAACTAAAATTCAATCTAACCTGAATACTTTGGTTGAAACCAACCCATTAAACTCTCCTGCAACCAGCGCTACTTCTGAAGAACAAATAAAAGAAATAAAGAAGGAAGAAAAAGCATTGAAGAAACATTCAAAACAAGTAGATAAAAACGAGAACAAACAGGATAAATTAGCCAGAGAGATCAAAAAAAAGCAAGACGAAATCAAAGACGTTAAACAGAAATTGAGAAAGATTAAATAAATAATTACTACATAAAAAAGGACATCCATCTACTGACGGATATCCTTTCTATCTTTAAGAATTGTCTTATCAATTAAGCTTTACCTGCTGAACCCAGCACATTTTCGTTTTTGTGCATGTACAGTTTTTTCAGTTCGTCGCGGGCTGGTCCCAGGTATTTGCGCGGGTCAAATTCGCCCGGACTTTCAACAAATACTTTGCGAACAGCAGCAGTCATCGCCAAACGACCGTCAGAGTCGATGTTGATTTTACATACGGCTGATTTGGCCGCTCTGCGTAATTGTTCTTCCGGAATACCGATTGAATCTTTCAAAGCACCACCATATTTGTTGATCATTTCAACATATTCCTGCGGCACTGAAGATGAACCGTGAAGTACGATTGGAAATCCAGGAATTTTCTTTTCAATTTCTTCCAGTATCTCAAATTTTAAAGGAGGTGGAATCAAAACACCATTTTCGTCACGAGTACACTGTGCCGGAGTAAATTTGTTGGCTCCGTGAGAAGTACCGATTGAAATTGCCAGTGAATCAACGCCTGTGCGTGAAACAAAGTCGATAACTTGTTCCGGTTCAGTGTAAGTATGATGTTCAGCAACAACATCGTCTTCGATACCAGCCAAAACGCCTAATTCCCCTTCAACGGTTACGCCATGAGCGTGAGCGTATTCTACCACTTTTTTGGTAAGAGCTATGTTCTCTTCGTATGGGTGGTGCGAACCGTCGATCATAACTGAAGAGAAACCATTATCGATACAGTCTTTACATAGTTCGAAAGTATCACCATGGTCGAGGTGAAGAACGATCGGAATTTCGTAACCCAGTTCTTTGGCGTATTCCACAGCACCACGAGCCATGTTGCGCAAAAGGGTAGCATTTGCATATTTACGGGCACCTGAAGAAACCTGGAGGATTACCGGAGATTTTGTTTGAACACAACCTTGAATAATTGCCTGAAGTTGTTCCAGATTATTAAAGTTGTAAGCAGGAATAGCATATCCGCCTGCAACGGCTTTGGCAAACATTTCTTTGGTGTTCACCAATCCTAAGTCTTTGTAACTAACTGCCATTTGATTTTTGATTTATCAGTGATTTACTTGATTTTTTTCGAGCTGTGAAATTAAATAAATTTCAGAGGATGAAGCATTTTCGGCATTCTGCAAAGCTTGAAATTTAACGTAAACTACCGATAAGACGTTGATCTAATTTCGGTTCATTTTTTTTGTTTTCCCAAACAAATGTTGAAAAATAGTCCTAATATCGAATTCAGATATTCTTGTCTTAAATGATTTTATTATTAAGATTTAAAGTTCGTTAACTACCAAAAATTGATTTACCTGAACCTAAGTCTTAATTTTGCATCATCAAATTGTTCAATATATTAAAACATAAACAGACAAGTTATGGGTAAAATAGCCGAAAACGTAAAACCTGGTGTAGTAACCGGATCTGACTTACAGTTTATTTTCGAGGTTGCTAAAGAAAACCATTTTGCCATCCCTGCAGTTAACGTAGTGGGTTCATCTTCTGTGAATGCAGTTATGGAAGCTGCCAAAGTAGCAAATGCACCTGTTATGATTCAGTTCTCAAATGGTGGAGCTGTTTTTAATGCCGGTAAAGGATTAAAACTCGAAGGACAGCAAGCAGCCATTTTAGGAGCTGTAGCCGGTGCCAAACACATTCATACTTTGGCCGAAGCTTATGGCGTTCATGTAATTTTACATACCGACCACGCTGCAAAAAAATTATTGCCCTGGATTGACGGCCTGTTGGATGCAAGTGAAAAACACTTTGCTGAAACCGGAAAGCCATTGTTTAGTTCACATATGCTTGACCTGAGTGAAGAGCCTATCAAAGAAAACATTGAGATCAGCAAAAAGTACCTGGAAAGAATGAGTAAAATGGGTATGACTCTCGAAATCGAGTTGGGTATTACCGGTGGTGAAGAAGATGGCGTTGACAATACAGGCGTTGATTCTTCAAAGCTATATACACAACCTGAAGAAGTTTGCTATGCTTACGAAGAGTTAAGTAAAGTTTCTCCAAATTTCACCATTGCTGCTTCTTTCGGTAACGTTCATGGTGTATACAAACCGGGTAACGTTAAGTTGACCCCGAAAATTCTGGACAATTCTCAAAAATACATCGAACAGAAACTCAACCTTCCTGCAAAACCGGTGAACTTTGTATTCCACGGCGGATCAGGTTCTTCTCACGAAGAAATTCGTGAAGCCATTTCGTACGGTGTAATCAAAATGAATATTGATACGGATACGCAATGGGCATATTGGGACGGTATTCGCAAATTTGAAGCGGCCAACCACGATTACCTGCAAGGACAAATCGGTAACCCGGAAGGGGAAGATAAACCAAATAAAAAACATTATGATCCTCGTGTTTGGGTAAGAAAAGCGGAAGAATCATTGATCGCACGTTTACAAATTGCATTTGACGATCTAAATGCTATCAACTCGATTTAAGAATTAGATACTACTTAAAATATAAAAAGCCGTCTTAATAAAACAAGGCGGTTTTTTTATTCAATCAACTGAAGGTAACGATCATAACGGTCAAACACCTGTTTAACATACGTAAATGGCTCTACACCACGCACATATCCATGTTTAATAATTGACTTGTTGTAATTTTCCGGATAGCTGAGTTTGAGCATTGATTCCGCAACATTTCCATCCCAAATATTTGGATTTAGTTTTTCACTTTTTGCTAAAGCGCGAGCATCCACAACGTGACCATAACCGCAATTATATGAAGCCATTGTTAACTTGATTCTATCAATAGTATCAGGCACATCCTCAAATCGATCCCATAAAACTTTGATAACACTTGTAGCTGCTTTCATGCTTTCTTCGGGATTTGACCGATCATCAACACCATATCTTTCTGCGGTTACCGGCATTAATTGCATCAATCCTTTTGCCCCTGCCCAGGACTCCAGCTCGGGATTAAATTTCGATTCCTGATAAACCATAGATGCCAGCAAACGCCAGTCCCAGCCAAGCGTGTCAGCGCTCGCTTGTATTAAATCATCGTATTCGCTAATCCGGTTATTGTTTAAACTGAAATATTCACTGTTTCCTCTTCTTCTGAAGTCTCGCTCGTTTTTAAAGTATTTGTTGTAAATCACATAATACTCCACCCCTTTCTTCATGGTGCCAATCCAATCGTTTAACTCTTCCAGCAACTGATGAGATTGCGGACGAACCGCCCAGGCCATCCGTTGAGAAAAACTGACAGGAACTCTGATATCCAGTTCAGGGTAGTATGATGCACTAATACTTGCAATATTGTTATCGGCTACCGTATATTTAATATCACCATTAGCAACCATTTCAATAATCCGATCTGTAGATAAATTGCCAGGCAGAGTATCAATAAGAATAGCTCCGCCAATTTCGTCGCTTAGATTTGAAAGACGATTTATATATGCTGAATTTGCCCGAACAGATACTGTATCTCCAATCAAATCAATAACATCATGAATCAGAGAAGCTTGTAACTCACTCCATTTCAATTTTCTCCAGTTTTCCGGCTTTCTTTGCACCAGTACCTGGTGTGTCAGATACAAGTAATCGGAAAACCCAACCATTTCTTTTCGCTGATTCGTAACGGTTATTCCATGTGCGATCAGGTCGACATCACCATTCAGCAACTTGGTAAACATGGTATCAATATCATTTGAAACCTGAATGTCCAACTCAAGGTCAAGATGTTTTGCAAATCTTTTAAGCAAATCATATTCATAACCCATGGTTTGACCTTTGTATATAAAATAACTTGTGCTGCTATATGAGGTAATGACCCGCAGAACTCCGTCTTTTTTAATATCTTCCAGATCGTGCTTGATTTTCTTCTGTTGTTTTGCTGATCGTTTACCGTTTATTCCACATCCGGAAACTGCAACAATTGTCAGAATTAATAAGATATTAAAGAGGTGTTTTATCATGCAAACAACTATTTTCATTCACATTAATATCTGACAAGGTAAAAAGATTACCTGATAAAAAAATATTGTTAATACCCTTTTTAGGCTCCACTGAACTGAAATTGACTCATAAATAACAGTAAAACTTTGAATTTTTTTTACATGATTTTGTTCAATGTAAGGTTGAATACTATTTTTAAAGAATAAAAATATTCCCCTATCGTATTGATTTTATTATATTTGCAGGCGCTGAAAAATATGACTAAACTGTACTTACATATAATTACCCAATTAATGTTCTTCCTGCTTGTGCTTGGTGTTCTCCGGGTAACGGCTTCTGATGAAAAAATAGATTCTGTTAAAATGGTTTGTGTCGAATTAACAGAAGGCGATAAATTGGTTGATAATTACAATTATCTGGCATCTTTATATGTTAATACCAGGAGTGACAGCTCGCTTTACTATGCCCAAAAAGCATATGATCTGGCAACTAAAATAAATTACGATTACGGAAAAGGAGAAGCACTATTCCAGATCAGTTATTGTTATGATCAATCAGGTGAATGGGATACTGCCATTAAAAACCTCGAAAAAGCCACTATCATATTTAAAAACTTAAAAGATACTACTTATCTGATTGGGTGCACATTAAATATGGGTTTGTTGTATTCGTACGGAACAGACCTGGTTAAGGGTCTTGAATATATTATAGATGCAAAAAACCTGGCAGAAGATTCTAAAGACACTTATGGCTTGCCGGAAGCCTATACCAATATTGGCTGGTATTATGAATACTTGAAAGAATATCGTAGTGCCTATAATTACTATATAAAGGCCCTTAAAATCTCAGAGGAAAATAACGATCTGGATTTTATTTGTATGTTGGATATTAGCCTGGGTTATATAAATATCAAATTACAAAAACTCGATGAGGCACTTGTAAATCTTAAAGACGCGCAAGACTTGCTTCCAAAAATTGAAGATGAACATATTGAAACAGAAATTACACTCCTGTTTGCTACCTATTATATTGAAACAAATCAACTAATTGAAGCAGACGAAGAAATTAAAAAGGCTGAAAAACTTATTGAAAAGCATAATTTTGAACGTCTTCGTCCCGATTTCTATGCCGCAAAAGGGAAACTTCTTCTAAGACAAAACAAATACCGGGAAGCTCTTAAAAACCTGGACATTGCCATTCATTATTGTGAGCAACTAAAAAAATACGACGTTATAAAAGACATTTATTCCGACAAAACAGAAGTGTACGCCAGGCTCGATCAATATGAAATGGCTTACGAAATGCTTCAGTTGGAGAAGCTGTCTGACGAGTTGTTGCAGCCCCATAAAATTGCGCAGGCCCTGGGCGAATTCGAACAAGCCGAGCTACAAAAAGAACAACAAGCTCAGGTACAATTGCAAGAGGAGCTTCAAGCAGAGCAAAACCGAAACAGCAGGTACCGCGAACGGGTTCAACTTCAGGTAACAGCTTTTTCATCTATCACACTTGTTATTATTGTTATTGTTCTGAGTTATTCTGCCATTCTCCGGAAAAAACACGCCTCGGTTCTAAAAAAGAATTACGACACCATAAACAAACAAAAGTTGTTACTCGAAAACAACATTAAAAAATTGGCTGAAGACGAACAAAAACTGAAGCAGTTAAATGCCACCAAAGACAAATTCTTTTCAATTATCGCCCACGATCTTAAAAATCCATTCAATGTGTTGATTGGAATTTCAGATTTAATTCGATCCAATTCAGAATTGAAACACTCGAAGGAATTTGAAGAGTTGGTAGAAGGTATGTTCCAGACTGCCAGGTCGGGATATAACCTCTTGGAAAACTTGCTGGAATGGTCGCGTACACAAACGGACAATATCCAGTTCGATCCAATAGTTTTTAATATTTGCGACGTTTTATCTGCCAATGAAACCATTTTTAAACAAGCGGCTGCAGCTAAAGAAATTGAAATATTCTGGCCTGAAAAAGAGCCAAAGAATACTGTTTATGCTGATTATAATATGGTGAATTTTGTTATTCGTAACTTATTGAATAACGCAGTGAAATTCTCATACAATAGAGGGAAAATAGAAGTCACAATCGAGATAGAAGCTGATCAGCTGGTCTGTGCCATTCGTGATCACGGAATTGGCATGAATGAAGATACACTTGGTAAATTGTTTAAGATTGAATACGCAATCCAACGAGACGGGACCGCCAACGAAAAGGGAACCGGTCTTGGCCTCATTTTATGCAAGGAATTTATTGAAAAGAATGATGGTCAGATTTGGGTTGAAAGTGAAGAAGGTAAAGGAAGCGCCTTCTTTTTCAGGTTACCGTCATTCAACAAGGTATAAGTTACTTTTAATCCAATTATAAATATTTATTATCGTTTTTACAGTTTTGATGTTTAATGGAATAAACATTCGTTAGGTACATTTCCAAAATCTTTACACCTTTGTAAGAAATCATACCAGTACCTACCAGTTAAAACTTATAACATGAAGACTTTTCTTTATCTTTTTTTGATTGCATCATTTACTATCTCCTGTAGCACCAAACAAGAAACCCGCTCGGTTCAAACTTTTCATGAAGGTTGGAAATTCATCAATCAAGATGTGGAAGGAGGTGCATTCCCCGAACTGAATACCAGTAATTGGGAGAATGTTGAAGTACCTCACGATTGGGCAATAAAAGGTCCTTTTGATAAAGAAATTGATAAACAAACAGTTCTGATAGAACAGAATCTTGAAAAAACAGCTTCCGAAAAAACAGGAAGAACAGGAGCCCTGCCATATATTGGAGTGGGTTGGTATAGAAAAACCTTTGAAGCACCCGATTTTCGAAAAGGGAAAAAAGCATTACTCGTTTTTGACGGAGCCATGAGTCAGCCACAGGTTTTTGTAAACGGGGAAAAAGTGGGAGAATGGAAATACGGTTATGCTTATTTCTATTTCGACATTTCTAACTATTTAAAAGATGGTGAGAACCTGCTGGCTGTTCGCCTTGAAAACCCGGGAGAATCATCGCGCTGGTACCCGGGTGCAGGATTGTACAGAAAAGTGCAACTCATTGTAAAAGATGACATCAGTTTTAAACAGTGGGGCACCTTCATTACCACACCATTTGTAAGCGACAGTCTGGCTCAAGTAAACATCAAAACAGACCTTAATGGTGATAATGTTATGCTGGTAACCGAAATTAAGAATGCTGATGGGCAAACAGTGGCTAAGTTTGAGACGAAACAGGCTTTTGGCCATCAACTGGAACAGAACATTCCTGTACCTAATCCAAACAGATGGGACATCGAAACTCCCTATTTATACACCGCCAACATGAAATTATATCGTGGTAGTAAATTAATGGATGAGCAAAATATACGATTCGGAATCAGGAGTGTAGACTACGAGCCAGGAAAAGGATTGATACTCAACGGAAAGGTGACAAAATTTAAGGGTGTTTGTCTTCATCACGATTTAGGTCCGCTGGGAGCCGCTGTAAATAAAGCAGCATTGAAACGTCAGCTTACCATTCTCAAAGACATGGGTTGTAACGCTATTCGTTCTTCGCACAACATGCCGTCATTTGAGCAGCTCGAACTTTGTGATGAAATGGGCTTTCTATTCCTTGCTGAAAGTTTCGATGAATGGAAACGCCCAAAGGTAGAAAATGGATATAATCTCTATTTTGATGATTATGCTGAAAAAGATGTCGTTAATCTGGTTCGGGCGACACGAAATCACCCAAGTATTGTAATGTGGAGTGCTGGTAACGAAGTTCCCGATCAGTGGGGAAACGAAGGGTTGAAGCGTGCATTCTGGCTTCAAAAATTATTTCATCGCGAAGATCCAACCCGCCCGGTAACAATGGGAATGGACCAGGTTGCAAATACGTTGAAAAACGGATTCGGCGCCATTTGGGATGTTCCCGGGTTAAACTATCGACTTCCACTTTATGAAGAAGCTTATGATCGTTTTCCGCAGGGTTTTATCCTGGGTTCAGAAACAGCTTCAACTGTTAGTTCTCGAGGTATATATAAATTCCCGGTAGAAGAACTCAAACAAAAAACATACAACGACGGTCAGTGCTCTTCATACGATTTGGAAGCCTGCTGGTGGTCGAATATTCCTGATGAAGACTTTTACTGGCAAGATAATTTTGACTGGGTGATTGGAGAATTTGTTTGGACAGGCTTTGACTATTTAGGCGAGCCAACTCCTTACGATGAGTATTGGCCATCTCGTAGTTCTTACTTTGGAATATGTGATTTGGCGGGACTTCCGAAAGATCGCTACTATTTATATCGTAGCAGGTGGAACACCAAAGACACCACTCTGCATATTCTTCCTCATTGGAATTGGGAAGGTAGAGAAGGAGAAGTTACCCCAGTGTTTGTTTATACCAATTTTAACTCTGCCGAACTATTTGTAAACGGAAAAAGTCAGGGTATTCAAAAGAAAAATAAAGAAACCTTGCTGAACCGTAATCGCCTTATGTGGATGGATGTAAAATACGAACCTGGAACTATAAAAGTAGTAGCATTCGACGATGCTGGAAATTCCGCAGCTGAGCAAGAAATTCACACTGCCGGTGCACCTCATCATTTGGTGTTGGAGGCCGACCGAAACCAGATCGCTGCTGATGGTAACGATCTGAGTTATGTTACAGTTTCTGTAGTGGATGAAGATGGTAATCTTTGCCCGACAGCCAATAATCAACTGAACTTTAAGGTGAGCGGTAAAAGTAAATTTAAAGTGGTTTGCAACGGTGATGCTACTTCACTGGAAATGTTTGATCTGCCCACAATGAAAACGTTTAGCGGGAAACTTGTTGTAACTGTAGAGTCATTAAAAGAGGCTGGAGACATCACGCTTGAGGTCAGTGGAGAAGGACTTGAAACCGGCACTATCAAACTTCAATCAATTTAAAATCCTCATCATGTTAAAATTTCTGCTTCCCGGATTTTTTCTGATTATTCTGGTTTCTTGCCAATCAACAGATCGATCGAAAAAAGAACTTGGAAATAAACCGAACATTGTTTTTATCCTTGCTGACGACCTGGGATATGGCGATTTAAGTTGTTACGGACAAACTCGTTTCCAAACACCAAATATCGACAATCTGGCTGCAAGCGGAATGTTATTTACCCAACATTATGCCGGATGTACCGTGTGTGCCCCTTCCCGCTCTTCGTTAATGACAGGTCAGACTACAGGACATACTTTTATCAGGGGAAACAAGGAAGTGCAACCGGAAGGGCAGTATCCGCTGGAAACCAATGTTGTAACGATGGCTGAAATGCTGAAAAAAGCCGGTTATGTTAGCGGGGCATTCGGGAAATGGGGACTTGGTTACCCAGGTTCAGAGGGTGATCCGAACATGCAGGGTTTTGATGAATTTTTTGGTTATAACTGTCAACGAATGGGACATAATTACTATCCCTATCATCTTTGGCATAACCAGGAAAAAGTAATACTTGAAGGAAACAACGATTCACTTAAGGGCGAGTACGGTCCCGAAGTCATTCATAAGCATGCAATTCAGTTTCTTGAAGAAAATAAAGACAAACCTTTCTTTATGTATTATCCTTCCATTATTCCACATGCTGAATTATTTGCTCCCGAAGATTATATGGCCAAATACAGAGGAAAATTACTTCCTGAAATATCATATGAAGGAGTGGACAGTGGCAGCGGGTACAAGAATGGAGCATACGGATCACAGCCCGAAGCACACGCTGCATTTGCAGCAATTGTTACTTATCTCGATATGCAGGTGGGTGAAATTATTGCCAAATTGAAAGAACTCCGTATTTACGACAACACCATTATTATTTTCAGCTCCGACAATGGCCCTCATAAGGAAGGAGGTGCCGACCCGGATTACTTCAATTCCAACGGGCCGCTAAAAGGGTATAAACGCGATGTTTATGAAGGAGGCATCCGTGTTCCGATGATAGCGGTGTGGAATGGGAAAATTACCAAAGGCTGTACATCAGATCATATTTCTGCATTTTGGGATGTAATGCCAACCATAGCAGAAATTACCGGAATGCAGGTTCCCGTTAGTATAGATGGAATATCATTTCTTCCTGAATTGCTGGGCAAGAAACAACCAGAACATGAATATCTCTATTGGGAGTTCCATGAACTGGGAGGTAGAAAAGCTTTGCGGAAAGGTGACTGGAAATTGGCAATCAATAATGTTTCCATCCCAGAAAAAACCAGTATTGAATTGTACAATCTGGCTAATGATATTGGGGAAGAAAATAACCTGGCAGATCAATTTCCTGAACGGGGTGAAGAAATGCTTAATTTAATGGATTCGGCTCGGACGGATTCAGAAATTTTCCCATTTTGAAGAATTGAAAAGTTGGAAGCATAATTATACTTACCTTTAACCAAAACAGTAATTTCAATTAAACCTGATAAAATGAAACGAAGAAACTTTATAAAAAATTCGGCAACAGGAGGATTGTTATTGAGTACAATTCCTGGGTTGCTAACAGCCAGTGAAAGTAGAATTTCAAATTCAGCACAGTTCAAGCTAAAATATGCTCCACACTTAAGCATGTTTTCGGAACATGTGGGCACTGACCCAATCGAGAACATCCATTTTATTGCCGATCAGGGTTTTCGCGCTGTTTTTGATAACGGGCTGATGGGCAGAACGCCTGAGATGCAGGAAAAGATTGGCAATGAACTTGCCAGGCTCGGCCTTGATCTGGGTCCGTTTATCGTTTATGCAGATCACAGCGCTAAATACATGGTTACCGATGATCCCGAAGTTAAAAAACTGTTGAAAGACAAAACAACCGAAGCACTGGAGGTACAAAAAAGAACAGGGGCAAAAACCGGGTTGATTACTCCAGGCATTTACGATGAAAAAATGGATTGGGATTACCAAACTTTAAATGTGATTGAAAATATGCGCATTTGTTGTGACATTGCCGGTAAAACCAGCCTGGAGTTGGTTCTGGAACCATTAAATCACCAGGTAGATCACCCAAAACTGTTTCTGACAAAAATGGCGCAGGCTAAAATGATTTGCGCTGCTGTAAATCACCCAAGCTGTAAAATTGTAGATGATATGTATCATCAACAAATAACAGAAGGAAACTTGATCATGAACATGGATTTGTGCTGGGACTACATCGGAGCTTTCCATATCGGAGATAATCCGGGAAGGAAGGAGCCAACTACGGGTGAAATTAATTATCTGAACATTTTTAAACACATTTACGATAAAGGATATAATGGAACGCTTTGCTGCGAGCATGGTAAAAGTAAATCGGGGAAAGCAGGAGAACTCGCATTAATTGAAGCCTATCGAAAAGTAGACGCTTTTGAAATTTAAAACTAACTAAATTGACTATTTAAATATTCCCAGCCCGGAAACCAACTCAAATAATTCATCAAAAATCAAGGCTAAAAGGATTGACCAAATTAATATTCCTGTACTTAAAATAAGCACAAACTTTTTCCGGTTTGAAAAGAATAGCAATCCCAACAACATAGAAGTTATGGGCCCCAGCAACCCCACGGTAACTAAACCCAATCCCCAGGGGCCGTAGTGATTTGCAAATTTTGAAAATCTCCCGGCTTCGCGTTCCATTCTTTTTGCACCATAAAGTTTTAATATCCATTTTCTGAATGTTTCGCCGGCAAAAAAAAGTATTAAGCCCGTAGTTATTGATCCCAGGGCAGTAATTAAACCGGTACAGAAAGGGGTTAATTTTAACCCTATCCCAACAGGAATCCCCTTCCATATTCCACTTACTCCAGCTGCAAAAACGATTATGTATTTTTCAAGTTCATCCAAGAGACATCAATCTTTTGGGAACTCATGTGAAATTGTTCCCTGTCTTAATCCTGACGCAAAATACCAAATTCCCCGGAATTATGTAAACACTTAAAAACAAAAGAGGCAACTCTTTCGAATCCACCTCTTTTAATGCATTTAAGTTTCATTCCTTGGGGTCGGAACTATAAGATTTGTCTTTTTGCTCAAATCGTAAATTCCGAAGTATTTTAAAAGACAGTTCTTAATCTTGATGACAAATCTCATTTATTTCCACTTATTCAAAGCCCTAAATCGTAAATTGATGCTTCAAATGATAAAAACGCATAAAAAAAGCCACTCATTTCATGAGTGGCTTTCGCAGTATAATTTTACTATTAATCAATGATTTTCAACTGTTTTCCAACTTTAGTAAACGCGTCTACCGCCTTATCAATCTGTTCAAAAGAGTGAGCAGCTGATAGCTGAACCCTGATCCTTGCCTTTCCACGAGGCACAACCGGGAATACAAAACCGATGACATAAATGCCCTGTTTTAAAAGTTCATCAGCAAATTTTATAGCCAACGGTTCATCGTATATCATCACCGGTACAATAGCCGTGTTTCCTTTTACCAGGTCAAATCCTGCCGCTTCCATTTTGCTTCTGAAATAATTCGCATTTGACATTGTTTTGGCAGGCAGATCAGCCGATTCGGACAACATGTCAATCACTTTCATGGTTGCACCAACAGTGGCCGGAGCGAGCGTATTTGAAAACAGGTATGGACGTGAACGTTGTCTCAACATTTCAATGATCTCCTTCCGCCCGGAAGTACATCCGCCATTTCCACCTCCCATGGCTTTACCAAAAGTGGTAGTGATAATATCAATCTTACCCAGAACACCAAAATGTTCAGCAGTACCGCGTCCTGTTTTTCCGATATATCCGGTAGCATGAGAATCGTCAACCATCACCAGTGCATCGTACTTTTCAGCCAGAGCTACAATCTCCGGAAGTTTGGCCAAATCGCCATCCATCGAGAAAACACCATCGGTAACAATTAAACGATATTTTAAATTTGCAGCATCTTTCAGGCACTGTTCCAACTCTTCCATGTTTGAATGTTTGTATCTGAAACGTTGCGCCTTACACAAACGAACACCATCAATAATCGATGCGTGGTTCAACTCATCCGAAATAATGGCGGAATCTTCTCCCAGGAGAGGCTCAAACACTCCTCCGTTGGCATCAAATGCTGCTACATATAAAATTGTGTCTTCTGTACCCAGAAAATCTGAAACCTTTTCTTCCAGTTTTTTGTGAATATCCTGAGTTCCACAAATAAAACGAACGGATGAGAGTCCGAATCCCCATTCATTCATAATATTCTGAGCAGCTTTAACTACTTGCGGATTATTGGCAAGCCCCAGGTAATTGTTGGCGCAAAAATTCAATACTGTTTCACCTCCGCCTACTATTATTTCCGAACTTTGCGAACTGGTAATTATCCGTTCTGTTTTGTACAGGCCCTGTTCCTTCAACTCTTCTAGTGTTTGTTGAAGATCCTGTTTCATTTTTCCGTACATCTCTATTCAGATTTTATTAAATTAACTTACACAAAGTAAAAAAATAGCATTCAACTAAACATTGATATATTACAGAAAACCACCCACTAGTTTACATTCCTTCAGTCTCTTTTTCTTCTATCTTTGCAGCGATTTTAAATTTATAATAATGAGCGACAGAAAAGTGCGGGTACGTTTTGCCCCCAGTCCAACCGGCCCGCTTCATATGGGCGGTGTGCGAACAGCTTTGTTTAACTATCTTTTTGCAAAAAAATTTGGCGGTGATTTTATTCTCCGTATTGAAGATACCGACCAAAACCGTTTTGTTCCGGGAGCGGAAGAATACATCATCGAAAGCCTGAACTGGTGTGGTTTGAACCCGGTTGAAGGACCAGGTATCGGTGGAAGTTACGGACCTTATCGTCAGAGTGAAAGGAAGGACCTGTATAAGAAATATGCCAATCAGCTAGTGGAAAATGGCTGGGCTTATTATGCTTTCGATACGCCTGAAGAAATTGATGCACTAAGAACCGAAGCGGAATCGAAAGGCGAAACCTTTTCTTACGGAATTGGAACACGAGAAGAGCTAAACAACTCTCTTCGACTTTCACAAGAAGATGTTCAGCAAAAACTGGATACAGAAGAAGCTTTTGTTATTCGTTTTAAAATGCCTGAAGATACAGATGTAACCGAAGAAGACCTGATCCGGGGAAGCGTAACTTTCAACACAACAAAAAGTCTCGACGATAAAGTGCTTTTTAAATCGGATGGCATGCCAACCTATCATCTTGCCAACGTGGTGGATGATCATTTGATGGATATTACACACGTAATTCGCGGCGAAGAATGGTTGCCTTCGATGCCACTCCATGTTTTGTTGTACCGTGCATTTGGATGGGAAGAAACCAAGCCTCGTTTTGCCCATTTACCACTGATTTTGAAACCGGTAGGAAAAGGTAAACTCAGTAAACGAGATGGAGATAAAATGGGATTCCCTGTTTTTCCTTTGTTGTGGAAAGATCCTGAAACCGGTGATATTTCACGTGGATACCGCGAAGACGGTTATTTTCCTGAAGCTTTTATCAACCTGCTCGCTTTATTGGGTTGGAATTCCGGTACTGAACAGGAATTTTTCTCGCTGGATGAATTGAGCGAATTATTCAGTCTTGACCGAGTGGTGAAGTCAGGATCACGTTTTGATCCGGAAAAGGCAAAATGGTTCAACAAGCATTATTTCCAACAGAAATCGGTAACAGAACTTTCAGAACTTTTTAAACCTGTTTTAAAAGAAAAAGGAATAATTGCTTCGGAAGAAAAAGTCAATGCCGTTGTTGCAGAGATTAAGGAACGTTGCGAGTTTGTTTCCGATCTTTGGGAACAGAGTTCATACTTTTTTGTTGCCCCTGAATCATACGACGAAAAGACCATCAGCAAACGCTGGAAAGATGAAACACCTGAGCAAATCTCGGCTATTCTGGAAGTTTTTAAAACTGTTGATACCTGGAAGGCCGATTCAATTAAAGAAGCTTTTTCAGCTTTTATGAATGAAAAAGGATGGGGATTTGGAGCAATTATGAACCCTTTACGTTTGTGTTTGGTCGGTGGAAATTTAGGTCCGGATCTTTTTGTGATTTGTGAATTACTTGGAAAAGAAGAAAGCATATCAAGGATTAAAACAGCTCTTCAAAAAATTGAATAAACGATCATTTATCACATAAAAAAACCCGGTTAATCCGGGTTTTTTCATTCAATCACTTTTATTTACTTTTTCTTTTTCCTTAAAAGGAAAAATGCTGCCACGGCGATAATCACAACTACTACAATTACAATAACCACAGTGTTGTTTGAGCTACTTGCCGGTTCTGCTGCGCTCACAGGATCCTGAAGGTATGAACTATCCTGGGCACCCAGGTTTTCAATGTAGGTTCCTTCTTCCTGTGCCATTAGCAATGTAGGTAAGCTCATTAGGAATAATCCTATCAATGCAATAATTCTTTTCATCGTATTTAATTTTAATTCAACTTATTATTTAATTTTTCTTCAACTTTTTCAGTCAATGACCTAACAGGACTGTAAAACGGATTTACTTTATTCAATTCCTTTAAAACACTGTTTGCAGCCTCGTAGTTTTGTTGATCATAGAACTTTTGAGCTTCGATCAAGTAAAACGGTTCGTAATACGGATGTATTGTTCGGCCTTTTTTCAGGACAGAATCCAACTCTGCATATTGCGCCTGTGCTAATTTAGCATTTGCCAAATTTACTAATAACCATACATTATTTGGTTCACTTTCAAGTGCATCCTTAATCAAATGTTCACCTTCGTCCCATTTTCGATCTTTGATTTCCTGAATTGCATCCAGGTCCGTTTTATCACCGCGTTTGATTAAAACAACCAACGGATTTCCCTTGTGATAATAGGTTTTAATAATTTTTGCCGATTGCCAGGTGTTGTTTTTCAATTGCCAGGGATGAATGTAGTTCACCCCAAAAAGCCCGTAATCCCAGTCAACCGAACTTCTTTCCAGGTAACGTGTATACTGAAATTTGATGTTTGAATATTTTTCAAAATAATTGGGAAGCTGGCAATTCATTGCCACAGTTGCTTTATTATTTCCAATCTCTGAAATCAGGTCATCAGTTGCCTGTTTCATCCCCTCAAAATAATAGTCGTATTCATAATTACTCCAGGCCTTTTTATTTCCGCCTGAAACAGCATTAAAATACACGTAATCAACAGGAAAAGTCTTTGCTTCATGAACAAGCGGAAGTACCATCAAACTGAAAAATAATATGATATAAGGAAGTTTAGATTTGCGTAGCCTAAAAACACCTATCATGTTTTGAAAACCTATTACTGAAAGTACAACCATTACCGGAACAACAAATAACATCTGCCGTATTCCACTGTAAAGATTTGATCCGATTGCAATGACATAAACTATTGGAAAAACTACCATAAAAAGAGCGAACAACTCTAAAAAGAGTTGTTCGCCAGGTTTAGAAAACTTATAGGTTAAAAAGGCTATAAAATATATCAACCCCACAAGTATAAACTCCGGGGTGGAAATCCAAAACCACCGGATCAGGTAACCGGGCGGCAGATTACTGCTCCAAATCACCTCTCCGTAAAAAATTTGTTTGATGCTCACCGCATAATGTTCCATCATTGACAGACTCTGAAGCGGATGCCGAAAAACGTCCTGCAAGGCAAAAGGCCAGAATAGCAGTCCGAGGAAATAACCACCAACCACTATTGTCAAACCCTGGCCCATCAGCCTTACAATACAAGATTTAGTTGAAACAATATATTTAAGTAAAAAAGGCTTCACTACTAACAGAGAAATAATTCCCAAACCCAGATATGCGAACAGTATTAATCCTCCGATTCGTACCGAAATGGTAAAGGCAATTGCCAGCACCAGGAAAATAATATCGCGCCAGCTTTGCTTTGGAAATGATTTAAGAATCCGGATAATAAAAAGAATACCTGCGACATAACCTGTAGCAAATGGAATGTCCTTTAAATTTCCAAATGCCTGGCCAAACAAGCGCGGTGTAAGCAACAACGAAAGAACTACAAGAGCAGATGCCCAGTAAGATTTTGTTAATTCTTTTCCAAGTAAACCACTAAAAAACAGCAATAACCAAAAGAAAAAAGCTCCTGTAAAATGCCTTGTGAGAAATTCATTTTCGATACTGAAAACACGATTGATCAGGGCAGTTAAATTATCTACCGACTGACCGTAATATTTTAAATTGGTAAGCGGAGTGTCCAAACATGAAGCATCTTTCCCTCCGGTAAAATACCAATTAACCACTTCTTTGGCATGAGGATAATGCAACATTTCATCCACATTCACCGCGGCTTTTGGAGCCAGAAACGCCAGTAGCAAACCAGCCACGATCAAGCTGGCAGCAAACACGTTTCGCGCAGTGAATATTTCAGATACTTTGCTCATTATTTTGTTTTCTTTTCTGTTTCTGTTTTCTCGTACACTTCTTTAACCAGGTAAATCGGTCGTTTCTGCACTTCTTTGTAAATTCTGAAAATATATTCGCCAATCAGCCCAAGGAAAGTAAGTTGCACCGAACCAAAAAAACTGATGGCTAAAAAGGTTGACGACCATCCAAATGGTGCCAATCCTGTGAACTTCGAAACCAGTGTGTAAATAATTGCCAGTAAAAAAATGACAACCCCAAGCAAACCCAGATATAAACAGGCTTTGATTGGCCATTTTGAGAAGGAGTAAATCGCATCAGCTGCAAGAGCATACAACTTTTTACGATCCATTTTGGCCTTTCCTTCTGTACGATCGGGCCTGTCATACAAGACAAATTCGTGTTTAAAACCGATGAAATTCC
>Ga0116152_10000898_pt1 | contig 24665 bp, 28 predicted proteins | sample AD_UKC119_MetaG_FD_89894 | JGI IMG/M metagenome (GOLD analysis project Ga0116152, IMG submission 89894) | Active sludge microbial communities of municipal wastewater-treating anaerobic digesters from Hong Kong - AD_UKC119_MetaG | ecosystem: Engineered > Bioreactor > Anaerobic > Digestate...
CTGTTTTTATAATGCTCCGGCAGCTTTCTTCAATTGTAAATCAGCCTGAAGTAATTGCAAAGTTGAGTTTACAATAGCCTGGAATGTGGTGATATACTGGCTTTCCTGTTGAGAAAGTTCGGCACTGCTGATCATTCCGTTAATAAATTTTATGTGTGTTTTGTCGAGTATACTTTTTGCCAGGTCACGGTTTTCCCGATCGTTAATATAGCGTTCCTTTGCAGTTTCCATTTGGGCCTTTGCAGTTAAATAATCTCGCTGAAGTGTCAGTTCAGTCAGTTTCTGCTGAGTGGCTGCCTTATCGAGTTCAAGTTTTGCCTGCTGAACACGTGCATGTTTCATCCCGGAATTAAAGATTGGAATGGACGCTTTAAATCCTACAAGTGACGAAGGATACCATTCTTGTTTGAAAAGGTTGGCTTCATTTCCATAGGCTGTTTTTGTGTAGCTGAAAAAACCGTTCAAGCTTGGCAGGTAGGCTGCTTTTTCCAATCTTAAAAGCTTATATGAAGATTCGAAATTTGAAACCGCCATGCGGTAATCGATGTGGTTGATTAAATCAAGTTGAACCCGGTTTTGTTCTCCAATCAGAGGTAACACAAACGTTTCAATCTGATCAACCAACTCTATTTCCGAATTCATGTTGTATCCCATGGTATATTTTAACACGGTTTTAGCGATCGATAGTTCGCGATCGGAACGCAATACTTCGTTCTCGGCAGTTTTTAATAAAATCTTTAACTGGTCTACATCCTGCGACTCGCGGAATCCGTTATCAAAATATATTTTTGTTTCGTTGTAAAGGCGTTCGGTGTTTGCCTGGTTTTCAAGCATCACTTCTTTGTAACGTTCACTGATTAAAACCATGTAATAAGCCTGTGTCACGGCTTCACGAATATCAATTTCCGTTTTTTCATTGGCTTGTTTGGCCAAGTCGAGATACAATTGAGCTGAACCAACACCAACGATGTAAGATCCATCAAAAATCAACTGGTTTACGCTCAACCCAAAATCAGAGTTAAAGTCCTGTCCGAATTTAACAGAAATAAACTCCCCTTTTTCTCCACCAAAGAAATCAGCAGGAATCAATGATACAGGAAGGCTAGGAAACCAGTTATAGTTTGCCGTTCCGGAAACCTGTGGTAACCCGGTAGAAATGGTTTCCCACACTTTTTTCTGAGCAATGGTGATGTCTTGTTTTGTATTATGCAAGACATACGAGTGCTTCATGGCATAAGCAATGGCCTGGTCGATGTTAAATGAAGTAAGTTCTATCTCATCCTGTGCATGAACTGCCGGAATCAGCGTTAACAGAGCACAGGTTAATAGAAGATACTGTTTAATTCTTTGTTTCATTCTGAACTTTATTTAATTGTTTCTTATAATATTTTAATCCTTCTTCGGTGCAGATGGCAGACATATGATAATCCAGAATGCCATCAAAAAACGCCAATGAATTCAATTCAAAATCTTCAAAAATTCCATATTCGGGATTCATGGTGTACAGCATTCTTCCAAGCGATAATTTGGCGATGAATGAAGGCTCCAAATCCGCGCGATACAAGCCTTGGGAGATTCCCTGTTTTATATTTTCGATTGTATTGTCAAAAATGCGCTGACGCTTTGTTTCATGCAGTTTTGCATGTAACACAGGGTATGTTTTTCTTAATTCTTCTTCAATATGGTTGTGGTAGAATTTCAACAGATCGGCAATACGTTCGCGGTAGCAAAACATGTTATCAATGGCATTTTTCGAGGCCGGATTTTTAATTTCGATTTGTAAGCCATCATCCAAATAAAAGTCGATTACCTGTGAAATCAGGTCTTCTTTGTCTTTAAAATACTGGTAGAGTGTTTTTTTTGAAATGCCAAGTTCGGTGGCAACAGAATCCATTGTAATGTTCTTAATACCAAACTTGAGATATAGTTGTCCGGCATTTTTAATAATGTATTGTTTTCTTTCTTCCATGGCTAAAAGTAATCCTTTCAGTTCCCGGAAACTTTTTGGGTATTGAAAGTTTACAAGTATTTGTTATAATAAATATGCAGTGTTGTTGGCCTTTCCTAAATGGAATAAAGCAAGGTAAAACTATGGCAACATTTTTAGTTTCCAAGAATAATATCGGTGAATGGCGAAAATTTACCTATGAACAGTTTGATAGACACCGCGGAATGAGATCATAATCTGAAAGCTAATTGTAAAAATTACATTTTGTTATCGATCAGGGCTTCCGCAAACTGAAGATCTTCCTGAAATGTAATTTTGATATTTTCGCGGTTACCCTCAACGGTACTAATTTTTCTACCGGTATTTTCAAGTACCGATGCATCGTCGGTAAAAAGAGTGGAAAATGGCTGTTGGTAAGCCATTTTTATTTCTCTTAGCTGAAAAGTTTGTGGTGTTTGAACCAAAAAATATTTCGAACGATCGAGCGATTGGTTTTTATCTTTATCAATATACCGTACTGATTCGGAAACCGGAACCACCGGTAATGCATTTCCTTTTGTGATAGCTGTGTGGAGGCAGTTTTGCAGGGTTTGTTCCGAAACAAGCGGACGTACACCGTCGTGAATAAAAACAATACCGGAATCGGGGAGAAGTTCTAGTCCGTTTTTTACCGATTCAAAACGTGTTTTTCCTCCTTTTGCCACTTTGTATTCAATATGAAAAGTGTGTTTCTCACAAAGTTCATTCCAGCTTTCCATTTCGTTTTCAGGCAGAACCAAAACAAATTCTATGGCCGGATCGAAACGCAGGAATGCTTCAAAAGTATGTATCAATACCGGTTTTCCGGCCAGCTCCATAAACTGTTTCGGAATACTGCTGTTCATTCGGCTTCCGCTTCCTCCGGCTACAATAAGTGCAAACTTTTTGGTCATTCTGCCTGTTTATTTTGTAATTTCCCAATGATAAAAATAACTCAAATAAATTCCAGATGGAAAAGGTCCTTCATTTTTTAAAAGAACTCTCGGAAAACAATAACCGCGAATGGTTTCAGCAAAACAAAAAATGGTATGAAGAAAGCAGGGAGAAAGTACTTTTTCTCACGGATGTTTTGATTAATGAGATAGGAAAATTCGACCATTCAATAAAAGGATTACAACCCAAAGATTGTATGTTTCGTATTTTTCGTGATGTTCGATTTTCTAACGATAAACGTCCGTATAAAACCAATTTTGGAAGTTTTATTTGTTCGGGTGGCCGTAAAAGCATGAATCCGGGATATTATTTTCATCTGGAACCCAGTGGTTGTTTTGTGGCTGGAGGTATTTATATGCCGCCGGCAGAACCACTTCGGGCAATTCGTTCGTACTTAGCTGACCATGCAGAAGAATTTTTGGAAATTACGCAGGACTCTGATTTCAAGGCTTCCTTTCCGGAAATGTACGACGACCAGCTGAAAACTGCCCCTAAAGGATTTCCTAAGGACCACGAATACATTGATTTGTTAAAATATAAATCCTATATTTTTTCGAAGACGTTTAACGACAAGGAGGTAAAAAGCAAAGAGTACCTGGAACTGATGGTTGAAGCTTTTCGTACTGTATCGCCTTTAAACCAGTTCCTTTACACAGCACTCGGTTAGAATCATTTCAAATTAGATTGTTTTCCAGTTGAAAGGGTTACTTTTTCCTTTTCAGTAGAATATTATTATACAAACCCTTATTTTTTATCTTCCCGATTTCAATGAAATGCCCCGGAGGTTCTTCCCCGGGGTTTTGTTTTAAAAAATACTGCATAACAAATGATCTTATACGTATTTGCAGTATGAATAAGAGGAGTGTTTATTAATTGTATGTTAGTGTTTTGTACAAAGGTGTATTTTTGGTTTACATATACTTATTCATCTAATAAAAGTTTATTTTTGCAGCCTTAAATTCAATACTGTTTAACTATGAAAAAAATTCTTCTACTATTTTCAGTCATTTCGATGATGAGTACTGTAAATGCCCAAAACCTTCAATTGCACTACGATCTGGGTAAAGACCGTAAGTATTTTACCACTACTGTTGAAATGTTCAAGCCCGACAAAAACGGTTCAACCTTCCTTTTTGTCGATATGGACTACAGCTCTGATGCACGCAATGTTGATAACGGAATATCTCTGGCCTACTGGGAAATAGCGCGTGCTTTTAAGTGGAATGAAAACCAGAAGTACATGCCTCGGGTGGAATATAACGGTGGAGTATTTAAACTGGATGGCGATCTTCCATGGGTATCAATTGAGAATTGCTGGCTGGCTGGGGTTGAACGCACCTGGGCTTCGGCAGATTTTTCAAAACTTTTGACCTTGCAAGCGAATTATAAATATATAAAGGGAAAGGAAGATGTGTCATTTCAGATTACAGCTGTTTGGACAGTAAATTTCCTGAAAGATAAGATGTCGTTTATGGGATTTGCAGATTTTTGGAAAGAAGGAATGGATTGGAATGGAGATGGTAAAGTTGATACCGATTTCAGATTCTTGGCCGAACCACAAATTTGGTATAACTTCAATCCGCATTTTGCAATGGGTAGCGAAATAGAGGTAGCTTCTAATTTTGTGGGAGACAAAATCAATGTGTGTCCGACCATTGCAATAAAGGCGACTTTCTAAACAACTTAAAACCAAATTTATGATCGACAAGTATTTTAACATTAGCGAAAGAGGTTCGTCTTACCGAAAAGAGATTATCGGAGGCCTTACTACCTTCCTGACAATGGCTTATATCATTTTTGTAAACCCGAATATTTTGGGCGATGCAGGAATGGATAAAAATGCATTAATTACTGTCACCATTCTGGCATCGGTAATTGGTACACTGCTGGCCGGTGTTTGGGCAAAAGTACCTTACGCTATGGCCCCGGGAATGGGGTTGAACGCTTTTTTTACCTACACATTGGTTTTGGGTGCGGGCGTTGAATGGCAGACTGCTCTTGGTGTTGTATTTATTTCAGGGGTCATTTTCCTCGCACTTACGGTTACAGGTATCCGTACCAAAATTATTCATACCATTCCTCTTGGCTTGCGTCTGGCTACGGGAGCTGGTATTGGTTTATTTATCTCGTTTATCGGATTTAAAAACATGGGTCTGGTGGTTGCCAATCCGGCAACATTTGTTGGGTTAGGTGAATTTACACCTACCTTAATCATTGGTTTGGTCGGTTTGATTATCACGGCAATTCTTGAAGTAATAAAAGTAAGAGGTGGAATTTTTTACGGAATTATCCTTACTACGATTATTGCGTTGATTTTTGGTCATGTACAAACGCCGGAGACCTTTGTTTCCATGCCACCATCAATCAGTCCGCTGGCATTTAAACTCGATGTTGTTTCAGCACTAAGTTTTGGATTGATCGGAGCCATTTTCTCGTTTATGTTCGTTGATCTTTTTGACTCGGTAGGAACAATCGTTGCTTGTTCGTACGAAGCAGGATTTGTGGATAAGGACGGAAAAGTGGAACATGTTAACCGTATCCTGGAAGCTGACGCAGTTGCTACTGTTGCTGGTTCTTTATTGGGAACCAGTACAACAACAACTTATATCGAATCTGCTGCAGGAATTGCAAACGGGGCAAAAACAGGCTTTGCATCTGTAATCACTGCAGCATTCTTTTTACTTGCTTTATTTTTTGCACCTCTGATTGGTATTGTGCCCGGATATGCAACTGCACCGGCACTGGTAATTGTTGGAGTGTATATGTTTAAAAATATTAAGCAAATCAATTTTACTGATTTTACAGAGTCGATCCCGGCATTTCTCACAATTATACTGATGCCACTTACCTACAGTATTTCAATCGGTCTTTCCTTTGGCTTTATTTCATATGTAATTCTGAAAACTATCGTCGGGAAATTTGAAGAAATTTCGTGGTTAATGTGGATCATAGCTGCTTTATCAGTTTTGAACCTGGTGTTGGGAGTATAAACTAAAAGAAAGTTTTTATCGCGATAGAAGAGGTACAGAAATGTATCTCTTTTTTATTATTTTTGATGCGACGAGGCATTAGCTCAGTTGGTTTAGAGCATTACCTTGACAGGGTAGGGGTCACTGGTTCGAATCCAGTATGCCTCACAAAAAAGGAGATCGATAAAATAATGATCTCCTTTTTTTAAGCGTGATTATTCCTGAAAGTGATTTGTACTGTAGAAGGCCGATTCAAAGGCAATTTTCCCGTCATTGTCAAAATTGTGAGTTAGCATCATAGGGAGAACAAAGGTCTTTCCGCTTGCAGTATCCTTAAAAGAGAATTCCCACCATGAATAAACCGTATATTGATTACCCTCGGCATAATAAATACAATCGGGATAACCGATTTGCTTTAACTTGATATTTTCAGATCCATCAAAATTAGACTGGATTTGCTTTTTACGGGTTTCCAGATCAATGGATTCACCCCACTGTCCTTCCGTCGAACTAAAACGTGCATTCGGCGCATAGTATTTGAGCATCGAAGCCAGATCCTCATTACAATATGCATTCACCAGTTTACGCACGGTTGCTATGTATGGATGGTTAATAAAAACTTTTCCATTTTCTCTTGTCAGCTCACTGTTGTTGATGTCTTCAAAAATGTCATTATTGTAATACTGGATGAGCAGACCGATCTTACCTTCTTTATTAAATGCATATAAATTATGAAGTTGGAGGTCGAGATTGATTCCCGATGCTTCGTGCGTTCCGGTAACCCTTAACCAGTCTTGTACCCAAAGTCCTCCATCGGAGTATTCAATGGCATCGGGATAGGCAGGCGTATCATCTTTGACGCTTATATTTTTAATATTTTTCTGCCACCAGTCGATGTTAGTTCCAAATTCCTTGTTGGGAATAGTAAGAGTTTGTCCATCATTTCTAATTAGTCTGATGGTGTCGGCAAAATAGCTTCTGTAAGTGTCAACATTGCCTGTAACAAATGCTTTCCATGCCTGGCGGGTTTTTTCAATGCTTGGGTGTTCGTTGTAAACAGTTCCGTTCTTTTCTTGCCCATAGGAGGTAATAACAGCAAAAGACAGAACCAGAAAAACAGCAATTCTTTTCATAGTGGTAATTTTTAGTTAATAAATTGCTGGTCTTATCACTTATTTATAATTGATCTAAACAAAAGATACAACTATTACTATTAAAATAAAACTTTGGAGTCAATATAACGACTGAACATCAATTGTTTACGCTAATAATATTAAGTTAATTTGAAATTAATCCCTTAACTGTTCAGTCTTTTGGTGGCAAAAAGAGGATAAAAGCAGCTTAATAAATTTAATTGGAATAATTTGACATTTTGTTTGAAAACCGGAAAAACAACCATTTATTAGCATGTTAGGATCAAACAGTTTCTTTTGTATTTTTTGGAATTACATTTTCTTTTAATTTTATTCCATCTAATCAATCAACTAAATCAAAATAAAATGAAATCTGTTCAACGTCGTGTATTCATAAAAACTGCAACCATTGCCGGAGTCGGGACAATGTTACTACCCGGGATTATTCAGGCGTCAGGGAAAAAAGAAGATAGCATGAAAGGGAAAAAGGTATTGTATGTATATGGAGGCTGGCCAGGTCACGAACCAACAGAGTCAGTTGATTTGTTTATTCCCTGGTTAAAGGCAGAAGGAGCCGATGTGGTAGTATCAGATTCATTGGATTCATACCTTGACAAAGAACTGATGAATTCACTTGATCTGATTATCCAGATCTGGACCATGGGAACCATCACTAATGAACAGGAAAAAGCCTTGCTTGAAACAGTAAAAGGAGGTGTTGGACTGGCAGGCTGGCATGGCGGTACTGGTGATTCGTTCCGGAACAATACGGAATATCAGTTTATGGTTGGCGGACAGTGGGTGGCTCACCCGGGAGGGGTAATAGATTATACGGTTCAGATCACGGACAAAAACGATCCGGTAACTGTGGGACTAAAAGATTTTGCGATGCATTCGGAGCAATATTATATGCACGTCGATCCGAATGTAAAAGTATTGGCCACGACTACTTTTAATGATAAGAACGCTTCATGGATTGGGGACTGTGTGATGCCGGTGGCATGGAAAAAATATTACGGTGATGGTCGAATCTTCTACTCTTCACTAGGACATGTTATGAAAGACTTTGAAGTGCCGGAAGCTTTTGAAATTATTAAGAGGGGAATTCGCTGGGCAGCTGAAAGCAAATATCTGCCTAAAGAAAAATGGGTGAGTCCGATATATAAATAGATTGGTTTTCAGATTGAAATGATTGAAGATGTTGATTTAATCTTACTCAATCTGTTTTCAATCCCATCAATCTTTTCAAACTTGTTCAAGTTGGTTGAAAATGATTGGCAGAAAATATTGAAGTCGGAAAATTCAATTTAACGGTCATAAAAAAACCGCCCCTCTTTCGAAGAACGGTTCTCAATATTTTGGTATAACTTATTAACCTCTAAGCGCTTCAGCGCCACCAACGATTTCCAGGATTTCGCCGGTAATGGCAGCCTGGCGTGCTTTGTTGTATTCCAAAGTAAGGTCACCAATAAGTGTGGTTGCATTGTCGGTTGCCTGGTGCATGGCTGTCATACGGGCGCCATGTTCAGACGCGTGCGAATCGAGCAACGCTTTGTAAAACTGTATCTTTAACGAACGTGGAATCAATTCCCGGATAATGTACTCTTTCGACGGTTCGTAAATGAAATCAAAATTGGTATTGCTTTCCTTTCCTTCTTCCATTTTTACAGGAAGAAATTGTTCGGTAGCCTGCACTTGCACCGCAGCATTTTTAAATTGGTTATAAACCAGTTCAACGCGGTCGTAGTTTTTAGTTGCAAAAGCTTTCATAGTAGCTTCGGCTACCTGCGAAACATTTTCGAAAGTCAAATCATCAAACAAGCCGTTCTCGTCAGCAACTACTTTGTAACCGCGGTGCTTCAACTGGCGTTGCCCTTGTTTGCCGATGCACATAAAATCGAGTTTCTCTAATTTCAGTTGATGTGCGTAGGTAGTGTTTGCCAGTTCAATAGCCTTTTTGGTGATGTTGGTATTAAAACCGCCACACAAGCCACGATTCGAAGTTACAAGTATCAGCAATACTTTTTCAGGTTCACGGGCCTGTGTGTACACCGAGTCTTCCACATTCTCGAGACTGGCGCTCAATGAGGCCAGAATCTCGTGCAGTTTTTCAGCATATGGCCTGATCTGCAAAATAGCATCCTGGGCTTTTTTCAGCTTGGCTGCCGAAACCATCTTCATGGCGCTCGTTACCTGTCGGGTAGTTTTTACCGAAGCGATCCGTGTACGTATTTCTTTTAATCCAGCCATGTTTTATTGTGAATGAGTGAGTGAGACAATGAGTGAGGTTTTTCCTCGGGTACCCATTTACTCAATCACTAAATTACTCAATTACTTTTTAAACTTTTCTGCGGTTTCTGCAGCTACTTTACGGATGGTTTCTTCTCCGGCCTGGGTAAGGTTTCCGGCTTTCAACTCATCCAAAATATCGCGGTGCGACATTTCCATGGTTTCCAGGAAATCAACTTCAAAAGCTTTTACTTTATCAATCGGAACCTGACGCAACAGTTCTTTCGTTCCGCAGTAAATAATAGCTACCTGGTGTTCCACTTTCATTGGTGAATACTGACCTTGCTTCAGAATCTCCACGTTCTTACGACCTTTGTCGAGTACGCGCATAGTAGCGGCATCGAGGTCAGAACCAAACTTGGCAAATGCTTCCAGTTCACGGAACTGTGCCTGGTCGAGTTTCAGGGTACCGGCAATTTTCTTCATCGATTTGATCTGTGCGCTACCACCTACACGTGAAACCGAAATACCTACGTTGATCGCCGGGCGAATACCCGAGTTAAACAGGTTCGATTCCAGGAAGATCTGTCCGTCGGTAATCGAAATTACGTTGGTTGGAATGTACGCAGAAACGTCACCAGCCTGAGTTTCGATAATTGGAAGTGCGGTTAAGGAACCACCACCTTTTACCTTGTCTTTCAAACACTCGGGCAGGTCGTTCATATTCTTTGCAATTTCATCCGATTCGATGACTTTGGCGGCACGCTCGAGCAAACGAGAGTGAAGATAAAATACATCACCCGGATAGGCTTCGCGGCCCGGAGGACGACGAAGTAACAAAGAAACTTCACGGTAAGACACTGCCTGTTTCGACAAGTCATCGTAAACGATGAGCGCATCGCGGCCGGTATCACGGAAATATTCACCGATTGCGGCACCTGCATACGGAGCATAGAACTGCAAAGCGGCAGGATCAGAAGCGGTAGCTGATACGATAACGGTGTAGGCCATTGCACCTGCTTTTTCAAGTGTGGAAGCAATGTTGGCTACGGTCGATCCTTTTTGTCCGATAGCTACATAAATACAGTAAACAGGTTTTCCTTTTTCAAAACCTTCGCGCTGGTTAATGATGGTGTCGATGGCGACAGCTGTTTTACCAGTCTGACGGTCGCCGATTATCAACTCACGCTGACCTTTACCAATCGGGATCATGGCATCAATCGCTTTCAAACCTGTTTGAAGCGGCTGTTTTACAGGCTGACGGAAAATTACACCGGGAGCCTTGCGTTCAAGCGGCATCTCAAATAATTCGCCCTGTACAGCACCTTTTCCATCGATCGCTTCACCAATAGTATTGATAACGCGACCCAACAATCCTTCTCCAACATTTATGGATGCGATACGGCGTAAACGTTTCACAGTGTCGCCTTCCTTGATCTCTTCGGTAGGTCCCAAAAGCACTGCACCAACGTTGTCTTCTTCCAGGTTGAGTACAATTCCTTTTATGCCACTTTCAAATTCGATCATTTCGTTGGCTTCAACGTTCGACAGGCCGTAAATACGGGCGATACCATCACCAACTTGTAACACGGTGCCAACTTCTTCCAGCTCGGCAACCGACTTAAATCCTTCCAATTGTTGCTTTAGAATTGCAGATACTTCAGCAGGTTTTATATGTGCCATGTTCTATCTTTTTTCTTTATTGAATCAGTTTATAATTCGGTTTCTAAAAGGGTTTGTTTAATTTTCTTCAGCTGTGTGGCCACACTGGCATCGTACTGTTTGTCATCGATTCGCAGTACCAATCCTCCTAAAATATCGGGATTTACCTTGGTAGAAAGTTCAACACTGGCATTCAATTCTTTGGCCAGAAGTTCTTCCACATTTTTCAGGGTTGCTGCATCTACATCCGCAGCAGTAGTTAATACAGCTGATTTTATATTTTGGTCTTTCCGGGTCAGGTCGAGGAAATTTCGGCAAATACCCGGAATGTGTACTTCGCGTTTGTTCTCAACGATCAGCATGAGGAAATTCAAGGTCAGTTCATCGATTTTTCCTGAAAAAATCTTGCTAACCAGGTCTGCTTTTTTGGATGTTTTTACGATCGGACTTTCAAGCAGAAGAATGAAATCATCAGAAGTATTACAAACTTCAAATACCAGTTGCAGGTCTGCTTTAAGCTTGTCAAGCTTCTTTTTTTCTTTTGCTGTTGAAAAGAAAGCCTTTGCGTATCTAACTGTAATTGCGCTCTGATCCATCTTTTAGTTCAGCTTGATATCGTCGATTAATCCGTCCACCATTTTTGCCTGTTCGCCTTTGCCTGCCAGTTCTTTTTTGATCACTTTTTCAGCAATCATTACCGAAAGCTCAGCCACCTGTTTTTTGATGTCATTGATAGCAGCCGTTTTTTCAGCTTCAATTTGCTGGCGTGCCTGATCAATGGTCTTTTGTGCTTCCTGCCCTGCTTTTTCTTTGGCTTCGGCAACAATTTTTTCTTTCAGTTCTTTGGCTTCTTTCAGAATAATATCTTTCTCGCGACGGGCTTCAGCAATAATTTTTTCATTGTCTGCTTTTAACCCGGCAACTTCTTTTTTTGCTTCTTCAGCAGAATTCAAGGCTGTTGCAATCGATTCTTCACGCTCTTTTAATGCGTTCAGGATTGGCTTCCACGCGAACTTTTTCAGAATAAAAAGTACAACTCCAAAAATGATGAGCATCCAGATAATCGTACCCGGATTCGGCATTACTAGTCCCATACTTCAATTTTTTTGTGAGGCAACTGCATCCCGGGCAATCCCCGGGATGGCTGCCAAATGTTTTTGCTTAAACGAAAATAACGAGCGCACAAATGATCACAGCAAAGAAGGCTACCCCTTCGATCAAAGCTGCAGAAACGATCATGTTTGAGCGGATATCGCCACTGGCTTCAGGCTGACGGGCAATAGCTTCCATGGCGCTGGCACCGATTTTACCGATACCCATACCTGCACCAATTGCTGCTAAACCTGCACCCAAAGCAGCACCCATTTTACCGACTGTTGCGCCGGCGGCCGCTTGAAGCAATACGGTTAAAATTGCTGATAACATAGCATTTAATTTAAATAATTATTAATGGTGTTCTGAAGTCGCCATTCCGAAATAGAGTGCCGACAACAGAGTAAAAACATACGCTTGAATAAATGATACCAAAACGTCAAGTAACAAAATAAATACGGAAAACAGTATTGAAATCGGGCTGGCGGCCAGGCCAACTCCGGCTCCGAATAATCCTGCAAATATGAAAATGAGGCTTACAAATACCGTCACAATCATGTGTCCCGCCAACATGTTGGCAAAAAGTCGGACCATTAAAACAAATGGCTTTGTTAACATACCCGAAAACTCAACAACCTGCATTAACGGAAAAAGCGGGAATTTCAACCAAACAGGTACATCGGGCCAGTAAATTTCCTTCCAGTAATGTTTGTTTCCATTGATGGTTGTGATAAAAAAGGTGAACAATGCCAACACCATCGTTACACTGATATTTCCTGTAACGTTTGCTCCAAAAGGCACGATCGGAATCAGCCCCATGAAGTTATTTATCAGGATAAAAAAGAATATCGTGAGCAGGAATGGCATGAACTTTTCGTATTTGTGTTCGCCAATGGCAGGTTTTGCTACTTCATCGCGAATAAAAAGGATAATCGGTTCGAATAAATTTTGTACACCTGTTGGTGCTTTTCCCTTATTTCGCTTGGCTGCACTTGCAACCGAAAATACCAGCCACAATAAAATAACGACAGAAACCAGCGCACCGGCAACAGCTTTTGTCAACGAAAGATCAATTGGTTTGCCCAGTTCGTGACCCTGTGCGTCCAACTCCACAACTTTACCTTTAAATTCTTCGCTTTCTGAAATGCGAAATCCTTTGTAGGCATCGTGCCCGTGATGAAATTTTGAGGACATAAAAACATGAAATGCCTGTCCTTCGTGTAATTCGGGATGTTTGCTGTAAACGATAATCGGAAGCGGAATACTTATGTGGGTTTCACCCCAGGAAGTAATATGCCAGTCGTAAGCATCCGAAACGTGTTCAATTACAAACTCACCGGCATTAAATTCTTCTGATTCGTGTGACTCAGAACCGTGGCTTTCAACAGCCTCTGCCTGCTCTTCTTCATGCCCGTGTTGTGCATACAACGGGCCATAACTTAATAGAGATAGTATAAGAACTATAAAGATTTTAGTAAGCTTAAGCATGGTTTACACAGTTATCATCTGTAATTTATTGGTCTGGTCACAAATAATAACGAATTAAATGGGTCTTATCGGTTCGTTAAATTCTTTGTGATTTTCAACCCTTGACAAAATTAAAAGATTTTTTATACCGCGTATGTAAAATCAAGAATTTCGACTCAATATTAAGAATGTTTTACAACGGGTTTTAATAAGAAAAACGGATTTATTTTTTTGTGATTTTGACAATTTGACAATTTTAAAAACAAGAAATAACATCATAAAAATGAAACATTAGCTCTTCGGATGCAAATCAATGTCACGTTTTTATAAGCATAAAAATATTTGTAACTGATGCTAAAATTTTGGGGCAATCCCGGTATATGGCTAAACGATTCTTTTAATCCTCTTAGTTATATCAGGTCAGAATTGAATTACTTGTTGTGTGAAAAAGGCTGGCTCGTATTCAAAAACCTGCTAAAAAGCGCAATTCGTTTCTACTATAAAAATCAGGAAGATACTAGACTTCGAAATAACCTTGTTTAATGGCGAATACAACAAGATTTGCCGTATTCTTGGAATGTGTTTTCAGAAGCAGATTTTCGCGGTGTTTGTCAACTGTTCGTTTGCTGATCGAAAGAATTTCTGCTATTTCCGGATTGGAACGACCCTGGCAAATCTGGTACAAAACCTCAATTTCTCTTTCGGTTAAATCATCGCTTACAGGCGTTTGCTTTTTTCGATACATCCGGGTAACAATAGAATGCAGAATTTCAGTTGAAAAGTAGTTTTTTCCTTCACATACATCGATGATTGCTTTTTTTACTTCCGAAAAATTTGAGTTTTTCAACAGGAACCCGCTGGCACCTTCGTCTATCATCGTCGAGCAATAACTATCATCGGAATACATTGATAAAACAATGATCTTGATTTCAGGATTTAGTTTCAGGGCTTTTCGGGCGGCCTCAATCCCGTTCATTTTGGGCATTTCAATATCGAGTAAAACCAAGTCGGCAGGTTTGGTTTTTAATCCTTCGATGAATTGCACGCCATTTTCTGCCTCGTAAACTTCGTTTACAAAATCGAGGTTTGAAAGAAGAAATTTTAATCCTTCCCTGAAAAGAGAATGATCGTCGACCAGGTAAACATTTATTTTTTTCATTTCATCGGAATTTGAATGAGCGCTTTCATTCCATCTCCTGGTTTAGAGTCGATAAAATAATATCCTTTTAACGACTTGATCCGCGATTGAATGTTTTCCAATCCCATGCCTTTTGTTTGCATAGCCTGACCGTTTTCGTCCAGCACGAATCCCTTTCCGTTATCAGAATAATCCACGCGCAAATAGTCATTCGCCTCTTCAATGGTTACACTTATTTTACTGGGGGTTCCATGTTTTACACTATTATTCATAAGTTCCGAAATAATCCGGAATAAGCTTATTTCCAAATCGTACTCATAACGCTTTTCTCCGATATTCCCATTTAGTTCAAACCGAATATCCGAATTGCATGTAAGTTGACTGGCAAGTGTATCCAATGCATTTAATAATCCATAGTTTTTAAGAAGATGCGGACTTAAATGGTTCGAAATTTCTTTTAAGGCAATTACCGCTTCATCTGTCGCTTTGCAGGTACGTGCAATGATTTCCTGGTTGGTACCTTCTATTTTGGTTATATCGATAGCACTAACTGTCATTTTTATAGAAGATAAAACCGGTCCCAGACCGTCGTGCAGATCACGTGCAATGGATTGCCTTGTTTTTTCTTCCGCTCGGATAATTGCTCTTAGTAAACGTATTTCGCTACCTTCCCTTATTTTTTCAAGTTGATCCTGTAAATTGAAAATTCGTCGGATAAAGATTACGCCGGTGAGCATCAGGATCGAAATTAGTATGCCAATCCAACTGTTCACCTCTTCTTTTGAAATCAGTTTTGTTTCCCAGAAAAGGCTTGAGAATTCGAATAAACGCCGGAGGGCCATTAACACAAAACCTGCTGAAATAAGTATCCACGATATATTGTAACGTGTTCTTCGAATCAGACTAACTGCTGTGATTGCTGCTCCCAGCTGTATTAACATGGAAAGCAACAGTGCTCCCTGAAGTAACATTTGGTTTTTTGGTAAAGGTAGTGCTTTTCGCGATTTTGTTTAAGAAGTATATTGAAAGGAAAATTGATAAAAGTTTTTCACTATTTCTTTAAGTTTCTTGAAATGCGGCTCATCTCTGAAACTTCAATAAAAGAAAAAACCAGGTAAAGAAGGAATAATGTAATGACAAAAACAAAAGCATTTTCTTTATCATTGGCAATGTAAACTACTGCAAAAACTGAATACAGGATTAGCTTTAAAAAAGTAATCAGCATATTGCTGCGAGTAAATTTTCCAAGATCCTTTTTCGCCAGTTTCAATTGATACGCATGAACCGCCAAGGTTACAACAAAAAAGAAAGCCAAGAGGTATGGAAAGACAGGTAAATAATATTGCTGTAAAAACACGAAAAACACCAGCCAACCAATCAACGCGATGGCAAGAGTTAAGAGGATTAGTTTTGTGATAAAGCTTTTCATTTTTATTCGCTTCAAGCTGCAAGCTTCTTTAAATTAAATTTACGGAAGTGAATACCATCTATTCCCAAATGATACTTCATTTCTTTTTCAACAAACTACGGGTTCCGTAAATGATGGCAACCACAACTGACAAAATCATCAACCCAAGCGTAAAAGCTTTGAAAGTGTTCTGCATCCACTGATCAATCTTGTATCCCAGAAACGTAAACCCACCAATAATGGCCATCATTTCGAAACCGAGACCCGAGTAGCGGATAAAATTATCCAGTTTCTTTTTGGGTTTATTTGGCAGTTTCTGGTTCATCCATCGTTTTGGCTACTCCCATACTACAAGTTCCGGTGAAAATAGCTCCGGGTTCAACGGCCAGTTTCCCTGCCAGAATATCACCTTCAATTTTGGCTGAAGTTTTCATGTTCAGCAGTTCCTTGGCAGTTACTTTTCCTTTAATAAACCCTGCGACTTCAATATTGGCAGCTTGCACCTGTCCGTCGATTTTTCCATTGGTACCAACTACCAGTTTCCCTTTTGTCGCAAGGTTTCCAATCATTTCTCCATCGATCCGGATGTCACCGTTTGAAATGATGTCACCTTTAATTTTTGTTCCTTCTCCAAGAATGTTAATTTGTTGTGATGCCTCATCTCCATATGAGCGCGCCATTTGTTTTGCCATGTTGTATTATTTGAAAAATTCCGCTTACCTGATTCAGGCGCTTGAAGATACAAAAAATCCATCCTGTAGCAAATAAACTCTTACATACACTTAAATTTTCTTTAAATGGCAAGGATATGAAAAAAATAATGCCAACAGGAATTCTCAGATTATTGAGGATCGTAAGCCCATTTCAGGTAAGTACTTCCCCAGGTAAAGCCGGCACCAAATGCAGCAAGGATAATATTATCGCCTTTTTTCATTTGTTTTTCGTAATCGAATAAACAAAGTGGAATCGTAGCTGCAGTGGTATTTCCGTAGTTTTGAATGTTGACCATCACTTGTTTTTTGCTGATCTCCATCCGGCGGGCCGTGGCTTCAATGATGCGCATGTTTGCCTGGTGGGGAACCAGCCATGCAATATCTTCTGAAGTAAGATTGTTTCGTTCCATAATCTCGGCAGCCACATCTGCCATGCTGGATACAGCGGCTTTAAATACTGCCTGACCTTCCTGGTAAAGGAAATGTTCTTTATTCTGAACTGTTTCAAGGGTGGCCGGTTTCATTGATCCGCCGGCTTTAATATGTAAATGGTGTCTTCCCAAACCATCTACCCGGTTAATATAATCTATCACACCCAAGTCTTCTGTAGTAGGCTCCACCAGTACAGCAGCTGCGCCGTCGCCAAAAAGCACACAGGTATTTCGGTCGGTGTAATCTATAATTGACGACATTTTTTCAGCAGCCACAATTACTACTTTTTTGTAGCGACCCGATTCAATAAACTGCGTGGCAGTAGAAAGAGCAAAAATAAAACCAGAGCAAGCTGCATTAATATCGAAACTCCAGGCATTGTGGATGTTACATTTGTGCGCAATAATGTTTGCCGTGGCAGGTAAAATCATATCAGGTGTAATGGTTGCACAGATGAGCATGTCCACCTCTTCCGGTTTCGTTCCGGTTTTCTTAAGCAGGTCTTTCACTGCCCGTGTTCCCAAATCGCTGGTGGCTTTTCCTTCTTCTTTCAGGATACGTCTTTCCTTGATGCCAATGCGCTGCATGATCCACTCATCGGAAGTATCCACCATTTTACTTAATTCATCGTTGGTCAATTGGTATTCGGGAAGGTATGCGCCAATGCCTTTAATTGCGGCTCTAACTTTTGCCATGTTGCAAACGGTATCAAATTCTTGTTTTTCTGTTTCGTTGGTTAAAAAAACCGGGCTTGAAGATAGAGGCATTCTGAAATTCAGACAAAGAAATCGGAGTCTATATGATAAAGTGTGCAGTATTTTTCAGGTTGGCGGGCGAACAATTCATAGGAATGTTCGAAAAGTCTGCTTTTAGCCGTTCAGAAGGAAGAAAAAAAAATTCCATCCCCGAAAACGGGAATGGAACTTTCCGATAACAATAGCCAGTTTTGGCTTATGTTCAACTAAACTGCAATTTCTTTAATAATTACTTGTTTCCCTCTGTAGTAACCACATTCAGGACAAACCGTGTGGTATTTTACAGTTGTTCCACAGTTTGAACAAGTAGCCAGAGTTGGAGCCACAGCTTTGTAGTGTGTGCGTCTCTTGTCTCTTTTCGCTTTCGACGTTTTATGTTTTGGATGTGCCATTTTTATATGTTTTTAATTGTTATTTTTTAATTTTTTTAATGCTGCCCACCGCGGATCAATTTCTTCATCTTCATTTTTTACCTCCTTTTCGGTGTGCATGTAACTATTGAGTTTGGCTGTCATTTCCGGGTTGCAACTGTTATCACCGGCTTTATTCGGGTGAACATGTTTTAGCGGAATACTCAGCACGGCATATTCGTAAATCAATTGTGCCAAACTGAGGACATGTTCTTCGGGCAAAACCCAAATCACATTGTCGCCTTCATCAAACTCGTTTTCTTCTCCAAACTTAACAAACAAGTCGGTTTCAAGTTTGATGTCCTGTTTGTATGGTTCCAGACAACGATCGCAGATTAGTTCTACCCAACCTTTAAATTTAAATTTCAGTTTTAAAAATGCACTTCGCTTTTCAAGCTGAACTTTAATCTGAACCTCACCAACATCAACCAGACTTTCATCAAAGTGTTCAAAGAACTTGTTGTCAATCTCAAATTCGTAATCGTGAAGGCCTTCCTTAAGACCTTTGAATTCAATGTCGTATTTGCTTTTCCAGCTCACGATTCCAAAAAAGTGGATGCAAAAGTATAAATTTTTTATTAACACATGAAACCAGGGACTATTTTTTTAATTCAAGGCTTAAAATATTGAGGTTGAAATTATTTATTCAAAACAATTCTGAAAGTAGTTCCTTTTCCCATTTCCGACCATTTAATAAAGATTTTACCACTGTGGTAAATCTCTACTATTCTTTTGGCTAAAGAAAGTCCCAGTCCCCATCCACGTTTTTTAGTGGAAAATCCGGGTTGGAAAATAGTTTTCTGATTTGATTTAGAAACGCCACAACCTGTATCTGTAATATCAATTATTACTTCCTTATCTTTTTCTTTGAGATCAACAGTGATTGTGCCTTCATTTGCCATAGCATCAATAGCATTTTTACACAAGTTTTCGATTACCCAGGAAAAGAGAGCAGCATTTAAGGGTACTTCTATAATTAAGCTGCTGTCGTAGTTTAGTTCAAATTTTACTTTGCTGGACGAACGCGTTTTCAGGTAACTGATAGCGGAGTTAACTACTTCAACAATGTTTAACTGCAGTAGTTCCGGTTTTGATCCAATTTTTGAAAATCGTTCTGTAATTCTTTCCAGTCGGGCCGTGTCTCTTTCCAGCTCTTGAATTAAGTTTTCATCAACATCTTTTAATTTCAATAGCTCAATCCATGCCATTAAAGAAGATATTGGTGTTCCTAACTGATGTGCAGTTTCTTTCGACATTCCTACCCAAACCTGGTTCTGTTCGGCACGATTGGTAGCCAGGAAGGCAAAATAAGCTACTACAATAAAAATGATAATTACGATAAGCTGAATAATTGGGTACAAACGTAAGTTGCGAAGAATACTCGATTCTCGATGATAAAGAAGAAGTACTTGATTTTCATCCAGTTTTATCTCGATCGGATCAGCGTAATCTTTCATTTTTCGCAGCTCGCGTGTTAAAACTTCATCCTTCTTTTCTTCCCGGTAATGAACATTAACGTCCATGTTAAAACTTCCGTCAGGATTAACAATTATAATTGGAATGGTAGAATTATTCTCAGTTACCATAAGTAGAAAATTAAGATAACGAGTCTCCAGCCTGGTCATTTCGGGGGATGAAGAAGAGATGGAATTATCAATAAGTCCTTTTGTAGCCTCGGCCCACAATTCAACTTTGTTACGTTCTTCATTCGCCATTTTCCCGGTCAGCCAGTTGGTGTATAACAATGACGCTACACCAATTAATACAGCTACCATTAGTAACAGTATTTTACCGCGCCGTCTTTTCAGATAGATGTCCAATACAGGTGAGTTTTAATTTCACTGAAGGAAACGATCTAAAGATAAAAATATTATAGGAAATATTTTTTTAATGGATTTTGATTCCTGATAATTGGAATTGAGTCTGAAATATTATTTTGCAACAAGTTCAAGAGCCGCTGCGGTAATTCCTTTTGCATCGATTCCGCATTCGGCGTACAATTCTTCGGGGGTGCCGTGTTCAACAAATTGGTCAGGCAATCCAAGCAATCTTATTTTGGGAGTAAATCCTTTCTCCACCATAAATTCAATAACTGCACTTCCAAACCCACCTTTAATTGTTCCATCTTCAACAGTAATGATTTTATTGTATTTGGTGAAAACTTCGGTCAACATTTTTTCATCAATGGGTTTCACAAAACGCATATCGTAGTGGGCGGCCGAGATTCCTTTGTTTGAAAGACTCTGAACAGCCCGTTTAGCATAAATCCCCGATTTTCCGATGCTTAAAATTGCAAGGTCTGAACCTTCTTCAATTTGTCTTCCTTTTCCGATTTCTATTTTTTCAAAAGGTAATTTCCAATTTGGTTTTACGCCACAACCTCTTGGATACCGGATAGAAATAGGGAATGAATTTTCATCCAGTTGTGCCGTATACATCATGTTACGGAGCTCAATTTCATCCATAGGTGCAGCAACTACTATGTTTGGAATAGCACGCATGTATGCAATGTCAAAAGCTCCGTGGTGTGTTGGGCCGTCTTCACCCACCAGTCCGCCACGATCGAGGCAAAAGATTACGTGCAGGTTTTGTAGTGCCACGTCGTGAATTACCTGGTCGTAGGCACGCTGCATAAAGGTTGAATAAATATTGCAGAAAGGAATCATCCCCTGAGTGGCAAGTCCTGCTGAAAAAGTAACGGCATGTTGTTCGGCAATTCCAACATCAAAAGCCCTGTCAGGCATTTTGTCGATTAATTTATTCATTGAGCACCCGGTTGGCATAGCCGGAGTAATGCCTACAATTTTCGGATTTTGTTCAGCCAGTTCTACCAAGGTCTCTCCAAATACATTCTGGAATTTTGGAGCTTTTTCTATGGCGCAATCACAGGAATAAATTTCTCCTGTTTCTTTATCAAATATTCCGGGTGCATGATACTTGGTCTGATTTTTTTCTGCGAGCTCAAAGCCCTTTCCCTTTTGAGTTATCAGGTGAAGTAATTTTGGACCGGGCAGTTCTTTCAGATCTTCCAGTATTTTAATCAGATATTCCACGTCATGACCGTCAACCGGGCCAAAATACCTGAAATTGAAAGCTTCAAAAAGATTATTTTCCTTAAAGATCAGATTTTTAAGGGCATGTTGATTCTTTTGAATAAATTTACGGGTTTTTCGTCCGATACCATCCAGTTTTCCAAGTCCCTCCCAAACATCCTGTTTAAACCGGTTGTAAGTATTTGAGGTTGAAATGTTAACCAGGTATTTATTCAGGCTGCCCACGCTGGGGTCAATTGCCATATTGTTATCGTTCAGAATAACGAGCAGATCGGAGTTTTCTCCTCCCGCATTATTCAGTGCTTCGAAAGCCATTCCTCCACTCATTGCGCCATCACCGATTACCGCAACAACTTTGCGTTGTTCATTTTTCAGTTTGGCGGCAACTGCCATTCCAAGTGCTGCAGAAATAGAGGTAGATGAATGTCCAACCCCAAAGGTATCATATTCGCTTTCTTTCCTTTTTGGAAAACCACTGAGCCCTTTGTATTTTCGGTTGGTATGAAAAATGTCGCGACGACCGGTCAGGATTTTATGTCCATATGCCTGGTGTCCTACATCCCAAACCAACTGATCATAAGGAGTATTATATACGTAATGCAGAGCAACGGTTAGTTCAACTACACCCAGACTGGCTCCAAAATGCCCTGGATTAGTAGATACCACATCAATGATAAATTCGCGTAGTTCATCGCATACTGTGGTCAGCTGATTGGGCGATAGTTTTTTTAAATCGTCCGGGCTGTTTATTTTATCCAGTAATTTCCCCTGTACTTCTTCTTCCATCTACGCCAAAATAATTTCAAAGATAACATTTAGTTACCCCGGCTTTGTTCAAAACAAGTAATTAATTCAGATTAAAAAGGATTTCAAATAAACGAAAAATGAATGAAACGAAACATGAGAAAAGGTTGAATACCATATAATATTTTATAATTAGGTAATGAACCCTGCAATAAGTGCCAGACCTTCAAGTGTTAACATGGGTTCAGTTTTATTTATCAACTTTGTTAGCGGAGCTATAACTGAGCTGAGTCCACCGGTTGCAACAACAGTTAGTTTTGCATTCATTTCATCTTCAGTTCGTTTAATTATCGATTCAACCAGGCCCGTAAATCCAAATACGATTCCGGCCTGGATAGCATGAATAGTATTTTCGCCCAACACTGATGGCGGAGGTACCAGGTGAATCTGAGGTAACTGAGCTGTATTTCCCGATAGTGCGTTTACGGCGGTTCCTAATCCCGGAGCAATCGCTACTCCACGAATTTCAGAATTGGCATCAATGGTTGTAAAAGTAAGGGCAGTACCAAAATCAATAACCATTGTCAACTTACCGTATTTATGATGCGCCGCAACAGCATTGGCAACAAGGTCTGCCCCGATTTCGTATGGATTCAGAACTTTAACCGGCAGATGATTATAAATTTCGGGAGCTACATTGTAAATAACGGCCCTATTGAAAAGGTTTGCCAACATTTCATTAAAAGGGTGAACAAGAGAAGGGACGACGCTGCTTAAAATGATTTTTCCTATAGTGTTGTGATCAGGAATTCCACTGTCAATTAAAGACCGGAAAATGACTTCATATTCATCGGCAGTTTTTTGCGGATCGGTTTGAATACGCCAGTGATTAAGCCACTCATTGTTTTGTTTAACTCCAAAAACAATATTTGTATTCCCTATATCAATTGTTAATAACATTTCTAAATATATATTAAACCGTTTCTGAATAAAAAATTGAAATAAAAATATATCTTTTCAAACTAAGTGAAAAAATATTACGTTAATTTGATGGAGCGTTTTTGTTTAATTGTTTTCTTTTAAAAAAGTATTAATTTTATTGCCAACGCTTGCTAATCAATTCGAACGCTATGCAACAAACAAAGAATCCATTGATCTTTATCATTGAAGACAGCATTGTTTACAGGGATTTAATTGTTGGTTTTCTCAACTCGAATAAACTAACCAACCTAAAAATATACAAAAACGGAGCTGAATGCCAGAAAGATCTTCACCTGAATCCTGACATCATTATTTTGGACTATGTTTCTGCCGGAATTAACGGACTTGAGTTTATGGCTAAAGTAAGTTTGGATCACCCTGATATTGAATTTATTTTTCTGAGTGGTCAAAACGACGTCGAAATTGCAGTTCAAATTATGAAATTAGGAGCTGCTGATTACATCGTCAAAAATGATCAGGCTCCTTATAAGTTATTAAAATCAATTCAAAGTTTGATTAACACCACTCGTCGCGAAAGACAAGCAAAGGGATTTCGAATTGGAGTAGTAGGATTTTTTGTTCTACTGTTTCTTGTAATCATGATAATTATTTTGATGTCGATTTTCCTCGATCTGGAATTTTAAGTTTCAAACAGAATATAAAAACCGCTTTTTCAAACGAAGAAGCGGTTTTTTGTTTTATTTCACTTTTCAGATGGAATTTTAGTTACGGCGATAATTTCCGATTTTTATTACCTTTCGCACTTCATCAAATATTCTGATTATGGGTTTTGTAACAGTAATGAAGAAATACAGTCGTAGTTTTTGGACTTCGAATACCATCGAACTTTTTGAACGTTGGGCCTGGTACGGTTTTTATCTGGCATTTCCGATATTCCTGGTTGGTTCTACCGACACGGGGGCCCTGGGATTTACCAATGGACAAAAAGGAGCAATAATGGGGACCGGTTCTGCTTTGCTGTATTTTTTGCCGGTTATCACAGGGGCAATTGCCGATAAAGTTGGGTATAAAAAGGTGTTACTACTCGCGTTCGCCGTTTACATGAGCGGCTTCTACATGATCAATATTTTCGACAGTTATTTTCTGATATATTTTGCTTTTATCTGGATTTGTGTTGGCGGTGCTTTTTTTAAACCCATTATTTCTGCGATGATAGCTAAAACCACCAATGAAGAAACTGCTTCAATCGGCTTTGGTATTTTTTACATGATGGTGAACATCGGTGGTTTCATCGGACCTTTTATCGCAGGTGCTTTGCTGAAATTAAGTTGGGAATATGTTTTTTATATGGCGATTGGTGCCATTGGCGTGAATGTTCTTTTAACGTTGTTTATGTTTAAAGAACCAGGTCGTCAGTCTGATGGAAGTTCTTTGCTAGCGAGTATAGGCCAGGCATTTAAGAATATCTGGATAACCTTGCAAAACTGGAAATATGTCCTTTTCCTGATCATCATGATTTTATTTTGGACGGCATTTAATCAACTGTATTATTCTTTTGGAATTTTTATTGATCAGTGGATTGATACATCAAATGTTTA